>Ga0105048_10008250_pt1 | contig 16686 bp, 14 predicted proteins | sample MAT05_FD_78382 | JGI IMG/M metagenome (GOLD analysis project Ga0105048, IMG submission 78382) | Freshwater microbial communities from Lake Fryxell liftoff mats and glacier meltwater in Antarctica - MAT-05 | ecosystem: Environmental > Aquatic > Freshwater > Ice > Liftoff microbial mat | place...
ATTTTTTAAAACTTCTCCTATACCTTTAAATTCTGGCCTTGCGCCTTCTTTTGTTGCCAAAACCACTGCTGAAGCGCCACACCTCAATTGTTCGATTTGGGGGATTGGCAATCCTAAAATAGCGCGCGCGTGCAACTCAAATTCATTGTAATTTTGCGTATTGGCAAGTGTAACCATTCCTGTATCGTGAGGCCTAGGTGAAAGCTCACTAAAATAAACTCCATTAGAAGTAAGAAAAAACTCAACCCCCCAGATACCATAACCCTTTAGTGCTTGGGTCACTTTTTCAGCCATTGCTTGCGCGTCTTTTAAATCTTTATCACTAATTGCACAGGGCTGCCAGCTTTCCTGATAATCGCCACGCTCCTGGCGATGTCCTATGGGGGCACAAAACAAAGTATTTCCGTTTTTTTGTGTCACAGTAAGCAATGTTATTTCTGAATCAAAGTTCACAAACTCTTCAATAATCACTTCTTTATAATCGCCACGCAAACCGTTTATTGCATAAGTCCATGATTCTTCAATGTCAGCTTCTGATTTTATAACGCTTTGCCCTTTGCCGCTGCTGCTCATTAAAGGTTTAACCACACAAGGAATGCCAATGGTTAAAACGGCTTTTTTAAATTCCTCTATTGTGGTTGCGAATAAATAATTGGCAGTGCGAAGCTTTAATTCTTTGGAGGCCAAATCGCGAATGGCTTTCCTGTTCATGGTAAAATTTGCAGCCTTGGCACTGGGCACAATGGTTATACCTTGTTTTTCGTAATCATAAAACCGCTCCGTTCTAATAGCTTCAATTTCAGGAACTATTAAGTCGGGTTTATATTTTTCGACAATAACGTCGAGCGCGTCGCCATCAAGCATGTTTATTACTTCGAATTCGTGCGCTACCTGCATAGCCGGCGCCCCAAGGTAGTTGTCGACAGCAATAACATGCTGACCCAATCTTTGCAATGCAATCGCTACTTCCTTACCTAATTCTCCGCTGCCAAGCAGCATTATCTTTTTTTGCATAAGTCTAAAAGTTGCTGTTATAAAAGTTTTTGTTTCGGCGATCAAATTTTATCTACCAAAATCTATTTTTTGAGGGTAATATTGGTTAAACAAAGCATAAATACTGTAACCAACTATCAGGCCCACTGATCCTCCAATAATTGATTTTATTTTTCGTTTTTGTCTTGCTACCCTTTCATAACCCAATAAATAAGCATCGCTTTCAACGTAGGTCGGATTACTAACGGTTTCGGGTCTGATACGAACTTTTGTAGCGCCACTAAACGCCATAAATCCATAAGGAACAACCGGCGCAAAAAATATGCCGGTCAATCCGCCCAACACACCCAATACACCTGAAGTTATTAAAGCTCCTTTTGCTTTAAAGCCTTTATGTGCATCGGTTTCGCCTTTCATATACATCCACATCTCATCGCGCGTAAACCAATTGTTGATAGTGGAATCTTGCGAATAATAGAACCGTTTATAGCCATCGGCATAGCGAACCATATAAAGTTGATTGTGCTCGTAGTGAATCTTCTTTTCGTGTTTTTTTGGATCAATGATGGTAACAGCGCCCAGAACAGTGTCCAGTATCTTTTCGCCGATCACCAGCCCATTCATTAAATAAATGGTATCCTGTGCTTTGCTTTGAGAAAAAGTCTGTTGTTTTAAAAATAAAATCAGGAATAGAAGGCTAATCTTATATTGCATTTCTCAAAGATAATTGATTAATTGCAGTGTTTCCCTTAAAAAAGAAACCATAGTTTGCTTTTAATAAGCGATTATTTGTTCTTCGATTGATGCCGGGATTTGACGTTCGCCATATTGTTGGTTTCGAAGCTGTGGTTCAAATCCGGCTTCCTGAATGGCATCCTGAATAGTTTTATAAGTAAACCGATGGGGCGCACCGGCAGCGCTCACCACATTTTCTTCAATCATAATGCTGCCAAAATCATTGGCACCTGCTTCGAGGCAGAGTTGTGCCGTTGCTTTGCCCACGGTTAACCAACTCGCCTGTATATTAATGATATTTGGCAGCATGATGCGGCTCAAGGCAAGCATCCTGATATACTCGTCGGAAGTAACATTGTTTTTTATTCCTTTTAATCGATTTAAGAGTGTTCCGTCGTCTTGAAAAGGCCATGGAATAAATGCCAAAAATCCTTTCGCTGAGGCAGGTTTTTGGGCCTGCACTTCCCGCAACCAAACTAGGTGTTAAAACCGCTCATAAATTGTTTCCACGTGGCCAAACATCATCGTGGCACTTGAAGTGATATTTAACTGATGGGCTGCTCTCATTACATCTAGCCATTCGCGCCCTGTGCATTTTCCTTTGCTGATCAATCTACGAACCCTGTCGTTCAAAATTTCGGCTCCTGCTCCCGGCAAACTGTCGAGGCCCGCATCCACCAAAGCTTTTAAGACTTCCGTATGGGTGCTTTTTTCAAGTTTTGTAATGTGTGCGATTTCAGGTGGTCCAAGAGAATGGAGTTTGATGTCTGGGAAGTGTGTTTTAATTTCTTTAAATAAATTCACGTAAAAAGATAAACCAAGATCTGGATGATGTCCGCCCTGCAACAGCAGTTGGTCGCCACCGTATTTTATTGTTTCTTCAATCTTTTTTTTATATGTTTCTATATCTGTTATGTAAGATTCTTTGTGACCAGGAATTCTATAAAAATTGCAAAACTTACAATTTGCAATACAAACGTTTGTAGTGTTTAAATTACGATCTATTTGCCAAGTGACCTTTTTTGAATTATTTTTCTGAATTTTCCTGAGTTCGTTGGCTGTAAACATGAGTTCCGCAGTGGGAGTGTTTTCAAAAAGAAAGACGCCTTCTTCGATGGTTAAAAAATCGAATTTCAAAGCTCGGTTTAAAAGGGAATCTACTGTCATTCTGTGCTTACTATTATACAAATTTACCAATAGAATGTTTAGAATAACGCCAATAAAGAAAAACCCTGGAAATAAAGTTTCCAGGCTTCACATTTAAAAGTTAGTTTTAGTTTTTAATGACTTTAATTGTATCGATCAGTTTGTTATTTTCCGAAAAAGTCTTAACCAGATAAATTCCCTTTGAAAGACTGCTGGTGTTTATTGTTTCGGCGTTGTTAATATTTGCAACAATCACAGCCTGCCCCAGTGCATTATAAACTTCAACGCGCCCAGCAAAATCCAAAACTCTTAATTCGTTGGTAAACGGGTTTGGATAAACAGATGTTTTGTTGGCGTTAGCGGTTAAATTCTCAATGCTGGTGCATACGGTGACGCTGCGACTTATTACTGCTGCGGTGCTGCAGCCGTTAGTGGCTGTGCCAACTACGCCGTAAGTAAATGTTCCAGAAGTAGAAGGAATTGTTACTGTAAGCGCTGGATTTATAGAGTTACCGTCACTCCACAGAAAGGAAGCTGCGCCAGAAGCTGTAAAAGTGACTGCTGAATTGGGGCAAACGATGGATGACGCTGCTGTTGCTATAATTACGGTGGGCGAAGGGTTAACGCTGATGAGAATTGTATTGGTTCCTGAACATGACCCCGAAGATGCGCTAACAGTATAAATTGTGGTGCTGGCGGGTGTTAAAAAAGCGATTGAGCCATTTGATATGTTAGTGAAAGTTAAAGACGTGTAGGTATAGGTGTTGCCTCCACTTGCTATAACTGTTGCTGTTTTACCACTACAAATTAGAGATTGCTGGCTTGAAGCGAAAATAGACAATGACGAACCCAGTGTAACCGAAGAAACGCGCGACGAAGAGCAAACGCCATTTGAACCATCAAGGGTGTAGGTTGTATTGATAGTTGGCGTTACAACTAAAACGGGTGAAGTCGAACCAGTGCTCCAAGAATAACTACTAGCGCCACTGCCCGAAAGAGTAGCCGACGTGCCCGCACAAGTTGTAACATCAAGTACCGATAAAACAGGGGTTTGCGTTACCGTAATAGCAACCGTTGCGGTACTGTTGCAATTTGGAATACTCGAAGCGGTTAGCGTATAAATTGTAGTGGCTGTTGGACTTAAGGTTACCGAAGGCGTATTTTGTCCCGAATTCCAAGTATAGGTGTTAGCGCCGCTTGCCGAAACGCTGAACGAAGTCCCTGAACAAATGCCATTGGTTGAAGAAGTTATGCTCAGTGTTGGATTAGGGCATGGCAAATCATACTTTACATTGTCGATTCCAATGTAGCTGCTGTTTATTCCCGATGGGCCAGCCGACGTTACAGAATACCTGAAACCAAATCTTGCGCTCACTGTGCCTGTAATTCCAGATAAAGTGGTCGAATAAACAGTCCACGCAGTTGGGTAACCCGTTGGCGTTAAATTTGGATTTACAGCAACAAGAAGCGTAGTAAAGGTTCCCAAAGAACTGGCTGTAGCGCCCACAGAGGTAGCTGTACCAAGACTCAAATACACCTGTAACCTGTCGGGAGAAACAGTTTGAGAGCTTCCAACAGTATTTGTTCTTGTGGCAAATTGAATTATACCCCCATTGTTGACGGTCACAGTGGGGGTAATCAACCAGTTGCTAATTGTTCCTGCGCTACCGCTAGTGTTGTTGTAGTTGGCAGCTACATAAGCGGTATCAGGTGCGCTCAGGGCTGGAAAAACGCCTGCGTTGCCCGTAAACCAAGAATTGCTTCCCGCCGGCGATGAATTATTTATTTTTATCCAGCCATTGGCTGTTAAAACCGTTTGGTTGTTAAAGTTTTCAGTAATCATCACTTGGGCATTAGTGCTGATAATGCAGCAAGCCATCACTGCCAATAGGGTAAATTTTATTTTCATTCTTTTAAAAGTTTTACACGAATTTAAATAATTTATTTTATTCTGTTCATTTTTTTGGCAAATATCAAGTATTTCTAAAATCAGGGTTTCCGCTAGCCCGCACTATAACTGTTTTAATTCCCTCTAATCTCTTCCCTTATCTTTTTAGGAAGTTATTCCGTAATTAAATCGTAAGAATCGTCAATCCAACCAAAAACGATTTTATTAGACACAGAGCCGTCGCAAATAATGGTGTTCCAATGCGTTTTGTTCATGTGATAGCCTGGTTTTACTGATGCATGTGTATCTCTAAGCTGTATCGCTTTATCAGGATTGCACTTCGCGTTAAACTGCAATGGCTTAGCCAAAATGTTTATCAACAAAAATATCTTTTTGTCTACTTTAAAAACCAACGTGTCGTTCCCGAAAGGAAAACCTTCTTTCACGCCGTTTTTTCGGATACAATGTTCTCTCAATTCTTCTATATGCATAAAACTATTACTCGTTAGTTATTCTCGTCAATCAATTTTTTCATAGGAAATTTATCGCCGTAACAATTTAATAACATTGTAAACCAAATATGCTAAAAATTAAGCCAGATAAAAAAAAACGGCATTTGTTGATACCAACTTTCGAATATTTGTGCCATAAATAGCGTTAAATAGATAAAATGCGGAGCCGATTGATTTTTTCTTCAAAAGTTTTTATTAAGTTTGGCGTTCTTAAATTTTAATTAAATATAACAAAAAATAAAACAAACATGAGCACAAAAAAAACATCGGGAGGCTTCCCATTAATTGTTTCGGCCTTGGCCATTTTAATTTGCCTTTTAATCGGCGTTTTTATCTACAAATTTATTTTGGGCGCTCCTTCAAATTTTGAAGGAGGCGATCCGGCAAACGGCCACCCACACGGCTTGCTTGGAACAATGTATAAAGGCGGTTTTATAGTGCCTATTTTAATCGGATTTTTATTAACCGTTCTCACATTCGCCATTGAGCGTTTTATCACTATTATGAAAGCCAGTGGCAATGGACAAACGGACAAATTCGTTTCAAAAATTAAAACTTTAATCTCCAATCACGATTTCGACGGCGCTATTGCTGAGTGCGACAGGCAGCGTGGCTCGCTTGCCAATGTTGTGCATGAAGGCATTCTGAAATATCAGTTTGTTCAAAACGACTCTGCCATGGATAAAGAAGCAAAAGTAGCTGCAATACAAAAATCAATTGAAGAAGCTACAGCTCTTGAATTACCGATGTTATCAAAAAACATGGTTGTGATCTCAACAATGGCCTCCATTGGTACTCTAGGCGGTCTTATTGGTACGGTAGTGGGCATGATCAGCGCGTTTTCAGCTTTATCAGCCGCTGGCGCTCCCGATACCTCTAAGCTTGCGACTGGTATTTCTGAAGCCTTAGTAAATACTCTGGTAGGGATTTTAACGTCTGCTTTAGCTATTATTTTTTACAACTATTTTAGTAACCGTATCGATCAAATTACCTATGCAATGGACGAAGCTGGTTTCTCAATTATCAAGGAATTTCAATCTAGCGGAAAATAATTTTCATTTAATATCTCTTGGGATTATGGAAATTTAATTAAGTATTCATCTAATTAAAAAGAATTAAAATGTCAAAGAAACCATCAAAAGGAGGAGCCCCCGTATTGGACATGACGCCAATGGTGGATCTTGCTTTCCTATTGGTAACATTTTTCATGTTAACAGCCTCTTTCAGAATGGCAGAACCTGTTGTAGTAGATCCTCCTTCGTCGATCGGGCAAGTAGATTTACCAGACAACCACATCCTCGTTACTATCGACGAAAAAGGCCGTTCTTTTTTCGGCATCACCAATACAACTGCAAAACGCGAAGCCTTGATTGAAATGAGTGCTAAATACAAAGTGCCATTTACCGAAGCACAAATCGTTAAATTTACCGGTTTACCAAGTTTTGGCGTTGATATTAAAGATCTCCCAGCTTACATTGACGCAAAAGAAGAGGCTCGCAAAACTTTTAGGGGTCCAAGTGGTAGGGGTCAAACAGGCATTCCTTTAGACACTATTACCCCGAACAATCAATTAAAAGACTGGATTGCCATCGGTGGAAAAAAAGCGGTTGAAACCTATAATTCTGCAAAAGCAACTGCCCAGAAAAAAAATCAAGCCTTTAAAGCCGAAAAGCCGCGATACGCAATAAAGTGCGCTGCCACAACCAAATACATTTATGTAAAAGAGGTCGTTAAAAATTTTACTGATCTTAAAATTTATCAGTTTAATCTGATTACATCTCTTGAGGGCGGCGGAACAGTAATTAACCCGACTAAATAATATTTAAAAAAATTAAACAATGGCAGAAATAGCAGAAGGTGGCGGGGGTAGCCACAAGGGCGGTAAAAAAAGAGCCAAAAAACAATCTACCCGAATGGACATGACGCCCATGGTGGATTTAGCGTTTTTGTTACTTACGTTTTTCGTATTAACAGCCACGTTTAGTAAACCAAAATCAATGGAGCTAACTTTTCCTGCCCCTCCTCCGATAGACCAAAAAATTGACCAAGTAAAAAACGGGATCACTATTTTATTAACCAAGGAAGATCGTATTTTTTACTATGAGGGCGAATTAAGGCCTGAGGCAGATGACAAGGGCCCTAAAACAACCTTAACAGAACTTAATTTTTCGCAGGGGAGTTTACACAAATATTTGCTCGAGAAAAATAAGGTCATGCAAGATCAGATCAAAGCCCTTACAGTAAAGCACGACAATAAACAACTTGAAGATACAACTTACAAAAGGCTCGTAAGAGAAAGAAAATCGGACAAAGAGTCGTACACTTATTTAATTAAAACCGATGACCAAGCTACTTACAAAAATGTGATCGATGTAATTGACGAATTAAATATTAACGTAGTTGGTAAATACGTTATGGTAGATATTTTAAAACCAGAAATGGATATGATTAACGAAAAAGTTGGTGCAAACTAACAGGAGGTATTAGATGCTAAAAAACTGGAATGATTTAACCCTTGATGAACGTAATGACCTCGTGTTTGTAGGCAGGAACCAAAATTACGGTGCCTTTGAATTAAGAAGAAACTATAACACGCGCGTAACTTACATTATTGGAGGCATGATCTTATTTTCAATTGCTCTTTTTGGCTTAAAAAAATTCGTTGATAGGCCGCAGCAGGAAGAGGTTACAGAAACTCTAAAAGTTGAGCAGATTGATTTAACGCCGCCGCCACCAATTGAAGAAACGCCGCCGCCTCCTCCCCCACCGCCGCCGCCTCCACTGGTTGAAATGGTAAAGTTTACTCCACCTGTGATTAAAGACGATGCTGTTGTAGAAGATGTTAAATTACAGGAAGAGGTTAAAGAAACAATCGTTGGCACTAAAGATCAAGATGGCGACAAAGAAATTGTTGCGCCGCCCACCGAAATTACCGGCCCCGGAGAACCTGCGGCCCCCGAAATCTTCACTATTGTTGAGGAACAAGCTGAATTTCCGGGTGGTATTGGCGCTCTTGGAAAGTATTTACAAAATAAAATTACACCTAATTATCCTCAAATGGCTAAAGAAGCCGGCATTAGTGGTAAATGCTTTTTAAAATTTGTAGTGAACGAAGACGGTTCAATTAGCAATGTTGAAGTGTTGAAAGGCGTTCCAGGGTGCCCAGATTGTGATAGACTCGCAGTAAACACTGTTAGAAACATGCCCAGCTGGAAGCCCGCTAAAATGACAGGCCGTTCGGTGAAATGTTATTTTAACTTGCCTATCTCATTCAAAACGCAATAAATGTTTTTTGCCCTGCAAAAAGCCATAACATTGTTTATGGCTTTTTTTTGAATACAAAATTTCTTACGCTATGAAACGTGTTTCTTCTTTTATCTCTTTTTGGTTTGGCGCTCTAATGATAATCATCGTGTTTTCGGGCGCGATCGCATTTGCTTTTACAGATTTTATGTACGATAGGCTCTTTGGAACAAAACGCACCGTTTTTGTATTCGTTTTACTGGCTTACGGCGTGTATCGGAGCATAAGGACTTACCAAGGGTTTAAAGAATCACGAAATGAAAAATAACTTTTTTTATTTATTTTTCTTTTGTGCTTTTTTCGCAACAATGTTGTTATGCTTTACCTCTTGCAGCGATTTTTTTAAAAATGACTACACTGATAATTCACCGACATCGGGTAAGTTAAAGGTTTATTTTGACGATGGTTTGGATGCACAGGTAAGAAATCAAGCGGCAACTTTTGAATCTCAATATTCGCAGGTGCGAGTAGACCTTTATCCCTGCTCCGAAAGTGACGCCGTTCAGGCGCTTTACAGCGACAGTTGCCAGTCAATAGTCATCTCGCGGCTTCTGAGCGAAGACGAAAAAAGATCATTCGCGTCAAAAGACTTTTTTCCTAGGTATTCAGCCGTCGCAAAAAGCGGCGTTGCCTTGCTCACTAATGTAAATAGCGCAGTAACAAAATTGTCATATAACCAAGTGATCGAACTTCTTACAAAACCCTTTACGGTTAAAGATTCGGCAGGTACAAACATCACCCTCAATGTGATTTTTGATAAAAATAATTCGTCAGTCACGCATTACCTCAAAGATTCGGTTTTAAAAGGCCAAAGTTTTTCGCGCAATTGCAACATTTTAGGCTCGTGTATTGAGAGTATTAACTTTGTAGCCCTTAATAAAAACACTGTAGCTTTTGTTGATTACGCGTGCATTAGCGACGTAGATGATTCTTTATACAAGGCAAATAAAAATAAAATAAGTTTCATTTGTATAAGCGCCAAAAACGATTCTGTTTACGAATACCCTGATCAAAGCAGCTTTAAACTGAACACCTACCCTTTTACAAGAACGATTTATGTTTACCGTAAAACGGGCGATTTTACTTTGGCAAAGGGCTTCGAAAGTTACGTTGCCGGTCCAAAAGGTCAACTTACCTTTCTTAAACAAGGCCTTTTGCCAACCCGACAGGCAGAGAGGAAAGTTGAAATAAACACCAGGCCTTTAAGCCATGAATAAAGTAGATTAAACAATTTTAATGTTCCTAAAAGATGCTAAAAACGAGACTAAATATTTAATTGGTACTTAACTTGCAAAGTAAATAATTGTATTAATTTTACATATCGATTTAACACATGAAAAAAACCAGCATAGCGTTTGCCTTAGGCTTTACAGGATTTTTAAACGCTCAAACTTTACAAGAAAGCATTAAAAAAACCGACAACGAAAACTTTGATGCCGCTGCCGCAAACTTTCGGGCATTGATTTTAAAAGAACCTACAAAAGGTGAGAACTATTTTTATCTCGGTGAAAATTATTTTAAGAGTGGGGATGCTGATAGCGCTAATATTTTTTATCAAAAAGGTATTGACGTAAATGCCACCAACCCCCTTAACTATGTTGGGCTTGGTAAGGTTCTTTTATTTAATGGAAATGCCTCAGATGCAAAAGCACAGTTTTATAAAGCCGCCACATTGGGATTGAATAAAAATGCAGAAGTAATGCGTAGAACTTCTGAGGCCTGGCTTGTGACAGATAATAAAAACGCTGATGAGGCTTTGGCGCAGGCCTCCGCTGCGGTAAAAGCAGATTCTAAAAACCCCGATAGTTTTATAATTCTGGGAGATGCGCAACTTGAAAAAAACCCTACCGATGGAAGTCTTCCCATTAAAAGTTATAAAACTGCAACCACGCTCAACCCAAAAAGCTCAAAGGGACTTTTAAGAGAAGGAAAATTATATCAACGAGGACGCAACTATCAATTGGCACTCGACAAATACAAAGAAGCACTTGCCCTCGACGCTAATTTAGCGCCGGGTTACCGAGAGATTGCCGAACTGTATTACTTAGCAGGACAACCAGCTAAATCTATCGAGAACTGGAAAAAATATCTTGAGTTAAATAACAGCGATCAGGCGCGTTATCGTTTTATGACAGCGTTGTACGCCAATAAACAATACCCAGAGGCTATTTCAGAGTATGAGTCATTAAAAAAATCTGGATTTAGTAATATCTACCTCGAGCGCATTGCCGCCTACAGTTACGCTGAAAATGGAAATAAAACCGACACGTTGGCTTATACAAAAGGTTTAAACGCGATTAACGGTTTTTTCGCTATTGCAGGCGATAATTTTAAATACAAAGCGGCGGACTATAAATACAAAGGATTATTGTTGTTAAGATCGGGCAAAGATTCTTTGGCTAAAATTGAGATGGACAAAGCTATTTCTTTAGATGCTTCTTTTTCGGGCGACATCAATTCGGAGCTGGCATCAAATGCCATGAAAGCTAAAAAATACGATGAAGCGATTTCTTTTTTTAATCGTAAAATGAGCGGCGAACCAAAAAATTTAAACAACAATGATTATTACAATTTAGGTCGCGCCTATTATTACTCGGGTGGTAAAATTCAGAATGAAGCGGTTGCGATAAAAGATATTAAACTCAAACAAAAAAAAACATCGGAAGCTCTACCGTATTTTATAAGATCCGATTCGGCGTTCATGAAATTAACTGAACTGAATCCTGCTTGGCCTGTTGGCTTTTTTTGGAGGGGTAAAGCAAATCTTCAATTAGACCCTGAAAACGAAAAATGGCTGGCAAAACCTTATTTTGAACAAGCTTTATCGCTTTTAAAACCCGAAGAACGTTTACTACCCGCGAACAAAAACAATTTGATCGAAGCCAGCGAATATTTGGGAGATTATTATGTAAGCAACAAAGAAGGAAAAGATAAAACAAAAGCTGACGAAATGTGGAACACCGTAAGGGAACTTGATCCTGCAAACATTAAACAAAAAGCTTATTTTGCGCCGCCAAAACCAGCAAAAGCTGCCCCTGGTAAAAATTAACGCGAAACGCTTTGGTTTCTTCCAGCATTTTTATTTTTTCACCTGTGGTCTAATTACCTGAATAAATCTTGTAACTGCGGATTATCAAGTGATCTGCTTTGCTTAGGAATTTTTATGTCACTTAACATGGCTGTTTTTAAGTTAAGACCGAAAACATAACTCTTGTTAAACCCAAAAGGCACCCACATAATGCGCGCTTCCCAGCATTTAAGATCGCGATAAATATTAAAACTGGTATAACTGAGTTTTTGCGTGCTGAAATCAAAACCTGTTGTCACGCCCAATTTCCAATACTTTGTTGGCTTGATATCTCCGGTGGCGTTAAGCGTTTGAACTGTTTGGATTTTCTTATTGTTTGGATTTAAAAGCGTTAGATTGTAGGTTAAACTAACATTCCAAGGTAAGGATTCGTTGGGATTGAGATCATTAACAGCGCCTCTTTCTGCCCCATTCGTCATATCTGGCGGCTTGCGAAGCATTCTAGCCGCCTGCAGCTTATCGCTACTAAAATTGCTTCCCACCGTAAAATAAGCGTCGGTAAATCTTGCCAATGTTTGGTTGTAGGTGTAAGCGAAGTTTTTTACCCTTCGTTCCAACTCGTTGTCGTATCCGTAAGGGTCAAAATTGGCCCGGGCGTTCAAATCAAAAATTTTAAATAACACTGTTCTGGCAGTAATGCCCATAACACTCATTTTAAAGCTATCTGCGGCGAAGTTATAGGCGCCGCTTAAACTTATATTTTGCAGAAGCGAAACCTTGTTAAAAACCACGCCAGTATCTGTTTTTTGTTTGATTTTGGCGTCGATAGTATTGTTCAAGTTAATTCCTAAAGTGTTTTGTTCGCCCCGCGTCGGCCCTCCATAGATAGCATTTTCAAAAATTGAATAGGCGACAGTTCTTCCGGCAACATCAGATTGTACTCTTTTCCAAAACCCGTATTGCTCTTTGCCAAAATCAGGGCGGTAAACATACGACAGAGTTGGAATCAATAAGTGTCGCACCTGCTTTACTTTTCCTTTCCTGAATAAATAATCAAAATAAACTTTTGTACTTAAGTTAGTAGAAAAATTCGCGTCGTAACCTCCCGCGAATCCCCTTTTTATATCTGTTTTAACGTAAGAACTGTCTCTTGAAGGTATAGTGTCTCGTGCTGGCACCGTGTAGCGCACAAATTCTTTGGCGGTACTTTTGGTGTACATTTCTGCCGACAAATTAATGCCAGGTGTAACGGTGATGTACTTTAAGATATTAAAATTTGTGGAGATGGGGATAGCGTGTTTAATGCCGTATTTCATGCGCTCTTCTATATTTCCTTTAAATATTGTTGAATCAAAACCGGTAAGTGTATTTTGAGCTGTTAGAATATAACTTACCCCGATTTGGTTAAAGGCATTTGACTTTACGGCGTCCTCTTTCTTAAAAGGGAAAAACCGATTTACATTGTAGGTAAGAGAAGGAAATGTAAAATCAATTTGTTTCGTGTTTGTGTTCTGGCTATGCGAAGCGTTAAAACTTAATGAACTTACTTTAAAGGTTTTAGTAAAATTTATATTCGATTGAAAGGTGTTTGTAAGGTACTGACCCGAATTGACAGCGTTTAGGCGGTTGAAGCGCTGGTTGCCAACAATATTAACGTTTGCGCCAAACTGCACGCCAGGATTGCTTTTCGTGTCTTGGAAGTGCTGCCAACGGATTTCATAGGTAGCTTGTTTCTTGAATTCTGAAGGCACATCTCTGTCGCCCGTATTGATTTTGCTATAGCTTAGAGCTACTACGCCCCGAGATTTGTAAAGTACGTTGTAATTATTTAAAGTGCTTAACAGCCAGCTGCCATTCGCGAAAATGTCGCCCTTGATAATAAGGTCGGTTTGATCATTAATTCCAAGATAAAATCCTCCCTGCCTTAAATTAAACCCGCGCTCAGCCGCAGTGCCAAAGGTTGGTACGAGAATTCCGCTATGCGCTTTTTTCGTATTTGGAAAGTACCCAAACGGCAAGCCCAATGGTGTTGGCACTCCGCCAATCTCAAGATACATCGGCCCAGTAATAATCTTGTCATCTGGAATTATTTTTGCCCTCGTGGCTCTAAAAATTGTTCTCGCATCTGCCTCCTGACAGGGAATACATCGCATGTCTTTCATGTAAATAATGTTTGTGCTGTCTTTCTTAATTTCTTTTCCAATCACTAATAATTCACCTTGTTTGGTGAGGGCATTAAAGATCTTGCCTTTTTTGGTTTTTAGGTTGTACATGATCTTTTCAGAGTTCATTTCTTCGTTACCTTCCTTAAAAACTGGCGTTTCAACATTTTTTCCCAGGCTGTCTTTTTTGCCATAAGCAGTAATTAAATTTTTTGTATAATCAATTTCGATGAAAGCTGCATCAATACGCATACTTCCGTAGGTAACCCATGCCTTTCCATATAAAATACCTTTGCCTGTAGCTGGCTCCGATACTATGCTGTCGGCTGCCGAATACTTTATCTGTTCTTCTAGCGTTTCATCATCGCCACTTGGTTTAAAAAGAGAGTCGGTAGACATTTTTTTTATCGTGTCGGCAGGTAATGCCTGACTAAAAAGGCCGTTACAGCTTAAAGATATTAACAAACAAAAGAAGAGAAATACTTTATTATGTGGGGATAATGTCAAGAGGAATCGAATAATTTTATTCAATTGTTCAAAAGGCTTACAAAGCTACAATACTTTATCACATTGCGTAAGGTTTTACCAAAGCAGATGGTTAAAAAATTAAAATATTTTTTCATCCTATTTTCTGTTGCAGCAACATTTGCAGCGTTTACGGCTCTTAAAAAAGTTGCGGCAAATGGCATTAAAATTATTGTAATAGATCCGGGCCACGGTGGCAAAGATCCCGGGTGCAGCGGGGCTGTCCACAACGAAAAAGAAGTAGCGCTTGCTGTGGCGCTCAAATTAGGTAAGTTGATAGAAGAAAACTTTAAAGACGTAAAAGTTATTTACACGCGCACCAGCGATGTTTTTGTGGAACTCGAAGACCGTGCGCAAATCGCAAATAAAGCCAAAGCCGATCTGTTTATTTCAATACACTGCAACGCCGCCGGAAAGCCTGTGATGATAAAGGATGCAAAGACCGGAAAAAAACGAGTTAAAACCTATAAAAATAAAAAAGGAAAACTTATTGTTGTCGAAAAACCAAACCCCCTGCCTTTTGGAACCGAAACGTACGTGATGGGTTTAAAAAATGAAGAAGGAAAAATGAAAGTAGCAACTCGCGAAAACTCGGCTATTTTTTATGAAGAAGATTACGAAAAAAAATACGGCGGCTTTGACCCCGAAAGTGAAGAAAGTTATATCATTATGAGTAATTACACGTCGGCATACGTTATTCAAAGCGCAAGTCTTGCTATGAAGATTCAAGACGAGTATACGCAAAAAGCCGGAAGGATTGACAAGGGTGTTCATCGCCAGAGTATTTGGGTGTTGTGGCGCACGTCTATGCCAAGCATCTTAACAGAATTGGGTTACCTCACCAATCCTTTGGAGGAAACATTTCTAGCAAGCGAAAAAGGTCAGGACTATCTTGCTAAATCTATTTTCAGAGGATTAAGGCGCTATAAAGACGAAGTAGAGGGTAAAAAAAAAGACTACAACGATGACCTCGAAAACCAGACGCCTCTTGAAAACGAAAATTTAAAAGCGGGGAATGTTCCGGGGCAGAAGAAGATTGAAGAAGAAGATGAAAATGATGAGGCGTTGAAAGTTGTCGAAAAAGGAAAATCAATACTCGCCGAAAAGCCAATTATTAAGGCCGAAGAAAAGATTGGTGAAAATAAAAAAGACAGAAAAGGAAAGTTGGATGACGGTGCTAGTGCGCAAACAGATTTCTTAGTGAAAGATACCATTAACCTAAAGCCTTTTATTCCGGACACGGCACTTTCAGCCAAAGAAATTGCACTAAAATTTAAAAAAGAGAAAGAGAAACAAGAAGTAAAACAACCAGAGGTTAAAAAAATTGCTGTTGCGCCGCCTGATATTTTATTTAAAGTTCAGTTCGCAAGCAGCGACCTAAAATTAAACTTAAAGCAAGGAAAATTTTCTTCTATCATTGATGGAGATTTCTATAAAATGAAGGCCGTATTAAAGTATACTTCTGGAAAATTTAGTGTTTTAAATGACGCTGTCGCACATCAAGCTATTCTAAGAACGAAAGGGTTTATAGATTGTTTTGTGGTTGCGTTTAAGAGCGGCGAACGAATAGATATCGCTCAAGCTAAAGCGCTAAGCGGCCAATAGCTATCCAAATAATTTACTGAAAACTTCTTCCATTTTGGTAACCGGTATAATTTCTATTTTAAAGTTTTTTGTATCAAGTCCTTTAAGATTATAAGATGAAATAAACACTTTTTCGAAACCCAGCTTATCAGCCTCTGAGATGCGCTGCTCTATTCTGCTTACAGGTCGTATTTCGCCGGTTAACCCCACCTCTGCAGCAAAGCAAACGTTTTGCGGTATAGGCATATCCTCGTTGCTTGACAGAATGCCGCAAACAAGCGCCAAGTCAATTCCTGGGTCTTCAACTTTAATACCTCCGGCAATATTAATAAACACATCCTTAATACCTAATTTAAAACCGCAGCGTTTTTCTAAAACGGCTAGGAGCATCGACAATCTTCTAAGGTCAAAACCCGTCGACGACCTTTGTGGTGTTCCGTATGCGGCGGTGCTTACAAGCGCTTGGGTTTCAATCAACATCGGTCGGTTACCTTCTAAGGTTGCCGCAATTGCAACGCCGCTGGTTGCCTCAGATCTGTTGGTAATAAGAATTTCGGAAGGATTGGTAACCTCTTTAAGCCCAGATCCATTCATTTCGTAAATACCCATTTCGTTTGTGCTTCCAAATCTATTTTTAGTTGCTCTTAACAACCGGTATATGTGGTTTCTGTCGCCTTCAAATTGCAGAACAGTATCAACCATGTGCTCAAGTACTTTTGGGCCGGCAAGGCTTCCTTCTTTTGTAATGTGGCCAATCATAAAAACAGGTACGCTGGTTTCTTTAGCAAATCTCAAAAACTCCGCCGCGCA
>Ga0105048_10008252_pt1 | contig 16686 bp, 12 predicted proteins | sample MAT05_FD_78382 | JGI IMG/M metagenome (GOLD analysis project Ga0105048, IMG submission 78382) | Freshwater microbial communities from Lake Fryxell liftoff mats and glacier meltwater in Antarctica - MAT-05 | ecosystem: Environmental > Aquatic > Freshwater > Ice > Liftoff microbial mat | place...
AAGCTCGGATCAAAGCGGAACTTGGCATCCGCTTGGACGCGCACTTGATAGGTGCGGCCGAACTTGTTGAAGTCGTTCACATATACCGAACCGAGGTTCGTTTGGAGAGCGTCGAACACGTCCTTGATGTTCACGCCCATCTTTTCGGCCTTCACGCGGTCGATATCGAGGTACACCTGCGGCACCCCGGCGCGGAACGTACTCCGGATGGCCGGCGGCGGCGCGATTTCCGGTTTCTTCAAAGCCTCGTCGATCACCGCTTGGGTTCGCTCTTGGAGCACTTCCAGCCCTACTCCTTCGCGGTCTTCAATCTTCATTTCAAAACCGCCGGAGAAGCCCAAACCCTGGATCGAAGGCGGCACGATCACGAAAATGAATGCGTCTTGGAAGCCGAAGAACTCCATCTGCAAGGCTTGAACCAGCTTCTTTTGCTGCGTCTCGGGGGTGGTTCGCTTCGACCAATCGGTCCATGTTACGAACGCGGTGGCCCCGTTAGGGGCTTGCGTATTATCGAGTAGTGATGTGCCGCCGAGGACGAAGAAGTTCTCCAGCGTGCCGTTATCTTGAAAGCGATTGAACACCTTGTTCATCCGCTGAGTCACTTCGCGGGTACGATCCAACGAGGCACCGTCCGGCAATTGCACGGCGATGATCGCATAGCCTTCGTCTTCTTCCGGTAGGAACCCGGTCGGCAGGCTTTGGTACCACCAGAAGGTGAGGGTCACCAAACCGATGAACAGAAACAGAACCAACCACCATACGCGCAGCATCCACTTGATGCACCACGCGTAGGCTCGTTCAAACGGCTTGTACACGAAATCGAAGGCGCGGGTGAACCAGTTGCGGCCGGTATGTGGCCGGAGCCACAGGGCACACTGAGCGGGCTTCAAGGAAAGGGCGTTCACGGCGCTGATGAGTGCGGTCGCGGCGATGGTGAGCGCGAACTGCCGGTACATCTGCCCGGTGATGCCACTGAGGAAGGCCGTGGGTACGAAGACGGCCATGAGTACGAACGTGATGGCGATCACCGGCCCGGTCACTTCGCCCATCGCCTTGATGGTCGCTTCGCGCGGGGCCTCCCCCATTTCGATGTGGTGGCTGGCGTTCTCGACGATCACGATAGCATCGTCCACCACGATACCGATGGCGAGGATCAGTGCGAAGAGCGTGAGCAGGTTGATCGAGAATCCGAAGACGTACAGGAACGAGAAGGCGCCGACGATGGTGATAGGAACGGTCGTCGCGGGAACCAGCAACGCCCGCCAGTTCTGCAAGAATATCAGAATGACCACGAGAACGAGTAGCCCGGCTTCGATGAGCGTTTGATACACGTTGCTGATCGCGGCTTCCACGAACTTGGTCGTGTCGAACGGGATCATCGCTTCCATTCCGTCCGGTAGCGTCGGCTTGAGTTTCTCGATCGATTTCTTTACACGCTCCGCCACGTCGAGGGCGTTCGTGCCGGGGAGTTGAAAGATCAGCAGGTTCGCCGCGTCCATGCCGTCGCGGGCTTCGAAGGTATCGTAGTTCTGGGCGCCGAGTTCGACGCGGGCCACGTCCCGCAGGTAAACGAGTTGGCCGTCCGCCCCGGACTTGATCACGATCTCTTCGAATTGGGATGGATCGGTCAATCGGCCGAGCGTGGTGACGTTCAGTTGGAACGCTTGCCCCGGTGGATTCGGCGGCTGGCCGATTTGCCCGGCGGCCACTTGCACGTTCTGCCGGGCGAGTGCCGCGGTCACATCGAGGGTGGTGAGCTGGCGGGACGCCATTTTGTCCGGGTCGATCCATACCCGCATCGAGTAGGCACCGGCGCCTTTGATTTGAACGTCGCCGACGCCCTTGATCCGGCTGAGTTCATCCCGCAGTTTAAGATTGGCGTAATTCGATAAGAAGAGCCGGTCGTACTTCTTCTCCGGCGAAGTCAGCGAAATTACCAGCAGGATGTTCGACGATTGTTTCTTGACCGTGACCCCCTGCCGGCGGACTTCTTCGGGGAGTTGGGGTAACGCCACGTTCACTTGGTTCTGAACCACCACTTGGGCTTTATCCAGATCGGTGCCGATCTCGAAGGTCACCGTGAGAGCGTACGAACCGTCCGCCGAACTGGTGGACGACATGTACATGCTGTTTTCGACGCCGTTCACTTGCTGTTCGATCGGTGCGGCCACGGTATCGGCCACGACCTTGGCGTTCGCACCGGGGTAGGCGCACGATACCACCACCGTCGGCGGCGTGATCGAGGGATACCGTTCGACCGGTAGCCGTTTGAGTGCGACCGCCCCGAAGAGGAGCGTCATGATCGCGATCACGTTGGCGAAGATCGGACGATCAATGAAGAAACGCGAAATCATGTGTCGAACCGTGAGATTTTGAATCCCCCTCCCCTTGGGGAGAGGGTCACTTTGAGCGAAGCGAGAAGTGGGATGAGGGGGAAAATATCATGCCCCTCACCAGGTCGATCCGCTATGCGTCTCGATCACCCTCTCCCCATATGGGGAGAGGGTTTTATTTCGGCGGCGGAACCAGATTCCACAGATCGGGGGTCACCGGCGATCCGGGCCGTGCCTTTTGCAAGCCATTCACGATCACTTGGTCGCCCGGCTCAAATCCGCTTTCGATCGCAACAATCGAACGGGCGGGAAGGTTCGCGGGGGGCGCCGGAGCCGGGGGAGCACCCGGTGGGCCGGGCGGCGGAACGGGATTGGGATTGTTCAACACCCATCCGGGTGGGGCATCCGCCTTGCCTTCCGGCCTACGCCAGACATTGGCTCCAACGGTAACGGTGCGCTTGATCACATTGTTTTTGGGGTCGATTTCTGGGTTGATCACATAAACGAACCGGCCTTCTTGGCCCGTCATAAGGGCTTCTTCGGGAATCGTAAGTTGTTGTTGCTCGCTTCCGTTGGGAACGCGAATGTACGCGTACAAACCGGGGTAGAGCCCTCGCACGTTCCCCGGCGGAACCGGCGGATTCTTGACGACGCCCCGGATTCGCACGGTTCCGGTGGCTTGATCGGCTTTGTTTTCGCGGAAATTGATCTCGCCGGCGTGCGGGTAACCGCTTTCCGTGGAGATTCCGATCTGGATCGGAACGACGGGCGTGCTGGTCGTGGCCGTGGGGTTGGCTTGTTCTTCCCGGCGGCGTTCGATGAAATCTTTTTCGGGGGCATCGAAGAAAACGTAAAGCGGATCGAGGCTCACGACCGTGGTGAGCAGGGTCGCATCGACTTGGCCGACGAGATTCCCTTTGGTGACGAGCGTACGGCCGATCCGCCCGGCAATCGGTGAGCGGATATCCGTGAAGCTCAATTCGAGTTCCGCTCCTTGCAATGCCGCTTCGGCAGCCGCCTTGTTGGCTTCTGCGACTTTGAATGTCGCTTTGTTCGAATCCAAGGTGGCCTGAGCCTGATCGATTTCGGACTTCGATGCCCCCGAACTGGAGGCCTTGAACCGATCGAGGTTGGCTTGCGCGAGTGTGATCTGGGCTGTGGCACTCGCCATATCTGCCACGGCCTTGGCGATGTCCGCCTCGCTCTTGGCGACGTTCGCTTGGTACTGCCGCGGATCGATGGTGTAAAGCAGTGTCTTCTCCTCGACTTCGACCCCATCTTTGAAATGAACTTCGTTGAGGAAGCCTTTCACCCGTGCCCGGATTTCATTCGTAGCGACCGCTTCGAGATAACCGTTGTACTCGAAGTACTTTTGCACGGGGAAGGTCACCGGTTTAACGACCGTCACTTTAGGCGGAGGCGGTGCAGTCGGTGGCCCAGCCGCATTCTTTCCGCAACCGGAGATAGCCACCGCGCACATTCCGAGAAATGAAAACCACCGCAAACGTGAGATTGTTGGCACGAGACATCTCCATGGGCTCTATCCGTTTCCATTATTGTAATGCCCATGAAGCAATGACCCACCTTTCACGAATCATTCACGTGGAATCCGAGACTGTCGCTACCACGTTTGACCAACGGAATTATTGCCAACCCCTGCGGCGGAATAGCCAGCCGGCGAGCACCATCCAGAAGGCTCCTAGAAAAAACGTGGCGAGGAGGTGGTACCAATGCTTCGGTTCGATGTTCTGCGTGACCGCTGCGTGCAGAATCTTCGGCCCGTGGAATTCGAGGGCAAGGTAAGGAATGATCGGGATGCGGTTCTGCGAACAGACAAGCAAGATCAGCGATACGGCAAACAGGTAACACATCGAACCCATGAACGCGCTGCGCTGCGTTTTCGCCAGCGTACTCACCGTCATGCCGATGCCGAGGAAGCCGCTGGACATCGCGAGTAACGCCAACCAAAAGAAGAGCGACGAAAGTACGTTCGGGCTGTAGATCCCGGCCAGCACTGCGGCGAGGCCGATCCCGACCACGGGGTAGAACAAGAATTTCGCCCCGACGATTTCCGCCGGGGATGCGGGGGAAAGCGCTTGGGCCAACAGCACGCCGCGTTCGCGTTCCTCGCAGTTCAACGTGGGCAGCAAGTAGCAACAGGTAAAGTAAAGGGCAAACACGATCATCGCCGTGGCAATGGCGGAGCGGTAATCGAGGGGCTTGGCGCCGAGGCCGTTTCTACGAATCTCGACCGTGGGCAGCGAGAGCGGCGTTCCAGGTGTGGATTGCAACCGTTGGAATTCTACGTTCAAGGTTCGGAACGATTCGGCGACGGCCCAGAGGTCGTCGTCGCGGAACTGGGTTGCGGGCAATGAGGAAACATCGGCACCCGTTTTCTTCAATTCCTCGGTCGCACGGGCCTGCAAACTTTGCCGGAGGGCTTTGAACAACCAAAGCTCGTAAGGGGCCATCGCCCCCGGTTCGCCGGGCGGGTGCCAAACTTCGATATTCCACCGGGGCGAATTATCTGCCAATTGTTCGACGATTCGGATCGCGCCGGTGCCGGGGGCGTAGCTCATGGGGGAAGATAATTCGCCCGGCGGGACTACGCGAAAGACGACTTGCGCCCGCAGATCCGGGGGCACCCGCCGCATGAGATCGAGGATGGTTTCGGTTTTCGAGGCGTATTCGATGTAGCAGTGGTGAACGCCGCCGATGAGATCGCCACCGCCGGCCCCGGCTTCGGCCGTGGTGGGGTTAAATATGGAGAGTAACAAGGCTGCGACCACGAGCAGCAGCGCGAGCGCAATTCCGCCCCGGTTGGCCAAGTGCCGACGGACTTCTTTTTGGACGAGAGCTTTGAGGATCGGGAATCGCATGAGATCGATTCTAGGACAGAATTGGTGCGGATGTTATAATCGTCGATAGGAGGTGAGCCATGCCGATGCACGATTGGACGAAGGTGCCTTCGGGCTTGTTCCACGATTTTCACCAGACGTGGTCGATCCTGATCAAGACAGCGCTCAATGCAGGGCTGTTGCCCACCGGCCTCTCCGCCTTGGTGGAACAACGATTCGGGCCAAAGGAACCCGATGTCTTGGCCATCGAGACACAATCGGAACCGAATCGCGGCAACGCACATGATGGAGGAGCTCTCGCCACGGTCGAACGCCCTCGAAGCCGGTACATCCTTCGCAGCGACAAGAAAATCTATGCGGCAAAGGCCAATCGAATCGCCGTGAAACACCATCTGGGGCGAACCGTGTCGGTGATCGAGATCGTTTCGCCGGGGAACAAGGATTCGCGTGCTGCCGTTCGGAGTCTGATCGGCAAAACCTTGGAATACTTGCGTGCGGGAGTGCATGTCCTGTTGATCGACCCCTTCCCGCCGACGAAACGCGATCCGCAAGGGATGCACGGACTGATCTGGGATGAAGCCGGGTCGGACGATGCGCTCGAGTTTGCGTCACCTCGAGATCGAATTTTCGCATCGTATCAAGCAACGGACGAATTGACCGCGTATTTGGAAGTCCTCGGGGTAGGCGATGTACTCCCTTCGATGCCGTTGTTCCTTCCAGGGGGTACGAGTATCGAAGTTCCGCTCGAAGAAACCTACTTGGCGGCATGGGCAACGTGTTCCAAAATCATGCAGGAAGCGGTGATAACCGGTGTGTTGCCTGTCATGGATGAGGACCAAGTCGAGTGATTCGTTTAGTCGCGGGTCGGAGACTGGTGTTGAGTCACTCGCACGTCACCGACTCGCGGCTAGCAATACAATTCCGAATGTGATTCTGATCGCGATCCTTCTCAGTTTTGAAGGCCAAGACTTCGGGCAGTGGGTTTTTCAACCCCGCTCTGAGTGGGGGTAAGCTTTCATTCCAAGTCCGCGCAACGCCAGTGTCGCCGCTTCGCGCTCTCAGAAATCCCGACTGACGAGCTGATGAACCAAGGCATCCGGGTTCGGAATGATCGCGAGAAAAGCAGCGACGATGAATGCATGCATGCATAACGATCCACCGTGAGATGCAAACCCGATTTTCCTACCCCCGCTTGAAAGCGATCGTCTTCAGCAACCCATTGAACGGGTCGGCGAACTTGGCGGTGCCTTCCCGCATCAGTGTTTCTTCCATCTTGGCCACATCCACCTTCTTCGCGATCTCGGCGAGGACTTCCGCACTCGGCAATTCATTGATGTGGCTGGTGAACGTTCGGCCGCTCTCCTGCACCGCCTTGTTCGTTCCCGGCGGGTTCGTTTCAATGTCCGAACCGGCGAAGGCTTCCACATACTTCCACGCGGCGTCTTCCTTCTTCTTAGTGCCGGTGCTGGCGAAGATCATTTCCTGTTTCAGTGGGAAGCCTTTGGTCGCCCAGAAATCCTTGTTGAGCTTCCAAATCTGTTTGGCGTTCACGATGCCGACCATCCCTTGGGCAGCGGCCGAGAGATCGGGCACGGCCTTTTCGGTGTACACGTCCACACGAGAAACGAAGATGCTGTAGACCGTCTTCACCATTTCCTTGTCCTTGCGGGATTGCGCCCCCTTAAAACAGGCGTCGCGTGCAGCAATATACTGCCGTTCGCTGAAGATCAGCGTCACGTTCAAGGCGATTCCCGCAGCCACGAGGCGTTCCAAAGCGAGCAAACCGCCCGGTGTCGCGGGCACCTTGATCATGCGGTTCTTGTGGCCCGCGGCCCACTTCTTGCCGAGTTCCACATACTTGTCGGCCCGCTCGGCGGCACTCAGTGTACACGTTGGGTCTTCCAACAGCGGATCGAGTTCGAAGCTGACGTATCCGTCGTCCCCCTTCGTTTCTTCCCACACAGGGAGGAACACATCTTGGGCTTGCTTCACGAGTTTGTCGGTCATCGCCCAAGCGATCGTTGCATCGTCGTGCCCGGCCTTCGCCAGTTCCTTGATCTCGGCATCGAAGCGGCCGGTGTTCAGCAGATCCGAGATGATGATCGGGTTCGAGGTGGCGCCGGTGGCCCCGAAAGCGCGGTTGGTTTTGATGAGATCGGGATCGACGGAATCGAGCCAGAGCTTGGTGCCGGCGGCCACGATTGATTGCAGCGGAGTCATGGGAGAAAGTCTCGTTGGAACAAGTCGGAAAGCCATAGTTTACGAACCGCGGTGCGAATGGCGATTGCGGGATTGGGTCAGTGCCGGTGTTCGTCCGTGCAGTATAATTCCCTTTCTCCGCGGAGTTGCACCATGGATTTATTCGATTCGATCCGCAAGACGAACCGCGATGCAGCCCGGCCGTTAGCCGCACGCATGCGGCCTCGAACCTTGGAAGAATACGTCGGGCAGGAACATTTCCTCGGCGAAGGAAAACTGCTGCGGCGAATGCTGCTCGCGGATAGGCTCAATTCGCTGATCTTCTTCGGCCCGCCCGGCTGCGGCAAGACGGCCTTGGCTCACGTGATCGCGAACCAGACCCGCAGCAAGTTCGTATCCTTGAACGCCGTGTCGGCGGGGATCAAGGACGTGCGCGAGATTCTCTCCCAAGCGAAGGACGACCTCGAACACCACGGCCTGCGGACGATCCTGTTCCTCGACGAGATCCACCGATTCAATCGCAGCCAGCAGGATGTACTGTTGCCGGATGTGGAGGAAGGCATCGTCATCCTGATCGGGGCGACGACCCAGAATCCGTTCTTCGCGATCAACTCGCCGCTCTTAAGCCGTAGCCAGATTTTCAGCTTCGAGCCGCTGGGCCGGGAGCACATCCGCACCATCCTGCAACGGGCCATCGCCGACCCGTACCGCGGCTTGGGCGACATTCCCATGACCGTGACTGACGACGCCATGAACTTTCTCGTCGAAATCTGCGACGGCGACGCCCGGCGTGCGCTCATGGGCTTGGAGATTGCCGCCAAAAGCTCAATCTCGAAAGACCCCCTCACCCCCAACCCCTCTCCCGCGGCGGGGAGAGGGGAGCCGATCGAAATCACCCTTCCGATGGTTCAGGATTCGATTCAGCGCAAACTCCTCGACTTCGACCCGACGGGCGATTCCCACTACGACATGGCCTCGGCGTTCATTAAAAGCCTCCGCGGCAGTGACCCCCACGCGGGAATCTACTGGTTAGCCCGCATGTTGGAATCGGGTGAAGATCCGCGGTTCATCGCCCGCCGGCTGGTGATCCTCGCTTCGGAAGACATCGGTAACGCCGACCCGCAAGCGATGCTCGTGGCCAATGCCGCGTGGGACGCCGTCGAGCGTGTCGGGTTACCCGAGTGCCAGTTGAGCCTTTCGCAGGCAGTCTGTTATCTCGCCACGGCACCGAAATCGAACGCGGCAACAATGGCCATCGGTGCGGCCAGCAAAGATGTGAAGGAAGGCCGAACGCTACCGGTACCGAAGCACCTGCGCGATGGCCATTACAAGGGGTCGAAGCAGCTCGGCAACGGCACCGAGTACAAATACGCGCACGATTTCGAGGGGGGCTGGGTCGATCAGGAGTATGTGCCGACCGATGCGAAGTACTACGAACCGACCGATCGCGGCTTTGAAGCGACCATCCGCGAGCGCATGGCGGAGATTGAAAAGCGGCGGAAGAAGTAATTCATCCCCGTAGCCCCGTGGAATCCCGGACGCCTAAGTTCTGGTAAATCTGGCGGGTCGCATCCGACTTGTTCAGCGTGTAGAAGTGGATGCCGCGAACTTGGTTATCGAGCAAGTCCCGGCATTGTTCGGTGGCCCAGTGGATGCCGAAGTTGGCCACGGCCGCATCGTCCGCACATCGATTGACGCCGCGCAATAGACGAGCCGGGATGCGCGAGCCCGCCGCCAGTTCCGCCATGCGAATCAAACCCGCCTTGCCGGACGCCGGCATGATCCCCACGATGATCGGCACCTTGATCCCAGCGAGGTCGCAGCGCTCGCGGAAGTCGTAGAAATCGCGGTTGTCGAAGAAGAGTTGCGTGCAGATGTAATCGGCCCCGGCATCGACCTTCCGTTTGAAGTAGTCCATTTCCTGCAACCGGTTCGGCGTGGCCGGGTGCCCTTCCGGGAAGCCCGCGACGCCGATGCCGAAGCCGCGCTTGTCTAGGGCGTTCGTGCGCGATCGCACGAACTTCACCAATTCCTCGGCGTAGCGGAATGCATCCTTGGAACGATCGAAGTTAGCTAAGTTCTTGGGCGGATCACCGCCGAGGGCGAGGATATTCTCGATCCCCGCAACGGCGTAACGGTCGAGGATGTGCGTCATCTCTTCAAACGTATGGCAAGCGCAGGTGAGGTGCGAAATCGCGGTGAGGTCGGTTTCTTTTTGGATGCGCACGATGAGGTCGTGGGTGCGGTCGCGGGTGCTTCCCCCCGCACCGTAAGTAACACTAACGAAGCAGGGTTTGAGTTCCTGCAAGTGGGCGATGGTTTGAAAGAGTTCGTCCGAGGCCGCATCGCTCTTGGGCGGGAAGAACTCGAAGCTGAATGTCGTTTTGTGCCGGGCGAAGAGATCGAGAATATGCATCGTTGGTTCTCTCCCCTCTCCTTGCGGGAGAGGGGTTGGGAATGAGGGGGCGCCTCGGGAGAATTCCCCCTCACCCCCAACCCCTCTCCTGCAAGGAGAGGGGAGCCAGCAATTACTTTACGCCCGGCAGCGCGGGTATCAACACGGGCACGCGGATCGCGGCCGATTCGGAGAGCATGGTCAGTTTCACACCGGTGGCCCGCTGCGGAAGCCCGGCGGGCTGTTCGATCTTCACCAACACCGGTTCGGAGGCAATTCGATCGAACCGGTAGGTGTTTGTTCGGCCCTCATTCCACTTCAACTCGAACTGCGAATCGGCGCTGCGGAGTGCCACTTCAACAGCGAAGGCATCTCCGGGTTCGTAAGTGATGGCCGGGGTGCCGGCAGGTGCGGTAAATTGCCAAACCGTTCCTTGAGCATCGCGGTTCGTCGGCTTGGCATCGCGGAAGAGCGTCACCCGCGGCAATCCTTCCCTCGGCGTGACAGTGACGGTGAAGCTGCCATCGGGCAAGAGTTTCTCGACGCGTAGAGCATTGGGAAGATACAGTGCAAACTTTTCCACGGGCCACTCGAAGCGTTCGCGCTTCAAGAATACGGAAAGTTCCTCGACCGGGTTCCCCCGCGATTGATCGGCCCACTGCGAGAGCTTTTGAAGAAAGGTTCCCCACGCTCGAAGTTCGGGGGCGTTCAGCGTTCGCTCGTCGAGCATTCTCCAATCGTTGCGAGTATCCGATTCGGGCAACTCCTTGCGGATCACGCGTTGAACATGGCGAACCCCCACCTCGACGGACAATCGCAGTCGGCGGAGTAATTCTTGTCGAATGGGATCGGGAAAGTTGGAGGCGTTCCAATTCGCAGTGCCATCCATCGCATCGGGGTAGAACGCCTTCAACCGTTCCAAGCGTTCCCCGGCGAGACGGAGCGAATCGCCATTCTCGGGCAGCACCAACACTGCGGAGGGTTTCCCTTCACCCGGTGCGATCATGCCCAAAGCTTCGCAGAGTTGAACCAAATCGCGGAGCTTCCGCGAGGTGGATTCCCAATCGCGCTCGGCCGAAGCGACTCGCTCGTAGCCGTATACCGCAGCGTAAGTGAGTGGCTTGCCACGGGGCACGTTCACCTTCGGCGAACCGGGAATCGGCTCGGTTGCGGGATAAGGAAGCTGCGAAGATTCTTGGAACAACGCGGTCGAGGATTCGCGCCACGAAGCCGAGGGGCGTTCCACGAGCATCGATTGTGTCGCCCGGCGGATCAACTCGCGGTACCATCCATGCAATTGATCTTCGGACGATTGCAAGAGTTCGGAATCCCGTTGCCATTTCGCGTGCAACCGCACGGCTTGCGTTTCCCGCCAAGCCTCGCGGTACTCGGGAGTGGGCAGCAAAATTGTTTCGAGATCCGTTTGAAGCTTTTGAAACTCGCCGGCCGTGCGTACCTCGGCGGGTGAGAATTGCGGCGGTTGAAAACGCTCGCGGTATTCCCGGTAGTGATCAAACTCGCTCGCCACAGCTAGGAGATACCCCCTAAGATCCCCCGGCAACTTCTCGTAGTCGGGCGAATCGATCAACGCTTGCACCTGCCTTCGATTCGCGGCGAAGTTCGCATCGGCGAAGCGAACCTCGGCGGGGGCGGCGCGATCCCGGTACGATTGCACGTCCGCCGTGAGTTTCTCGAGCGCACTCGGCGGCCCCAACAATTCCATTGCCGCGAATACGGCGAAGAACGCCGCGAAGAGCGATACCAAACCGCCCGCGGTGCGGATCAAACGCCGTTCCGAGTTGCGGGTGCGCTCCGCGTTTGCCCGAGCCGCCGCGAGTAAACTCGTGGCGAGATCTTCGATGCCGAAGGGCATTTGCGCCGCCGTCGGTTTCACTTCTAAGTTCAAACTTCCGAACTCGAACGCGGCGAGATCGTTCGCACGGTCGTCGAAGAGATCGTGGAAGTGATCGAGCACTTCGCTTTGCCGTCGAGTCACACGGCTGAGCCATTGGGTATTGGAATCCTGGGGCCGCTTCAGCGCATCGCATTTGGTGAGAGCGAGGAAGATCGGCATGCCCCCGGCTTCGCGGTCGAAAGTGCGAACGCCTTCCAACGCTCCGAGAAATAGTTGGAACTGGCGGAGGTTTTCGCGGAGTTCGGGCACATCCCACATCACATCCACCGCCAGAACAATGGCGTCGGCGTAGCGGATCGCATTGCGGAGTTCGTCGCGGGCCGAGGTTCGCCTCAGTTCTTCCGGTTGTTCCAACAATCTCGCGGCGGCTCTGCCGTCGCAATCGAGGAAGTGAACTTCGCCCGTCTCGGCTTTCGGCCCGGGCAAATCGACGATCATTTGCAGCGGGATCAACGCCTTCAGTGCGTTGCCATCGGGGTGAGTCAATTCGATGGGGGCCTCTTCGGCGCCTTTCCCGGCGAAAGCCGCGACCGCACGCAGCAGTTGGGTTTTGCCCGAGGCGGGCGGGCCGAAGAAGACGATCCGCAGTGGGGCGAAGAGTGGCATATCAGGAGCCATCGCCGGGGAACGAAACGGTCATGCGTTCTTGGGCCGCGTAATCCAACAACGGCTTGACCACTTGCCGATTGTCTCGCGTCGTTTGATTGATCGGATCGAGGATGAGTTCCACGAGTACCGGTTTGGTCGCGGCGCGTTTCCGCGAAGCGAGGTGGGTTTTGATCGCGGGGAAATCCATCGTTCGCCCGCCTTCTTCCGCAGCGATGTAGTACTTACCGTCTTCGTGGAACCCGCCGAGGATGGTCACGCGGATCACCTCGTGGGTTTGAATTTCTGGCAACGGTTTGATCGTCGGTGGCGGTTTCGGCGCGGGCGAAGTGTCCGGTGCGTTCCCTGTGCCCGTGCCCGCGGGGGAAGTTCCGCCCTCTTTGCCGGTGCCGCCATTGCCGGTTCCGCCTTGGAAAAGGTACAACGCGACGAGTACGCCCGCGATCACTCCGCCGATCCATCGGGCCAAGCGGTGGAGTGCTTCCGGAGATTTACCGCCCGTGGCTTTTCGATCGAACACCCACGCGAAGATGCCGACGACGAGATAGCCCGCAGCGAACCCGCCCACTACGAGAAGGCAGTTAATGAAGAACCTTTCGACTGAATCGGGATTCAAACCGAACATCGGCATTCCTCACGGGTTCTCGAAGCCAAAGGGCACATCCTGAAACCAGCGGCGGTATTCCTTCACTTGTTCCTCCGAAGGGAACGCACTCAACTTTCTCGGATTTAAGAGCAAGAAGTATACCGCTTTGCCACCCGATTTCTGTTTCTGGCGATCGATCAACAATTGGGCCTCGGCTTGGTTCGCCACCTCGCGCCGCACGGGTACCGGGCCTTCCCGATTGTAATCGAAGAGCTTGCCGGTTTCGGCCTCGATTTCCAACGCCCGCACATTTAATCGATCCGCGACCGCCGCCCGTTCCGCCATAAGAGCTTTCACTTGGGCCTCGGCGAGTTCCGCTTTGGCCCGGCTCTCCACGAGTGCCTTGGCCTCGGCACTTTCGCCGCCATCTTCGCCGTCCGATTTGCTCACGAACGGCAAGAGCAGGAAGATGCAGAAGAGCAGAATGAGCACGTCGATCAGCGGGATGAAAAACCGCGTAACGGCCCGTTGCGGCATTTGAATCACGAACGGCTCCCCGGCGGGGCCGCCGTGAGGGGAACCACGGGCACGCCCGCCAAGCTGCGGATCAGGTTCCGACCGGTGATCGTCATCCACGAGGGGAGGATGTTCAGCAGGGCCATGAAGAGTCCGCTGCCGGTGGCGGTGATCGCCGGGCCGTACTTTTGAATGATCTCTTCCGCGGCGGGCCGGCTACCGGGGCCGAAAGAACTGAAGGTCTGCAAGATAGCGGCGACTGTGCCGATGAGGCCCAAGAGCGGGAACCACTCGGCGGCTTGCGCCAAGTGCGTGAGCCACGGATCGGGGCGTTCATCGAAGGTGGAGGTGTCGTCCCGCCAGCGCATCGCCTTCCACGATAAGATGCTCTGGGTGATGTACAATGCGGCCCCGAGGCCGAGGATGATCCAATCGATGGGCGAATCCGGCAAGCGGCGCAGGTACTCGACCCGCGCGGCGGGGGGAATCGCGGCGAAGATGAGCGCTGCCGCCGTGGCGGGGAGAGCCACCAGCAACGCGGGGAGTAAGTGATGGATCCACAACCGTCGCATGGGGGCTCCACTGAACTCCCCTCTACCCCGGGCAAGAGGGGTGAGGATAGGGGAGGTTTACGGAAATTGCCCCCCGCCCCTAGCCCCTCTCACGCCGTGGAGAGGGGGATACCTAAGTTACCTCGGCCGGGGCGGGGCACTCGCGTTGTTCATCATACTGTGAGGTAGCATATCGAACGCCATGCTCATCGGCGGTGGAGCCATTCGCGGGGGTGCCGGGTTCGACTTCGCCGCCTCGATGTTCACCACGCTGAAGGCATCGCCGCCTTTCACTTCGATCACGGTATCGGCCGTGGTTTGGGTTTCCCCCGGCGAGGAGTGAAAGCCGAATGCCGTATTTGCCGGTTCGCACGCCGTATTGAACTTTGAAACTGTAACACCCCTTGGCATGCAGTTAAACCTCGACCAGCACAAAAACTGCACTTCAACTTGATCCTGTCGCTCTAATTGCAATATTTTAATTCAGATCCACCTCTGCAACGTCGATAACTGCAATAACCGTCACAATCGGTAGATACTGACCTCCGGTATCATCCACAGACGAACGAGCCCTTTTTCGCGGAATCTCACTCAAGGTATCACATGGCAAAATCCCTGATCGTTGCGATTCTGACATGGGGGGCGGTCGCGGGGTTCATCCACGCCGGCGACCTGCCCGTTCCGTCCCCTGCAACGTCCCCGCCTCAAAATTGCAGTAGTACATTGCTCGCCGCACCTTGTGCGGTGCTCCCCGAGAGCCAACTATTGGCGGAGTACAGGGCCCCCATTGCCGCCTTGAATGGTGCCGGTTACCCGAATTACTGGGTGAATGCAGAAACATTACTTTGGTGGACGAAGAATGGACAATCTCCCGACTTAGTGACGACCGGAGTTCCCGGCCTGCTGCCGGGAGTGCTCGGTCAGCCCGGAACCTCAGTATTGGTGGGCGGTTCCAACACGAATAACCCCCTTCGAGTTGGCGGCAGATTCGGGGCCGGTATGTGGCTCGACAGTTTGCAAATGGGCATCGAAGGCAATTACTTCTTCCTGCCAATTCACACCCAGAACTACGACAGTAACGCATCGCTCATCGCCCGGCCGTTTTTCGACGTTTTGACCGGTCTTCAAAACGCCCAATTAGTGGCTTTTCCAGGTCTCGCCAACGGGGAGATTCACATCGACTCCTCGAGTCGCCTACAAGGCGCGGAGATCAACCTATCCGGACAGTTCAATGCCCCGAACAATCTCTACAACGCGAGCTATCTGGTCGGTTTCCGTTACATGCAACTCGATGAAAGCCTAAATATCAGGGAATCGAGCCGCATCAGCCCGATTTTGCCCGCGGCCGCCCCCCTGTTCGGCGGCAGCGCGATTACCGTGGCCGACCGGTTCGAAACGCGCAACTACTTTTACGGCCCTCAAATCGGGGCCCGTGGCGAAGTGAGTTGGGGGCGGCTGTTCATAAATGCCCGTGGGAAGGTCGCCCTCGGTGTCACGCACCAAGTTGCGAACATCAGCGGTTCGACGACGATCACCTCGCCGAACGGAACAGTGACAAACATCCCGGTAGGCTTCTTGGCCTCGGGAACCAATAGCGGGCAATTCACCCAGGATCGGTTCACCGTTGTGCCCGAAGCCGGAATCAACCTGGGAATGCAACTGACGGGAAATATGCGGGCTTATATGGGATATACATTCCTTTATTGGAGTTCGGTCCTTCGCCCCGGAGATCAAATCGACGTGGGCCTCAGCGGCAACCAAATCCCGACCGACGGCCGTTTCAACCCGGGTGCAGGTCCGGCCCGGCCAGGGCCGACCCTCAAGGATACCGATTATTGGGCGCAGGGTGTCAACTTCGGCTTGGAATTCATCTACTGATCGTCCGATGGTTGATCGCGAGTTCCACAAACTTTTCCTTAATTTTCCGTGCCGATTCACGATTCCTTTCGGCGTCGGGGACTCGTCACACCTATGGAGATCTTGGTCATGGCACGAACATTGCAAAAGTTATTCCGGCGTCTCTCCGATTCGACGGGCCCATCGCGGAGCCAGCGTTTTCGACCGATCCTCGAGACATTTGAGGAACGCTTGGTGCCCGCACTCATCGTCAGTGAAATCCCGGCGATCTTTCTGGTGCCGCTTGCCGGGCCACCGGGGCCGGCAGGCCCAGTAGGACCGGTCGGGCCTGCGGGCGCTATCGGACCTATTGGGCCCCAAGGGGTTGCCGGCCCTGCGGGAGCAGTCGGTGCGACGGGAGCGACTGGCGCTGCCGGACCCATTGGGCCTCAAGGTGCCATCGGTGCCACGGGAACGACCGGGGCAGTGGGACCTCAGGGGGTTGCCGGACCCACGGGTGCCACGGGAACGACCGGGGCAGTGGGGCCTCAGGGGGTTGCTGGACCCGCGGGAGCTGTTGGGGCTACTGGCACTACGGGAGCAGTCGGGGCAACGGGACCTCAGGGGGTTGCCGGACCCACGGGTGCCACGGGAACGACCGGGGCAGCGGGGCCTCAGGGAGTTGCTGGACCCGCGGGGGCAGTTGGGGCTACTGGCACTACGGGAGCAGTCGGGGCAACGGGAGCGACTGGCGCTGCCGGACCCACAGGTGCCACGGGAACGACCGGGGCAACGGGTGCAACTGGGTCGGCGGGAGGAATTGCGGGGTATGCCTACGTTTTCAACAACAGCGCAGAAGTGGTCGCCATTGAAGCACCGATCGCCTTTGAC
>Ga0105048_10008253_pt1 | contig 16686 bp, 17 predicted proteins | sample MAT05_FD_78382 | JGI IMG/M metagenome (GOLD analysis project Ga0105048, IMG submission 78382) | Freshwater microbial communities from Lake Fryxell liftoff mats and glacier meltwater in Antarctica - MAT-05 | ecosystem: Environmental > Aquatic > Freshwater > Ice > Liftoff microbial mat | place...
ATGGATGAGCAGTGTGGGAATTGTAGGTCTAGCTCTGAATTTGAGAGCTTATGACTTTGTTTCTCAAGAGATTCGGGCGGCGGAAGACCCTGAGTTTGAGACTTTCTATACGAAGAATATTCTCTTGAATGAGGGTATTCGGGCTTGGATGGCTCCTCAGGATCAACCCCATGAAAACTTTGAGTTCCCTGAAGAAGTTCTACCTCGTGGTAATGCTCTGTAATTGTCCATAGCTATGGTATTGATAAGGTAAAATATCAATATTTAAGTACTTCCTACGTAATAACCAAATTAAGAGGTTTTCCCCTGTGACAACAACTTTTAATAATTCCGTGATTGCCAGTGGACGCGATCAAGAATCCTCCGGGTTTGCTTGGTGGTCTGGTAACGCTCGGTTAATTAATCTCTCTGGTAAATTGCTGGGTGCTCATGTTGCCCACGCAGGTTTGATAGTTTTCTGGGCTGGAGCCATGACTTTATTTGAAGTGTCTCACTTCGTTCCTGAAAAGCCCATGTACGAACAAGGATTAATCCTTATCCCTCACATTGCTACCCTCGGCTGGGGTGTAGGTGCTGGTGGTGAAGTGATCGATACCTTTCCCTACTTTGTTGTAGGTGTATTGCACCTCATTTCTTCGGCTGTTCTTGGTTTTGGTGGCATTTACCATGCTATTCGTGGTCCCGAAACCTTAGAAGAATACTCTTCTTTCTTTGGCTACGACTGGAAAGATAAGAACCAAATGACTAACATCATTGGTTATCACCTCATTCTCTTGGGGATTGGGGCTTTGCTGTTGGTGTTTAAAGCCATGTTCTTTGGCGGTGTTTATGATACTTGGGCACCCGGTGGTGGTGATGTCCGAGCGATCACTAACCCTACCCTTAATCCTTTGGTAATTTTTGGTTACTTGCTCAAGTCTCCCTTTGGTGGCGATGGCTGGATTGTCAGTGTTAACAACATGGAAGACCTGATCGGCGGTCACATTTGGGTCGGATTTATCTGCATTGGCGGCGGTATCTGGCACATTGCTACTAAGCCTTTCGCTTGGGCTCGCCGGGCTCTCATCTGGTCTGGAGAGGCTTATCTTTCCTACAGCTTGGGTGCCTTAGCTCTCATGGGCTTTGTTGCTGCTTGTTTCGTGTGGTTTAACAATACTGCTTACCCTAGCGAATTCTATGGGCCTACTGGTCCTGAAGCGTCTCAAGCTCAAGCTTTGACCTTCTTGATTCGTGACCAACGCTTGGGTGCGAACATTGGTTCTGCTCAAGGTCCTACAGGGTTAGGAAAGTATCTGATGCGATCGCCTACTGGGGAAATTATCTTTGGTGGAGAAACCATGCGTTTCTGGGATTTCCAAGGTCCTTGGTTGGAACCTCTCCGGGGTCCTAACGGTTTAGACCTCACCAAAATTAATAATGATATTCAGCCTTGGCAAGCTCGCCGTGCGGCTGAATACATGACTCATGCTCCTTTGGGTTCCTTGAACTCTGTGGGTGGTATGGCTACAGAAATCAACTCTTTCAACTATGTCTCTCCTAGAGCTTGGTTGGCATCTTTTCACTTTGTGATGGGCTTCTTCTTCTTTATTGGTCACTTGTGGCACGCTGGAAGAGCCAGAGCGGCAGTGGCTGGTTTTGAGAAGGGTATCGATCGCGATACTGAAGCTGTGCTGTTGATGCCTGATCTTGATTAATAAATAAAGCAATCTTGAATTGCTTAGGATTTAGGAGGCTCTTTACTGCGGTAAGGAGCCTTTTTTTAGGTAATATTATTTTTGTAGTTAGTTTGATTAAATTTTTTAATATTTCTCACAAATTTCTGCGATTCATCTTGCAGCCTTGAGAATAAATTTTATAGTTCCACCGTCAAAAGTGACAAAATTAAGATGAAAATACCACAAGACTACAGAAAAATCAGTTGTTTGGAGTGTGCTCATGGGGCAGGGCTTGATTTTAATTTCACTATGGCATTCCAACCAATTGTTAATATTATAACTCAGGAAATATTTGCTTACGAAGCCTTGGTACGGGGTATAAATAATGAGTCTGCGGCTCAGATATTTACTCAAGTAAATGATACTAATCGTTATCGATTTGATCAAAGTTGTCGGACTAAAGCTATAAAATTAGCGGCTCATTTAGGGATGGAGTCATTCCTGAGTATTAATTTTCTGCCCAATGCTGTTTATCGCCCTGAACTGTGCATTCGGACTACTCTTGATGCGGCAGAAACTTTTGGTTTTCCGATAGAAAAAATCATTTTTGAAATTACAGAAGGGGAAAAGATAGAGGATAAAACCCATGTACGAGAAATTGTGGAATATTACAAATCTAGGGGTTTTAAAACTGCGATCGATGACTTTGGGGCTGGTTATTCTGGGCTAAATCTCTTGGCAGAAATTCAAACTGATATCATCAAGTTAGATATGGCTCTAATCCGGCATATTGATTGCGATCGCAACCGTAAAGCGATCGTCAAAGGCATTATTCAAGTCTGCAAGGAATTAGAAATTAGTATCATTGCCGAAGGTGTAGAAACCTCCGAGGAATTGAAGACTTTAGAAGATTTTGGGATCGCATTATTCCAAGGTTATTATTTTGCAAAGCCTGCTTTTGAATCTCTCCCCCAAATTTCTCCAGAGGCTTTTGCTGCACATTAAAGCTAAATCTTAAAAAATTTAACACTCAAGACTTAGATACAGCACTTTGCAAGGCGCTGTAGTTAACTGAAAATCTTGCGAATTGAGGCTTTACAAAATTCCCCTAGTAAGTGACGCTTGCTATAGTCTTGAGAATCTTGCATGGCGGCGATCGCGCGATCGACTTGGTAATTTTGCTCTTCTAAAACCCCTGAGAAATCTTTCTTGAGAGAATCATGCAGATAGTATTTTTCTGACTTGTAGTAACCGGGAAAGGTGATTTTATAGAGCCGAACCCATTCGTGAAGACCACTAGAATGAGAAAGAGGATTTTTCTTACGATTTATAATATATTCTGGCAATTCATCTTGAAATGCTTGGCGGAGACACCACTTTTCTACGCCATGGTTAACTTTCCATTCTCTAGGAATACTTAGAGCCAACTCCACTAAAGCATGATCTAAAAAAGGAACTCTAGTTTCTATACCAAAAGCCATACTACAGCGATCGACTCTCTGCAATTCTGTACGGTGTAAGTTCATCAATTTATAAATAAATAAACGGTGTAATTCCTCCTCAGAAATATTTAGGGCATACATATCGTAGCCCCCAAAAAGTTCATCACTACCATCCCCACCCAAGACGACTTTAATTCCTGCTTGATGAATTTTCCGGTAGAGTTCTTTACTAATTACTGCATTAATAATATCACCGTACTCGGTTAGCTCAGAAGTAGTGATTGTTGATTTTACATCTAGTAAATTAAGGTCATTTTTCCTGATATCAATAACTACTTGGTTAATTTTTCTTTCTTGACAAAATCTTTGGGAGATCGCAAAATCTTCGCTGTTTTTACTCCCGATCGTAAAGGCTGTAACTTGGGAATGAAACTTTACCGCTTGACTGAGGACGATCGAACTATCTAGTCCTCCGCTGTAGATAATGCCGATAGGTAAATCCGTAGCTACTCGTTTTTGGATCGCTTGATTAACCGTGTATTTTAATTGCGGAATAAATTCCTTGACCCCATGAAGATAAGTAGTAAAAGCAGGATTAAAATAACTACAAGGAGCCTCCTTATTAATCCGAAAGTGGCCGGGTTGGAGAGCGTAAATTTTTTGGTTTAAGGGAGTAAGGGCTTTGATCTCTGAGGCAAGGTAGAGTAACCCTTCAGTTTCTACGTAGTATAGGGGCGTAATGCCAAGGCGATCGCGAGCATAGAAAATACTTTGCTGAGTTAAATCTACAATAGCAAAAGCAAATTGCCCCTCAAATAAATGGACACAATCCTGCCCGTATTCCGTAAAAGCGTGGAGAATTGTTTCCGTATCACTATGGGTTTGGAATTGATATTTTCCCTCTAGTTTTTCTCTGATTTCTAGAAAGTTAAAAATCTCGCCATTAAAAACAATGAATCTATCTCTAGCTTGATTAAATAAGGGTTGCTGGGCATGGTCGCGATCGACGATTTTTAGTCTTCTTGTCCCTGCCACAACTTGCGGATGATGAGAGATTTCGGTTACCTCTCCCCGTCCCGCCATTACCTCTAGCATCTGCTGCAAAAAACTTCCTTGAAACGAGGCTTTCTGACCAAAAATCACCGCAATTCCACACATAGAGTTTTACCTTGGCGATCGCTTTAGAGTTGCATCGCAATCTCGTAACCAATTCTGAGATAACTGTTGATAAAACTCCCTAAATAAAGGATTAAGACAGATATGCCACACCTTCCGTTCATCAATCAAGTTAATAATTCCTGCTTGATAGTACTTATTCAAAACTGTTTGAATCTGTTTAAATAAAGTTTGGTCTTTTTGCCAGTACCATTCCTGTTCAATATCCACTGCATAACCTGTGGTATGAGAGCTTGTAGGCGGAGCCCAGTAGCCCAAACTAGCAAGGTGTTTTTGGTGATCTACTGTGCGGAGAATACTGTTGATTTGCAAGCGATGGGGCTGAACAATTCTCTGGTTGATTTCTTCATTAATTTCATTCAACAAAGCCAAAATCTCAGGCTTGCATTTAGCCGTCTTCATCCCTACCGTCCCTTGAGCTGGATGATTTATAATAGCCCGAATTTTCCTTTTGCAAGGATTAATTAATTTATTAAAAAAATCTTCTCGCAGAATGGTAAAGCCAAAGTTTATATGATAGTTACCCTTAGTCGATCGCAAATCCCATAAAGCTTCGTCCGCTTCCACTGCAAGGGCATCAGCATAAACTGGAAAGTCTCGATACCAAAGGTACTCTATTTGGTGTTCTAAAAGAATATTTATTAAGTTTCTTAGGCGATCGCAATCAGAATAGTTAACTGGAAATACCCGAATTAAGTTATCTAGTTCTGCCAAAAAGTGGCTTACTGTATTTTCGTTGATCGCACCCTGAAAATGATTGTGGACAGCATCTTGAGTTGTTTTAACTATCTGCCAAGAACAATTAAGGCTACTTAAGGATTGAGAAAGTTTCTTAATTTGCGATCGATGGCTTAAAACTTCTGACCTAGCAGGTGTAAAAGGAGTAGAGAGTTCGGAGAACTTCTGTAAGTTTTCAGCCCTAAAATCAGAGGAAATAGTAGACATTCTTACTCTCATCAGAAATTTTTAGGTCTATAGGTAATCACTTTGACTAAAATACCAAAGTAGAATGGCATTAGTCAAGGGGTAATTTTAATGATTTTCATAGATTTCTCTTACACCTCTATCCAAGATTATCTCCAAGACGAAGATTAACTAATGGTTAAGTCAAGGGAAAACATGGAATATTGAACCTTAGCAAATCTAAATCAAGGAAAAGATTTTGGTTTCAAAAATTCTTAATTCTTGTTCTTTGAGTAGAACCAAAGCGCAATATTATTTATAACTAATTTTCTACTTCTCTACCTAACCAAGAATATAAGCTGTTCACCACTTAAATTTACAAAGCTATCTAAGCTTGACAAGGGTTTTAGCTTCTGAAATCCCCATTTTGAAGGCATAAGGAGATTTTTGAAAAGAACTTACCCCACCCTAGCCCTCCCCTTGCCAAGGGGAGGGAACAGGATTTCCGATATTCCCCCTTTGCAAGGGGGAATTAAAGGGGGTAAGTCCAACTAGTACCTTTTACTGGGTATTTCCATTGTCGGAAATGTCCTAACAGCTTAACTAAGATGCGATCGCCCCACTACAAGAACTGCCCTTCCCAGCAGTACAACCAAAGCAATGACTGCCAGTAATAATTTGCCGTTGAGCCAAGAGTGCTGGATCAAAATCTCGGATGTGGAGATGTTGATTATGGGGTTGAGATATTTCCAGATCGAGCATTTGATTAAAGTCACAATCAAACAATCGCCCATCCCAAGATACAGAGATGGTATTGCGGCACATTAGCCCGGAGATAGTAGCCGGATTGAAGGAGTTAACCAACAATTCCATATAAGCCTGTAGTTCCCCCGATTGTTCTAACCATTCCAAGTGGCGAGAAATGGGCATATTATTAATAGCAATGAGGCGATCGAAGGTAATATTATGCTCTGTCAGTAAGCCCTCTTTCCACATTTTTTCTAAGAGTGCGGCTTGATTGCAAGAAAGCGTCGCACCCGGTGGATTACTAACTAGGGTTAGTTTTTTTTGTGGATCGTCCAGCCCGTAGCCAGCGGCATTAAGACGAGTTAGAGCAGTAATAGATTGCTCAAAAGTTCCATCTCCTCGTTGACTATCGGTGTTGGGCTGACGAAAATGGGGCAGAGAGCAAACAATTTCTACACCGAGGGAACCAAACCATTCCGGCAAATCTGCCATGGTTGGCAACAAAAGTACGGTCAAATTGCAGCGATCGATCACCTGCTTACCCCGGAGAACGCATTGCTCTACTAGGTAACGAAAGTGGGGGTTTAGTTCTGGTGCGCCGCCAGTGATATCTACGGTATGGGCTTCAGTTTGATCTAGAGCTTGGAGGCAAGCATTAATAGTTTCTAAATCCATCATTTCCTTGCGATCGGGTCCCGCATCTACATGGCAATGACGACAAGCCATATTACACAGCTTACCTAGATTGATTTGAAATATTTCTAGTTTTGCCGGAGTGAGTTGCTGCCAGCCATTACTTTTGAGGGTTGCTTCAAAGTTGCCTGTATCTGGGAGAGAAGCAAGATCAACGGTTTCTAAAAGAGCAATTTGTTCTTGGGGACTAGCGAGAGTTGATTTCCGGTGCTGGAGGGATAGAGTGGCGATCGGGCTAGGCATAGTTTTTGGTATTTATTATGAGAATAGAACTTTCAAGGTAAACCGCAGCTTAGATTTATCGGGCTAAACAGGTATTGAGACAACGCTAGATACGCTGGCTGAGGGTCGTAGAAGCTAATCATCCTTAATAGTTTCTGCCAAGGCGCGGCGGGCAAGGCGAGTAACATAGACCGTAACGGCAAGAGTAGCGAGGAAGCCAACAATCCTAATTATCCATTGAATCGTGGGGTTGGTGGGTTGGCTACCTGTGCCAATTGTAGCTAGATCGCCTGCTAAGGAGCCGAGATAAACATACATAATTGTCCCCGGAACCATGCCGATCGAACCCAAGCTATAGTCTTTTAAGGTAACACCCGTGACTCCAAAAGCGTAGTTGAGTAAGTTGAAAGGAAACGCTGGAGAAAGGCGAGTTAGCAAGACAATCTTAAAACCTTCGTGGGAAACGGCGTTATCGATCGCCAAAAACCTATTATTTCCGGCAATCTTGCGCGTCACCCAGCCCCGGATGAGATAGCGCCCGACCAGAAAGGCAGCGATCGCCCCCAGAGTAGCCCCTACAAACACATAAATAGAACCCCACACTACCCCAAAAACTACCCCCGCTGCCAAAGTCAAGAGAGAGGCGGGTAAAAAGGCAATGGTAGCAACAATATAAAGGCCCATAAAGGCGATCCCGCCCCAAATTCCTAGGCTTTCTACCCATTGCAGGGAACCACGAATTAGGGTTTGGGGATTGAAACCTTGGGTCTTATCTAGATTCTGAGCAAAGGCTGGATCGCACAACCAGAGGAGAGCGATCGTGCTTCCTAGTATCCAGAAAGTTAATTTGCTGCCCCAAGAGAGAAATTTTTGTTTATCTAGCACAATAGTTAGCTTATAAATAGTTTTAAATATTTTTTAGGGATATTTTCTATTTTAGCGTCAGTTCGGTTTAAGCAGAAACTCTCACCCCTAAGCCTAGAGACGTTCCCTGAGCGTAGTGGCAATCACTATAAAAGAGGCGCAAAATAAAAGAGGGCGCAAAGCCTTGCGCCCCTACAAAAGAATTAAAAGAATTAAAAGAATCAGGGGAATTAAGTTTTACATTTTGGCAACACCATCTTGGCGGGCTGCTCTTTGAACGGCAGCAGCCACTACGGTAGCTACCCGTTTATCAAAAACCGAGGGAATAATGTATTCCTTAGTGAGTTCCGAGGCATTGATCAGAGAAGCGATCGCATAGGCAGCTTCTAGGCACATATTAGGAGTGATTTCTGAAGCTCGACAATCGATTGCCCCCCGGAACACTCCCGGAAAAGCCAAGACATTATTAATTTGGTTGGCATAATCACTTCTGCCTGTTGCCATCACTGCCACATCATTTTGGACTAGCTCTGGTTGAATCTCAGGAATCGGGTTCGCCATCGCAAATACAATAGGATCCACCCCCATAGTCCTAACCATTTCTGGAGTCAAAACTCCCGGCGCGCTCACTCCCATAAATACATCCGCCCCTGCGATCGCATCCGCCAGAGTACCGCTGAGTTCTACGGCTAATTCTTGCTTTTCTGTAGTTAGATCTGTGCGATCTTTCGACACAATCCCCTTAGAATCACACAGAGCAATATGGTTAGCACCAGCCTTTTTCAGGAGTTTAGCAATGGCAATTCCAGCGGCTCCGGCTCCATTGAGGACAATTTTGATCGCACCCAAATCTTTCTTAAGTAATTTTAGGGCATTCATCAGGGCAGCAAGGGAGACGATCGCAGTGCCGTTCTGATCATCATGGAACACCGGAATATCTAGTTCACTCCGCAATCTAGCTTCAATTTCAAAACACCGGGGCGCACTGATATCTTCTAAATTTACTCCCCCAAATACGGGGGCAATGCGTTTCACAGTTTCGATAATTTCTTCGGTATCTTGAGTTGCCAAGCAAATCGGAAAAGCATCTAATCCAGCAAACTCCTTAAAGAGCATCGCTTTCCCTTCCATCACAGGCATAGCAGCTTCTGGCCCCAAATTTCCCAAACCTAAAACAGCACTACCATCGGTGACGATCGCCACAGTATTACCCTTGATCGTCAGGGAATAGACCTTTTCTGGATCTTCGGCGATCGCGTTGCAAACCCTGCCCACCCCGGGAGTATATGCCATAGCAAGATCTCCCTGAGTTCCCAGAGGAATCTTACTGTGGACACTAATTTTGCCGCCCCGGTGCAGGTCAAAGGTACGATCGGAAACACCTAGGAGTTTAATTTCTGGTAAAGCCTTGACTGCTTGGACGATCTGTTCTGCATGTTCGGTGCTGGCTGCATCTACGGTTACTTCTCGCACAGAGATTTTAAGGGTTTGTTCAATGAGCTGAATCTGTCCCAAATTGCCACCCATCTCGGCGATCGCCTGCACTACACCAGCTAACATCCCCGATTGATTAGGGAGTTGCAAGCGCATAGTGACACTAAAACTGGAGCTAGGAGTAATGTTTGCCATAGGAATTAAGAAAAATAAACCTGAATTAACGACTCTAGATTATGTCATGGTCGTTCCATCTCTTGGTGTTAAATGGCACAAAATTCCTATTTTTAGAGTTATTCTGCTGCAAACTCAATATCAGCGTAGATTTCCATCAAAGAGATTCTACAGGGAACTGATTCTAGGGCAACCCACAATTCTATACTGCTATATTCCCTAAAAATCCACTGGTTAGAGTCGGTTTTGAAATACTGCTCTATGTGGGGAGAGTATTGATCAATCAAAAGATATTCTTGAAAAGTCGGAATAGTCCGATAGGCAGAAAATTTCTCATCTCGATCGTAACCTTTCGTTGACTTAGAAAGAACTTCCCCTATCATCACCGGATTGACAAGAGTATCTTTGCGCCCCGCTTGCATTTCTAAAGGCTTCGGCATCACCATAAGATCAGGGTAGGTATAGAATTGGCGATCGGGAATCCAAAGGCGTTGATCGGCAATGAAAATACCGTAGGGTTGCCCTTTAAGCCCAATTCTTAAAGCAGCATTGAGGATACTAGCAATCTCATTATGCCTAGGAGTACCTCCAGTCATGGGAGTAATTTCTCCGTTGATATATTCATGGCGCAGATCGGAATTTACCTCAAAATCGAGATACTCCTCGGAGGTATAAATCTTTTTTTCTTGAGCTTGGACGATCATTACCTATCTACTCCCAAAGCTAGAAATCACTTGAAGTCTTCAAACAGTGCTTAGGAAATAATCCCAAGATATTTAAGAGGCTTGTTTTAATTCTGGATTGAAGTAGCGACCAAAAATTTGCTGCCCAGTGGCAAAGACCCAGCGAAGTAATCTGCCAAGGGAGGCGGGATGGAATAAACTCCATAAGTTAAGTCCCAGACAGATTACAGATAAAAAGAGGAGGATAAAAGTGGGAGCCATAACTACTCCAATCATGAACCAAGTTAAAACATGCCATCCTATGACCAAGGCATAGGTAATGGCGGCGATCGCACTAGCAACCCTTTGCAGAGATGGGCGATCGCGACCAGTAAAAATCATGGTTTGGATAGTGGCGATCATATTAGCTGGCACTAGAAATGCACAGATAGCAATGCAATGATCCCGTGAAAATTGACAGAGAGTGTGAGTATCGATCATGACTCCAGCTTAATAGTTCTCTCATCCTTTGTGGGTGGTTTGTAGTTAATAGTTACAATTTGCTACTAAAAATCCTGAGAAGGCAGATTAATTAACTTTCCTTGGTTTTGAGATGCGAAAACCAGATACTAACTTTTTCTCTAGATTTCCTAACTCTAGATTTGCTAAGAGTTTTTTTTGCGGAGATGGAAATTGCGATCGCTAAGGATAGACAGATTCTTAAGGGAATCTTTTTTTGAGGCAATCTCGTGAATTTTCTGTAACGATTGCTACCATTAATTCTAAATTTGTTATAGTTAAGTCATGGAATCAATATAGAATTTATAAAAACAAGCAAGGGGAAAATCATGAATATGCTACGCCGCAAAAACCTAAAAGAAGTCGCCGAAGTTCACCGTAATAACCTCCAACAAAGACTAGAACAGCGTCTAGAAGCTGCTAGAGCTAGTGGCAATAGTGACCTACTCCATATCCTTGAGCGGGAAAGAGAGCAGCTAAACTAAATAATCTAGTGGGTGACAACTTCTGAATTCCCCAAGGACTAAGCCCCAAGCAACTAAGCATATTATCCATTGCTCAACTTATCCATTGCTGAACAAGGGTTTGGGGTGGAATTACTGGAATATCTTGTACTGCATGTGGTACAGGATATTTTTACTTGTAGGACATTTTGGTATTCTAGGTTTAATTCCCTAATTTTCTCCTAACTACCTATAGCTATGGCGCAAGTAACCATTCAAGACCTCCACAAAACTTTTCCTTCCCGGACTGCCAATGCTGGTGGGGTAACTACAGTTTTAGAGGAGATTAATTTAACTGTTGCGGACGGAGAATTTATGGTCTTAGTGGGACCTTCCGGCTGTGGGAAAAGTACCCTGCTGCGGACGATCGCCGGACTAGAAACTATCTCTAGAGGCAAGATATTCGTAGGGGAAAAGGTAGTAAACGATCTCCCCCCCAAGGCGCGAGACATGGCGATGGTATTTCAAAGTTATGCCCTGTATCCTCATTTGACAGTCTATGACAATATTGCCTTTGGGTTGCGGCGCACTAGAGATGGCTTAGGAGCCGCTAGGTTTCCGGTGTGGCTAGAAAATCTCTTGGTAGAAACTACCCATAATTTACCTAAATTTTTACGTTATTCTTCGGCCAGAGAACGAGAGATTACTGCCAAAGTGAGCCAGGTTGCCCAACTCTTGCAAATGGAAAACTTGCTCCACCGCTTACCGAAGCAACTATCAGGAGGACAAAGGCAGCGGGTAGCTTTGGGAAGAGCGATCGCCCGCAACCCTCAAGTTTTTTTGATGGATGAACCCCTATCTAATTTGGATGCCAAACTCCGCACAGAAACTAGAACCCAGATTGTTAAACTCCAACGGCAGCTCAAAACTACGACTATTTATGTAACCCATGATCAAGTAGAAGCGATGACCATGGGCGATCGCATTGCCGTGATGCAAGGGGGCAAAATTCAACAAATTGCCACTCCCTTGGAGCTATACCATCAACCAGCTAATCAGTTTGTTGCCGAGTTTATTGGTTCTCCCCCCATGAATTTCTTACCCATGCGGGTGGAAAATTCTCAACTATTGGTACATCCCCAATTTTCCCTAGAGTTAGAAGCAGGTTGGGATGAGGTTTTGAAGGGCTTTGTCGGGCGATCGATCGTCCTGGGTATCCGTCCTGAACATTTGATCTTAAGCACTCCGGGAGCCGATCGCCTCCTTGTAACTGTGGATATCGTAGAATCCTTGGGTAATGATACTTATCTCTACGTCAACCTAGCCGATACTCATAACTTACAAGTCCGGCTAACGCAGGATCATAAAGCTGGAATTGGCGATCAATTGTGGTTGGCAATGGAACCCGATAGATTACATCTATTTTCTCCAGAGGATGGTCAGAGAATTTCCCCACCCCGACCTTCTGGCGTAGTTATTTCAGGATAAAGCGATCGATCGCCACCGCCACTCCATCCGCTTCTACACTAGGGGCAACCCAGTCAGCGATCGCTTTCACTTCTTCTGGAGCATCTCCCATCGCCACCCCAATCCCCGCGTACTGGAGCATTTCTACATCATTAAAATTATCCCCGATCGTCATTACTTGCTCTGGGGGAATTTGGAGTAGTTCTTTGGCTAAGTAATCTACAGCCACACCCTTATTAACTAAAGGATGCGCCATCTCAAAAAACGTAGCTACAGATTTAGTTAAGTACAACTCCTCAGGACGGTATAACTTCCGCACTGCAACTAGTAATTCATCAATTAAATCAGTATCTTCACTCAGGGCTAATATTTTAGTAGGAGATTTATCTAGGGTTGTGCGTAAATCACCCACGGAGTTGGGGGGGATCCCCGATCGCAAGGCATACTCTTTGGTATCCGTAATAACTTCCCGCACATACAACTGGTCATCAATATAAAAATGGATCGAAACCCTAGATTTAAACTCTGGTTTTTCTAAGTAATCTAATAACTCAGCAGCAAGGTGGGAGGGAACTGGTTGATGGAGATGTCTCTTGTTGGTGACAGGATCCTGAATCCACGCACCTTGGTAAGCAACAAGGGGTAGATTTGCGCCTACTTTTTCATGAAATCTCAGAGCAGAACGATACATCCTGCCCGTAGCGATCGCTACCAACACCCCCTGATCTTGAGCAGCTTTGATTGCCTCTAGCACCGCAGGACGGACTTCGTTTGAGGCCCCGGCGATCGTGCCATCAATATCCAGCACTAATAACTTAATATCGCCTTTAACAACACCTTTAATATCACTTTTAATATCATTCATAGGGGGAAGTCTTGGGGTAGATTTTTAGCTTAATTTTTAACTTAAAGTGTTCAGCCCCTACCATACCACGGAGGGCTATCAGCATTAGAGCAAATTGGATAACATCTTTATTTCTCTTGTTGGCTCTTGCCAAAGCTGTGTTTTTGCAAACTACTAGTAATCAAGCAAAAGCCCAACTTACTCAGAGTGAAGAAGCGACAAAACAATTGCAAAGTAGAATAAATGGTTTAGAGAATAACAATAAAGATTTGCGATCGCAACTAGATCAAAAGACCAATGAAGCCAAAGAAATGCAGAGAAAATTAAAATCTGCTCCAGTAATTTTGATTAAAGATTCGGATACAGATTCTAAGGGGCGATCGCTACGATTTGAAACTGGAAAAGCTGATCTTCCCGAAGGTTTGAAGCTATTCATTGAGAATGATTTGGTAACTAAGTTAGAAAAAGCTGCCAAGGAATATCCAGAATATCAATTCATTGATGTGATTGGTCACACTGATGGGCAGGAGACGATCGCCCAAGGCAACCCCAGTAATCTCGATACTAACTTAGAAGGCGTAGCTACAAATAAAGATTCTAATATTAATACTCTGCAACCCGGTTCTAATAAAGATTTAGGATTGATCCGTGCTTTAGCAGTAGTAAAAAAATTGCAAGAAATTCAGGTAAAGAATGATGGATTAAAAGGTCTAAAATTTCGGGCTTATTCCGCAGGTCAATTATTGTTATCCAGTGGGGAGTATGCTCCTAGCGATCGCACCTCTAACCCAGCTAGACGGCGGATTGAAATTCGTTTCTCTCCTACGCCCAAGCAAGTTCCTTGAGAAATTAGTTAACCTTCCTCGCACATCCCAATGCTGACCCAGCTACTAGAACCATCCGCCCAGTGTTCTTTCTTCCAGATTGGGGCATTGTGCTTCAGGGTATCGATCGCATACTGACAGGCTGCAAAAGCCTCACCTCGATGAGGACAACCCACCCCTACCAACACACTAATTTCCCCAATTTTCAGATGTCCAGTCCGGTGATGGATCACAACTCTATTCACTTGCGGGTACTGCTGCCGTAGCTCCTTGGCAATTTGACGGAAGACATTAATCGCCATGGGTTCGTAGGCTTGATACTCCAAAGAAACTACAGGTTTACCATCAGTTTGATTGCGGACTGTGCCACTCATCACCACCACAGCCCCATTTGCCGGATCATCCGCCAAGCGATAAACATCCTCTAAAACTAGGGGGACAAAGGTAATTACAAAATTATCTTCAACATTTATAGCTTGAGAATTTATAGCTTGAGAATTTAGGGTTTGGAGATTGGGAAGTTGAGAAGTAGTCATGAGGTATTTAAAAGTTGATCAAAGAGTTCAGAGAAAGGACTTAAAGCCTTCATTTATTGATGTCAATTAATGCTCAAGTGTATCAAACAAATCTAAAGGGAAGTAACCAAAAGTCGCATTCAGGTTTTCTTGCTCTGAAGATTGACAGGATATCAAAACTCCTCGGTAAGGGCCGAAGTAGGCCTCTACATAAAAGGAGTGTTTTTGGGCATTGAACTTAATATAGACCGGAGCAATTTCTACTGCTAAATCTTCAGGTTTGGACTGGAATTTATAACCCAAAGCATGGGCGTATTGGGTTAGAGTTGCCAACCCCGTGGGAACCTCCTCAGCACAAATCCCTAGGTTTTGATGCTCTGCTAACTTGGTTACTAGCAGTAGAGCCTCTTGAACTCTGATTTTTTCTGAGGCAGAAGTAATTAATTTAGTTGTAACACCGCTATAGCTCTGGAGGAGTTCTAGGGCAGCGAGAAGAGCAGGATTTTGCGACCCCAGATTGAAGCTATCAACCGATTCCACCATGGCTTTATAAATCCCTAATTAATTTCTGGTAGTCCTAAAGAAGTAATGATTTTTTAGTAAGGATTTCCCCCACAGCGCGGGGGAAATCCTTACCGGTTTAGCACTACCAATTTCTAATTTGCCCTAGCATTATTGTTACCACGAGCTTCCGCCATCTTGCGATTCAGCAGCTCGATCGCCTTAACATACTGAGGATCATCGGTGGTTGCAACCTTATCGCGATCGGTCTGGAGGGTTTTCCGTTGCTCTTCCGTGAGGGTAATTATCGTATCCGGGGCAATTCCGGCATGGTTAATATCCCGTCCACTAGGAGTAAGATACTTGGCAATAGTCACCGCTATCCCCGAACCGTCTCCCAAGCCCCGGACTGACTGCACCAAGCCCTTCCCAAAGGTCTGAGTTCCCACCAGAACCGCTCGTTGATTGTCTTGCAAAGCTCCAGAAAGAATTTCACTGGCACTAGCACTACCGCCATCTACCAGAACGACTAGGGGTTTATTAGTCAAAGGAGTCCGGTTTGCCTCTTGGCGATCGGTCTCACCCCGGCGATTAACAGTAGAGACGATCGTGCCTGTCTCTAACCACATGCGAGCGATGTCAATACTGGCATTGAGCAAACCACCGGGGTTCGATCGCAGGTCTAATACATAACCCTCAACTTTTTGTTTTTCTAGTTCTTTGAGGGCAGTTTCCATTTCCTGAGAAGCGTTGGCACTGAACTGATTGAGGCGAATATAGCCGACATTTTTGTTGCTCTCTACTTTCTTGCTAAACCGGACTGGGTGGAGTTCGATCTTGGCTCGGTTGAGGCGAAATTCTATCTGCCGTCCTCCCCGTTCGATAGTTAAGGTAATGGGAGTACCTTCTTCCCCCCGAATGAGGCGGATCGCATCGTTCACATCCATACCATCTGTGGGTTTATCATCAATTTTGACGATCGTATCCCTAGCGAGAATGCCAGCTCTTGAGGCGGGGGTATCTTCAATAGGGGAGACAACCACAAGTTTCTTGGTTACTTCATCCTGAGAAAGCTGGATGCCAACTCCGGTTAATTGCCCAGAGGTATCCATTTGCATGTTCCGAAACTGGTAGGGATCCATGAAGCGGGTGTAGGGATCATTCAGTTTTTTGAGCATTTCCCGGATCGCAGTATAAGCCTGCTCTTTATCAGCGTATTCTCTGCCGAGATATTCTTGTCTGATCGATCGCCAGTCCATTTGGTTAAAAGTTCCGTCTACATAGCTGCGATCGATAATTTGCCATACTTCATCAATAACTTCCTTGGGGCTATCTTGAAAGAAAGCCTGACTTTGTGACAAATGTATCCCGGCTCCTGTCACTGCTACAGTGGAAATTAGCATAGCCGTTGCCCCGATTACCAAACCACGTTTTGTAATTGCCATAGTCTTACCCAAGCTTTAAGAAATATATCGATAAAATATTACGTTAACTTTAACATAACTACCAAAATGAGGTAGTCCTAAAGAAGTAATGATTTTTTGGTAAGGAGATTTCCGACAATGAAAATACCCAGCAGAAGGTACTAGTTGAACTTACCC
>Ga0105048_10008254_pt1 | contig 16683 bp, 16 predicted proteins | sample MAT05_FD_78382 | JGI IMG/M metagenome (GOLD analysis project Ga0105048, IMG submission 78382) | Freshwater microbial communities from Lake Fryxell liftoff mats and glacier meltwater in Antarctica - MAT-05 | ecosystem: Environmental > Aquatic > Freshwater > Ice > Liftoff microbial mat | place...
AAAGAAAAAGAAAAAATACGGATGCTATTGAAAAACCAAAATGCACAATTTAGTTGACTTCTTTTTTGATGACGATGTAAGTTGGAAAATGGTCGGAATAACCATTTAAATAAACACCTCCGGCATGCGTACGTTTTGGATAGCCCGCATAATTACCATCTATTTGTTTTAAATACTCTTTGTTATAGACAACCGCTTTATGATAAATATAGGTCGAAGCATCATTCGAAATAAACGATTCGCTTACGATGATTTGATCAAATAAATTCCATGCATCATTCCATGCTAACGTTCCATTTCCGCTTTTATAATTTGCATACATTGTATTGAACATATCTCCACTTTTTACTTTGCTAATTTGACCTCTTGCGCGAATATATTGAGCAACACTAGCATTTACAGGGTCATCATTCAAATCTCCCATTAAAATAATTTTTGCACTGGGGTTAGCTGTTAAAAGAGAATCAATTATTCTTCTTGCCAACTGTGCTGCTTCAATTCTTCTTGGTTCTGATTTTTGTTGCCCTCCTCGGCGCGAAGGCCAGTGACCAACAATTACACTTACATCTTCACCATCCATATCTCCAGTTACGATTAATTGATCGCGTGTAAAATAAGTTGGTTCGTCAGCAAATGTCAAGTGATACGATGCACTATTTTTTACTTTAAAATATTTCTCTTGATACAAAAATCCAACATCTACACCTCTAACATCTGGCGAATCATAATGCACGATTTTATAATTACGATCTTTTAGAATTGGCATTGCAACTAAATCTTCAAGCACACGCTTATTTTCAATTTCACACACACCAATCATAGCACAACCGTCAGGGCTAACATCTTTTCCCAAATCGGCAATAACGGTTGACATGTTGTTCAACTTATTCGCATATTTTGTAGAATCCCAAAGGTTAGCTCCATCTGGCAAATATTCGGCATCATTCGTTTTTGGGTCGTCGTAAATGTCGAATAAATTTTCTAGGTTATAAAAACCAACACAGGCAACTTTGTAAGCAACTTTTTCTTGCGCAAAAATTGAAGAAGTTAAAAAACAAAAAACGGAGATAAAATTTATTGCTCGAATCATTTATCAAAAGGTTTGTAGAAAGCTTAATCAGCGCCCAAATCTACAGACAATAATCAAATATGAAGCCTAAGTCGTTGTACCAGAATGTTAACAAAACATCAAGTTATCCACAAATCAATTTCTACGCGTGTTTTGGTCATTCTTAATTTAGTAGCTTTGCTCTGCTTTTTTTGAAGTCATCAAAAAAAGCATAATCTTTAATCTGTTAAAATGATTCAAAAAGTAGCATTTTCAATTTGCTTATTGAGTATCCACGGCTTTAGTTTTTCGCAAAATCCAGACTCAACACAAACCACACAAGACAGCCTTGCACCCAACGAAGCAGTTTTTGTTACCTCGCTTGAAGAGCTTGATAACAATGGCGGTGACCAAAATATTTCGGGTTTACTTCAATCATCAAGAGATGTTTTTGCATCAGCAGCAGGTTTCAATTTTAGTGCTGCACGTTTTAAAATAAGAGGATACAATTCAGACCAAACAACTATTTTATTAAATGGTTCGCCCATGAACGATCCTGAAACTGGTTGGGGCGAATGGTATTTGTGGGGTGGTTTAAATGATGTTACTCGCTATTCTGAAACAAAAAATTGGTTAACGAACAATCCTTACCACTTTGGCGGCATTGGAGGTTACTCAAATGTAAATGTGCGAGCAAGCAATGTGCGCAAAGGTTCGCGCCTTTCATATGCGTTAACAAATCGAGCTTACAATCACCGGTTAATGTACACTTACGGAACAGGAATGCAAACAAATGGTTGGGCATTTGCTTTTTCTCTTTCCGGCAGATATGCGAATGAAGGCTATATTGATGGTACATCTTACGAAGCATTAGGATATTATTTAGCAGCAGAAAAAAAAATAAACGGAAGACAAACCTTTTCCTTTTCAATCATTGGTTCTCCTTCAAAAGTTGGTAAACAAAGCATTTCAACACAAGAGACTTACGATTTAACGGGTGATCCTTATTACAATTCTTATTGGGGATATCAAACTTTACCGGATGGAAATGTGTTAAAAAGAAATTCGCGTGTTTCAAATACACACATGCCAATTGTAATATTGACGCATGACTGGAAAATTTCTGAAAAAGCAAATTTAACTACTTCAATTTATAGCACATTTGGAAAACAAGGTCAAACAGGTTTAAACTGGAACGATGACAAAGATCCAAGACCTGATTATTACAAATATTTACCTTCTTATTATGAAGGAATCAATGATCCTATCAACGCGGCAATCACGCAAACTAATTGGCAAACAGAGGCCGGCCGACAAGTTGATTGGGACCAAATGTATTTTGCCAACAGTAAAAATCTTTATACAGCAAAAGACTTAGGTGGTAACGTTTTGGAAGAAGGAAATCGCGCCAAATACATAGTAGAAAATCAATGGAACAATCAAATTTCAGGTGGGCTTGGTTCAACCTACAATCGCATAATGGGTGATTTAGTTTTGACGGTTGGAATATTCGCACAAACACAACGTAACCACTATTTTAAAACCTTGGATGATTTATTAGGAGCTGATTTTTGGTTAAACGTGGATCAATTTGCAGAACTTGATTTTGTTGATCCAGCGGCGGCTCAAAATGACTTACAAAATCCAAGTAGATTAATTCGTGAAGGTGATGTTTTTGGATACAATTATTACATCTTCAATACAAAAGCAGAATTATTTGTACAAGCAGAATATTCGCTGAAGAAATTTGATTTTTATGCTGCAGCTGAAGCTTCAGATAAATTATTTTACCGCGAAGGACTTTATCAAACTGGAAGATTCCCTGACAACTCTTTGGGAAAATCTCAATCGTACAACTTCTTTAATTATGCACTAAAAGGTGGTGTGGTTTATAAACTTTCTGGACGACAATTTATTTCTGCTAATGGTGCTATTTTAACTCAGGCCCCTTCATCACGCAATGTTTATGTATCACCACAAACACGAGATTTCGGAGTTGTAAACCCTGTTAACGAAGAAATTTCTACTGGAGATATTAATTATATTTTACGTTATCCAAAATTAAAAATGCGTTTGACTTATTATTATACAGAAAGAAAAAACGCAATCTCAGTAAAACAATTTTATCACGATGAATACAATTCAATGGTGAACTATGTAATGCAAGGTGTTAATACGTTAAATCAAGGAATTGAATTCGGAGTAGATGCAACTCTTTTTGGAGGATTTTCAGCGAATGCAGTTGCAGCTTACGGTCAGCACTTATATACTAGTCAGCCAACAGCAACAGTTTATGTCAACAACTCATCTGTCGTCTTAGCAACTGATAAAATTATTTATTTACGCAATTACAAAGTAGGTGGTATGCCTCAATCCGCTTATTCTTTTGGACTAAAATATTCAGGAAAAAAATATTGGTTTGCCGGTGCTAATTTTAATTATTACGCAGATATTTATTTAGATCCAAATCCTGACAGAAGAACCGAAGAGGCGCTTGCTGGCATTATTGAATCTGACCCTCAGTTTTCTCAAATAATCGATCAAACTAAATTAGAAAATGGTTATTCAGTTAGTTTATTTGCAGGTAAATCGTTCAAAATTTCCAACTACTTCTTGAACATCAACGTTAATATTAACAACCTCACAAATAACAAACAATTTGTGACAGGAGGTTTTGAACAACTGCGTTATGATCCACAAAACATCAATAAGTTTCCGCCAAAAATTGGATACATGTATGGGTTAAATTATTTTATAATGGCAACATTGCGCTTTTAAAAAGAAATAGAAACATGAAAAAATCATTTTACTTCACAGCCATTTTGTTTTCAATTATTTCTTGCGAAAGAGAATTGGATCATCCTCCTGTCGATACACTTAATGCTTCACAAATTATTACAATCGACTCTTTGCGTGGTTGGCAAGAATCGTCTGTTTCAGGACAAGTTTATATACAACAAGAATTATCTGTTTACGGAATTGTAACAATGGATGAATCGAGCGGAAATATTTATAAAAATTTATACATACAAGATCACACCGCAGGCATTAACATTCGTTTAACATCATCTAGCGATTTTCAAGTTGGCGACTCAATTCGTATTTCTTTAAATGGTGCTTTGCTGTCAGAATATTCAGGCGTAATACAACTTGATTCTATCGACCCAACAAAGATGATTGTTAAACAATCGTCAAACAATGAATTTTTACCGACGGTCAAAACGGTTGATCAAATTACACTTGCAGATGAAGCAATGTTGATTAAACTTGAAAATGTTCAGTTCATGACTTCTGAACTTTCTTTCACATTTGCAGATGCACCAAATCAATCATCTGAAAATAGAATAATTGAAGATTGTAGCAGTGGTAATACGATGATTGTACGCACCAGTGGATTTGCAAATTATGCTGGCACTAATTTACCAACAGGCAAAGGTTCGATGGTTTGTATCGTCAATCAATTTAACGGAGAATTACAATTGATTTTACGTTCATTTGACGAAGTAAAATTAACAGGAACAAGATGTGCGGGTCAACTAGTGAATAAAAATTTTGACGACGGAAGTGTTACATCAGGTGGTTGGAGTGTCATGCAAGTAGTGGGCACCGAAACATGGATAACAAATGGCATAGGTTCTCCTGATGGAACAGATTATGGCGTGATTGACAATTTTAATAGTGGTAATACCACAACAGAAAGTTGGTTGATTTCACCGTCGTTAGATTTTAGTGCATCAACAACACCCACTATGTCTTTTATAAATGCGTATAAATATGCTGGTGCTCCGCTTCAACTTTTAATATCTACAACCTATTCAGGTACTGGCAATCCTAATCTTTCAACTTGGGCTTCTCTAAGTGCAACATGGTCTACAGGTAATTTTATTTGGGCGGATTCAGGTATTATTTCTTTGTCAGGATACCTTCAAAGCAATGTGCATATCGCCTTTAAATACACAGGTTCAAATTCGGATGGAAGCACTTGGGAAATAGATAATATCATTGTAAACGGATAAGCAAAAAAAAAATTGATTCAATGAAAAACATAATTATAGCAGTTGGAATTTTATTAGTTTTTGTTTCGTGCAAAAAAGAGTATGATGTTCCTCCTATCGATACAATTCCAACAACGGATATTATTTCGTTAGATAGTTTAAGAGATTGGCAAGAAGGAGTAAACGGAAAGGTTTCTATTCAAAGCGAAGTTTCTGTTGTAGGCGTTGTTACAATGGATGAGAACAACGGAAATCTATACAAAAACTTTTATATGCAAGATGCAACAGGAGCAATCAACGTACGCATTTTAAGCGGGGGTGGTGTTTACAAAGGAGATTCAATTCGTATTTATTTAAAAGGAACTATTCTTAGTAAATACAATGGTGTTTTACAACTTGATTCAGTGAATGTAGATAACAACATTTTGAAATTAGATACAGATATTTCAACAGCACCTTTAGTTACAACAATCGATCAAGTTACACCAGCAATGGAATCAAAATTAATTGCATTAGAAAATGTTCAGTTTGTACAATACGAATTAAACGAAACTTATGCAGATGGTGTGAATGATAAATCTGTAAACATAACATTAGAAGACTGTGCAGGAAACACCATCATTGTGCGGACAAGTGGCTACGCTAGTTTTGCCAACGAAATCATTGCACAAGGAAATGGAACTTTAATTGCAGTTGTTAGTCATTTTAATGAAACAGAACTGCAATTATACATTCGTTCGTTTGCTGAAATTTCAATGAACGGAACAAGATGTCCAGGGCTAATTATGAAAAAAGATTTTGATGATGATTTAATTACATCGGGTGGCTGGACAGAACTAAAACAAATTGGCAACACAGTGTGGGAAACAACATCGGCAGGTGGTGCTCCAAACCCTTATGCGGCTATTTCTAATTACGACGGAACACAAAATTTAGCGTCCGAGAATTGGTTGATATCGCCAGCTTTTAGTTTATCAGGATTCGCAAGCCCAACCCTTTCGTTTGATAATGCGTGTAATTATAGTGGACCCGTAATACAAGTTTTAATTTCAACAAATTATTCTGGAACAGGAAATCCAAATGTTGCCACTTGGACAACATTAACAGCTAATTTATCATCTGGTGGCTGGGCATGGGTAAGTTCAGGCAACATTGATTTAAGCGCTTATTTACAACCAAGCGTACATGTTGCCTTTAAATACACAGGTACTGGTAGTGATGGAAAAACATGGGAACTTGACAATATTGTAATAAAAGAATAATACTGAATTTAAACTAAAAACTTAATTTTAATAATCTAAATAAAAATAAATATGAAAAAAATCTTTACACTATTAACAGCAGTTACGATTGGAAGTCTTTCTTTTGGTCAAGTTATTTTTCAAAGCGACTTGAGTACATGGGCAGCACTCCTCCCTGCAGATTGGATGGGATCAAAAACAAATCTTTTAACAAACCCGGTTGAAGTAACTTCGTTATCAACTTATGGAGCTTCTGACGCTCAAATTACTGAAGCATCTACATCACACCGACGTTTTACAACTCAACCCCTTTCGGTTTCAAACGGACAGTCTTATGAAATAAAGTTTTGGGTAAAAGGTCAAGGTGATATCAGAACTGGACTTTTTGATGATCATATGCCTACTTCCTCTTTTGGTTATATTTATTCAAGTTATATTTCAATTAACAGTCTTACACCCGTTGAGTGTACGCAAACAATTACTGCACTAAACACAATAGCAACGGCAGAGTTCATTCTTTCAATCAAAAATACGGTTGGTCCTGCTCACCTAATTGTGGACTCAGTATCTATTAATGCTATAGCTACACCTCCTCCAACAATCACTTCAATTTATGATATTCAATACACCACTGCTTCTCCAGCTAATTCACCTGAATTAGGAAATATTGTCACAACAAGAGGTGTAGTAACTGGTGTTTTTCAAATTGGTGGAGATTTGGACAGATTTTTTATTCAAGATGGAAATGGTGCATATAACGGAATTTTTATTTACGAAAACACATACACAGTTGCTGTAGGAGATAGTGTTCTAGTGACTGGAACAGTTCAAGAATATTTCGGATTAACCGAATTAGGATTTGTATCAAATGTTACAATATTAAATTCAGGCAACACATTACCAACTCCATCCGTTGTTACTAATGCAACAATTGTGAATGAAGAATGGGAAGGCGTTTTAGTAACAGTTCAAGATGCAATTTGTACGTCTGTAACTGATGCGTTTGGAGAATGGATTGTGAACGATCCAACTGCAGGTGCAAATTTAAATGTGGATGATAATTTAATGCCGGCTACTTTCACTTCTGTTTTAGGTAATGGATATGATATAATTGGCGTTCGTCATTATTCTTTCAGTGAAAATGTTTTGCTTCCAAGAACTCAATTAACAGATATTATTACTGTAGGTTTTGCAAGCATAGAAGAGAATTCTTTGCTTTCAATTTACCCAAATCCTGCTACAGATAATGTGGTGGTGAATGTTCAACCAAACTCAATCGTTCGCATTTATTCAATGTCAGGCGCTATTGTTTTTGAAGGAATTGGTAAAACAACTTTGGATGTTTCAACTTTTGACGCTGGAATTTATCAAGTAACTGTTACAACAAACGAAACAATTTCAACACAAAAATTAACGATACAATAAGCATTAAGATTCCTTTGCTTAATAATAAATCCCGTCTTTGAAATTTTCAGAGACGGGATTTTTTTGTTTAAAATTATTTCACGCATTTTTTTTTCACGCAAAGATTACGCAAAGAAAAAATGCGCAGAGGACCGCAAAGGTATTGCTGTAGAAATTTAATTAATGGCCTTCGCGTTTCTTTGCGCAAGCCTTCGCGTTCTTTGCGAGAAAAAAATTATTCGGCATTTAACTCAGCACGAATGCGCTGACTTAATTGACGATTATAAGTCTCTTTCAACCAATTCAGATAAGCATCGGTAGCTTTTGTAATGCATTTAGTGTAATGTTTTAATCTGCGCTCAATATCCTCTTGCAAATCTTCTAGAAGCATTAAACCGTCATAAACATCTTCGCAATTTTCTGAGATAACTAAAAAGTGATTATCAAGCGAAACGTCAACAGCGTCTTTTCCTTTTTGACCTTTTAAAATACAATCGTCGTAAACTTTTTTCATGGAGAATTGCTCCAACTTATCTGGATCTTTTAATTTGTCTTTTAAATTTCTAGGCAGTTCGTATTCTGCTTCAAACATCATATCATCCTCTTCGCTTAATCTTGCTTCAAGGAATCTGTCAGGAAAATTAAATGCATCTTGCCAATCAATATAATCTTGCCAATATCCAAAACGGCGAACATTGTTTCCTAAATCAATAACTTGGAATTGACTTTTGTCTTCTAGTTTTCTGGAACCGCGTCCAATCATTTGGTGATACAAAGTCAACGAACGTGTGGCTCGATTTAAAATAATAGTTTCAACAGTAGGTTCATCAAATCCTGTTGTCAAAATTCCGACCGAAGTCAAAACTGCACCCTTGGTAACTTTGAACCATTCCAAAATTTCTTTCCGGTCAGTATCACTGAACGTACTATCTAAATGACGAATGGCGTAATTATGTTTTTTAAACAGATCGTAAACAGCTCTCGATGATTCAATTCCACTGTTAAAAATCAACGTCTTTTTTGCTATTGCAATTTCTTCATATGCAAAAAGCAATTTCTCTTGCATGAAATAATTGCTGTACAATTTATCAGAAGAACTAACAGTAAAATCACCATTCACACCAATTTTTAATCCGTGAAGATTAACATCATACGTGTAAGTATCTGCATTCGATAAATAACCTTTCTCAATTAACGATTTAATACTTTCACCAACAATTAATTTATCGTAATTGTCTTTTAACGGAAGTGTTTTATTTGAACTTAATGGCGTTGCAGTAACACCTAAAATATTAATGTCTTTAAAGTATTGGAAAATTTTTCTGAACGAATTGTTATGAGCCTCATCAACAATAACAAGTCCTATATTTTCAATGAAGTCGCTATTTTCTTGTAAACGATTGTTCAATGTTTCAACCATTGCAGTGAATGATTGAAATTCATTTTGATCACCAAGACCTTTAACAAGACTATTTATAACCTTGTTTTCAACGTTCAATGCTGTTAATTGTTTTGATGTTTGAATACACAACTCAATTCGGTGGGTAAGAATCAAAACCTTTTTTCCAGTTCTTTGTAAATAAGATTTGGCAATATTTGAAAAGATTACAGTTTTTCCTCCACCGGTTGGTAATTGAAAAAGTAGATTAAAATTTTCTCCGTTCTTTTGAATTTCTTCAATTATCTGATTAACAGCCTTTTGTTGGAACGGATATAATTCTTTTTTCTTAAAAAGGTCTTGGTCAATCATTAATGGTTACGAATAAATTTTTGCAAAAATACACCCTTTATATTGAAAATAAAAATTAATTCGGCACTAATGTCAATTAATATGGATTATGAGTGGTGCAAGATTATTGAATTTGCACTACAGATATTGATAAAATTGAAAGCAGATTACGCAGATTGTTATGATTAAATAAGATAGAATTGCATCAAATTGGGGTTCTATTTTCATACTAAAGTAAGTTATCACTAAATTCAATAATTGAATAAATTTTTATGATGAAATTAGTTGATATAAAACAAATCAAACACCCTATATTTGACATTCAAAAAAATAAAATTATTCGTCCATGTCAGATACAATTGAAAAAATAAAATGCCTAATCATCGGTTCAGGTCCTGCGGGATATACTGCCGCTATCTATGCTGCAAGAGCAAGTATGAATCCTGTTATGTATATGGGATTGCAACCCGGCGGACAATTAACAACAACAAATGAAGTTGAAAATTTTCCTGGTTATCCCGATGGAGTGACTGGCCCTGAAATGATGATTCAATTAGAAGCTCAGGCAAAAAGATTTGATACAGATGTTAGAACTGGTTGGGTAACTAAAGTTGATTTTACTGGACCTGTTCACAAAGTTTGGGTTGATGAGAAAAAAGAAATTCATGCAGATACCGTTATTATTGCAACAGGCGCATCGGCGAAATATTTGGGATTGCCGTCTGAACAAAAATATTTATTAAGCGGTGGTGGCGTTTCTGCTTGCGCAATTTGTGATGGTTTCTTTTACCGTGGTCAAGAGGTTGTTATTGTTGGTGCTGGTGATTCGGCTTGTGAAGAAGCCACATACCTTGCAAACATTTGCTCAAAAGTAACAATGCTTGTGCGCACAGATAAGTTTAGAGCTTCTGTTATTATGCAAAATCGTGTTAAGGCTACGTCAAAAATAAATTTATTGATGAGTTCAGAAATTGATGAAGTACTTGGTGATGGAAATGTTGTTACTGGAGTGCGCATCAAAAACAATAAAACGGGCGACAAACATGAGATTTCAGTTACAGGAGTTTTCATTGCTATTGGTCATACTCCAAACACGGCTGTTTTTAAAGATTATATTGCGTTAGATGAAACGGGTTATATCAAAAATATTCCAGGTTCGTCACGTACAAATGTAGAAGGTGTTTTTGTTAGTGGTGATGCCGCGGACAAAACATATCGTCAAGCAGTAACCGCCGCAGGAACAGGTTGTATGGCCGCTTTGGACGCTGAGCGTTATTTGGCAGCTAAGGGGGCTCATTAGAAAAAAGGTAATCGGTGATTTGTGGCAGTTTTATGACAATGACATAAACTATGTTGGCAGGCTGTTCATTTCGAGCGCAGAGAGAAATCTTTTCGCCTTTAAGAGAGCCGTCATCGAAGTCTTAGGCAATAACAGCGAGATTTCTCTCTTCAATACTTTCCGCTGGAAATGACAATTTCAATAGGACACTTTTCAACTACCTCTTCACCGGCGCCATATCAAACAGCGTGCGATTTACGATCGATCTTCCAAGTGTTAACTCATCTGTGTAATGAAGCTCAGCACCAACCGAAACACCACGCGATAAGGTTGTGATAGTAATATTTGTTTCGGCTAATTTTCTGTAGAGATAGAAATTCGTTGTGTCTCCTTCCATAGATGCATTCAACGCAAGAATCACTTCTACAACTCCGCCTTGATTGACACGATCTAATAAAGACGGTATGTTTAAGTCATTCGGCCCAATTCCTTCCATTGGGGAAATAACTCCTCCGAGAACATGATAAACTCCAAAAAACTGATCCGTATTTTCAATCGCCATAATGTCGCGAATGTCTTCAACTACACAGATGATGGATTGATTGCGACTATGTTGCGAACAGATGGAACAAACTTCAGCGTCAGAAATATTTCCACACGTTTTACAACTACAAATTCTTGTTTTAATTTCGCCGAGTGCTTTTGAAAATGAATTCACATCTTCATCTTTCCGTTTCAAAATATTTAAGACAAGTCTCAAAGCCGTTTTTTTACCTATACCCGGTAATGACGAAAAATGTTCTACTAAATCTTCTAAATGTTTTGAGGGAATGTTCACGTTAGCAAATTTAAAACAAACTTAGATTGAAATGTTAACGACGCTTCTATTTATTTCAACAGGTTTTGGGGCATAACCTCAATACAAATGAAATTTGCTCGTTTCAATTATAAATCATACTATTGTTTAAATCAAAAAAATCATATGAAAACAAATCGTTCCATCCTATTAATTGCCTTTCTAAGTTTTTTACTTTTTTATTCTACTACTAGTCATTCAAAAGTTATGAAGACGCTGCAAGAAACATTTGCGCTTTCTGATACTGTAACAGAAATGTTTAAAGACAATTTTTTAATTGAAGCCTTTGATTTACTTGAAAGATTTTGGCCCCTTCCAAAAAATGAAGTTGATGTTTTAAAAGAGAAATCAGTAAAAATGATGAATACAATAAGTGATCGTTATGGTGATGCAATTGACTATTCTCTTGTGCGCAATGAAGCCATTTCAGATATAGCCAGTAGACACACCTATTTGATTCGTTATGAAAACCATGCTATAAGATTATTATTTACTTTTTATAGAAACGACAAAGGTTGGATTCTGAATTCATTTAAATGGGATGATTCGTTCGAGCAAGAATTCAGAGATGTTGAATAATAAATTTCAACATGAAAAAACTTCTAGAAAAATTAAAACTGATTCAATATTTCAATTCTGAATTGACAACGTCAAAAGAAGAATTTTTAGAAATGATGAAAGACAAAGTAGATCAAGATTCATTAGGTTTTATGTCAGATTCTTTTGAAGCATGGACCTGTCACAAAAATAAATTTAAAGGAATTATAGAGAGCGATAAGATTGTTTTCAAACGGAGACAATCTTTTTTTAATGCTATTACCAGTATTCCTGAAGCCACAATTACAATCTCCGAAATCGGCAGCCAAATAAATGTCATTACAAAAACAAATGGACTAAAAGGACAACTTTTAATCTTGTCAATTTTTACTTTGATAGCGATTCCAGTTCATTTATTTTTTGCAATTCGTTTAATGAATCATTCAGAAATGATTGAAAATAACCTTTTGCTAATTATGATTTTTGTTCCAAGTTTAATGTTCTTCAACGTTTATATTTTTATGCGAATAGGAATAGGTAGTCTAAAAAAAAGAATTTCTGCTGACTTATATAAACTTGTGCAGGATTAGTTCACCACAACTAAAAACTAACAATCACAACCGTTGCATCAAACCAAGTTGGGGAATTAATATCTTTCACTTCATATCCACTCTTTAGTCAAAATATGACTTGACAAATTATCCATCAATAAATCTAATTTTACAAGCTACTTACTTCTTAACTTAGCGTTCTGTGCATTGTCGTTAAATTACTTTTGCGAAATTTATTCTGAGCTCAGAACACTTGATTTATGAAAAATAAAAACATCGACGGGATACTTAAGTATCAAACCGAGAACCTTAAAAAACTTCACCAAATTGTTGAAGAAGCAATCAAAGAGGAAAAATTGATTGTCAATAACCTTCTGAATCCACCAAAAGAAATTATTTCAACCGGGCAAAATGTTTCAGATAAAGTAGCACGCTTTGGCGGGAGCTGGAAATTTATTATTTTATTTGGAGCTATTCTTGGAATTTGGATTACGTATAATTCTTTGGCTTTAGGAAGCGCCAGCTTTGATCCTTATCCGTTTATTTTGATGAACTTGATTCTTTCCACAATTGCAGCATTGCAAGCTCCAATCATTATGATGAGCCAAAATAGACAAGAAGAAAAAGATAGAATGAGAAGTGAGAATGATTATCTAATTAACTTAAAAGCAGAAATGGAAATTCGTAGCCTACACCAAAAAATGGATTTATTGCTTGAAGAACAAATTAAAACTTTGTTTGAAACACAAGCAAAACAATTTGATATCCTTGAAAAAATGTCGCGTAAGATTGATGCAATCGAAAAAAAATAAATTAAGCGGGAATAAAAATGCTTCAAGCAAAAATCCATAAACACACCTTAACTTTTAAACATCCAAGTGGCACATCGCGCGGCGTTTTACACACCAAAAACTCGTGGATCATTTCTGTTTTTAATGATTCAAATCCATTAATAATTGGAAAGGGAGAAGCATCTATCATTGAAAATTTATCACCTGATTGGGACGAGAAGTATGAAAAAAATTTCGAAGAAATTTGTCACAACATAAATCAACATTCCAACAATAATTTTGATGATCTTAAAGAATTTCCTTCCATTCGCTTTGCTTTAGAATCTGCTTTGCTCGATTTAAAAAATGGCGGAAAAGAAATATATTTTCCATCCGAATTTACCGAAGGAAAAAAATCGATTGTTATCAATGGCTTAATTTGGATGGGCTCAAAAGAATTTATGCAGGAGCAGATTAAAGAAAAAATTGAATCAGGATACACGTGTATCAAACTAAAAATCGGCACTTCGGCTACGCTCATTGCCCAAAGCTCAGGCAACGAAACACCACCCTCCGTTACTTTTGAAGATGAATTGGAATTACTAAAATCAATTCGTCATAAATTTTCGAAGAAAGAAATTGAATTACGTGTTGATGCAAACGGTGCCTTTTCTCCAAACGATGCGATGAAAAAATTAGAACAACTTTCTAAATTTGATTTGCATTCTATTGAACAACCAATAAAACAAGGTCAGTTAGAGGAGATGAAAAAACTTTGTGCCGCTACTCCACTTCCAATTGCGTTGGACGAAGAGTTGATTGGTATCAATGATCTTTCAAAAAAATCAGAATTACTTTCCTTTATTCAACCGCAATACATTATTCTTAAACCAAGCTTTGTGGGCGGCTTTAAAAGTTGCGACGAATGGATTTCAGTTGCAGATAAAAATAAAATTAATTGGTGGATAACATCTGCTCTTGAGAGTAATGTTGGCTTGAATGCTATTGCGCAATATACATTCTCTAAAAACAATCCGCTTCCTCAAGGTTTAGGAACAGGGCAATTGTACACCAATAATTTTCCATCAAAACTTACTATTGAAAAAGGGAAATTGTTTTTGAAAGGATTTATAAAATGATTTAACGATTTGTAATATTCAGCATGTCTTCTAACTTTTCTATGTGCCTATGTGTTTTAAAAAATCAATTCAAAAAATAAAAACTAAACACATAGGCACATAGAGCACATAGTTAGGTTTAACAATAATAAAAAAACTCCATCACATCATCCCCCTAGGTCCTCCTTCAAAGGGGGAAGAAAAAAATCAGCGCCTTATCTGCGCACTTTTCTGCGTTAATCTGCGCGAACATTTTATTTATCAAGTATAATACTCCAACAATCCTTACACAAATCACCTCTACTATTATCAATCGTTTTTATCGATTCATTCGCGTCACTCATAATACAACCTTGATTTGGACAATGCGGCAAACCCAACACATGCCCAAGTTCATGACATGAAATTCGCATAAGTCGTTTGTAAAAAGTTTTATCCGACACTCCATCCGAAAGTCGATTCGAAGAAACCACACAAAAAGATCCACCTATTTCACCAAGACCAAAAATGCCAAAATCTTTGTATTTCCATTCAGGCTCTTTTATTTCCTTTCGTGATTTGTCTTTGTATTTTGTGATAGAAATATCCTCGAGTGTTAAACCAATAACTAAATCCACATTGTCAAAAGTTTGGGTGCGCATCCAAGCCAGCAAAGAGTCTGCACGATAGCGTGGATAACGAATTTCAGTGTAAGCCATTTTTGGCAAATTGGTTTTGTCTAACACAATTGTTTTGAGGTTATAAAATTTTTCAATTGCTTTTTTGACAGAATCCAAATCGCGCTTAGGAAAATTTTCGAAAGGTAAAATCCCTACAACCTTATCCTTTGTTTCGATTGGAGCATCTTCAAAGAATGGACTGGTTGAAAAATCAGTGCACGACACAAAAAGTATCGCACAAAAAAAAGAAGATAAAAATAATTCTTTGTTTTTTAAAATCATCCGCGCATTTAATACATCACTAAACTCTATAATGTACCAAAACGTAACATGCCGATTGATAATCAATTGGTCTCGCATTTTTTTTGCGAGCCTTATTTAATTACGAATCGGTATCCATTGCCTGCAGCGTGTTCATCATCAGCGAGGCAATTGTCATTGGTCCCACACCGCCGGGTACAGGAGTAATGTACGAACATTTAGGAGCCACTTCATCAAATTTAACATCTCCTAACAATTTAAATCCTGATTTTTTTGTCGGGTCTTCAACACGAGTTATGCCTACATCAATCACCACAACTCCGTCTTTCACCATATCACCGGTTAGGAATTCTGTTTTACCCAAAGCAGCAATAATGATATCAGCACGTTTTGTAATTTCTTTTAGATTTTTTGTTTTAGAATGCGCCAATGTTACTGTGCAATTTCCAACCTTGGTATTGCGCGCCATCAAAATACTCATTGGCGATCCAACAATGTGGCTTCGTCCAAGCACTACACATTCTTTACCTTCTGTGGGAACATTGTATCGATCTAACAATTGAATAATTCCATAAGGAGTTGCAGGTAAAAAACAAGGAAGATTTAAAATCATTCTCCCTAAATTCTCAGGATGAAAACCATCCACATCTTTACTTGGTAAAATTGCTAAGGTCACTTTATGTTCGTCAATGTGTTTTGGTAATGGAAGTTGAACGATGTATCCATCAATGTTTGCATCATTATTCAACTCAGCAATTTTCAACAGCAAATCTTTTTCAGAAATGGTATCAGGCAAAGCAACAAGTGTAGATTCAAAACCAACTTTCTCGCACGATTTCACTTTTGCATTCACATACGTCATGCTCGCTCCGTTACTGCCAACAATGATTGCAGCCAAATGCGGAACTTTTTTTCCTTTTGCTTTTAAGTCAGCGACTTTAATTGCAATTTCATTTTTAATGTCGTCTGATGTTTTGATACCGTCTAGGAGAATCATATTTTTTTGAGTTTTGAGAGGATACGAAGCTAATGAAAAAAGAAATTCAAATTGCGACGCATCGCAACAAGTGTCAAAATTCAAAACGAATTTATACTGCTTTGTGAACTTTGTGCCTCCTCAGTGTTCTTTGCGGTTAATTCAGCATGGGCGAAAAAATTTAACCACAAGGTGCACCAAGAAAAAAATACACAAAGGGCACGGAGAAAAGTCCATTAATTTGGTGTTTTTTTTTACA
>Ga0105048_10008255_pt1 | contig 16683 bp, 11 predicted proteins | sample MAT05_FD_78382 | JGI IMG/M metagenome (GOLD analysis project Ga0105048, IMG submission 78382) | Freshwater microbial communities from Lake Fryxell liftoff mats and glacier meltwater in Antarctica - MAT-05 | ecosystem: Environmental > Aquatic > Freshwater > Ice > Liftoff microbial mat | place...
GACATAATTGTTGGGGTTTTCTATCCCGTTGATATCCACCCATTCAACTGAACCATTTCCATTTATAAGCATAGATATAAAATATAATTAGTTTACAATAAAGTCGCTTCTTCCGCTTCAATCAACCACGCCAGGTTAAATGCCATACCTTCCGTCACTGTTAAATCCACGTCCCAGCTTGGGTGAATCGTGATAGATTCGCCAGCGTTGGATACCCAAATGACCTGGAGGTTTTCGGTAAAAATCCAGATCACTTTTTTTACGCCAAACTCATGGAGTTGCTGGGTCTTTTCAATGAAATAAGCCTGCTGGTTTTTGTACTTGCTCAAGTCGGCTTTCGTGTCAATTTCAATCACGTAATCGGGGGGTACGCCCACGTATTTGTTTGTATAAATAAACCCCTTCAACCGTTCCCGATGGTAAATGGCAATGTCGCAGGATCGCCATTTTTTTCGGGCTATTTGCACACCGAACTCGTTATACAGGTATTTGTACTGTCTTGCATGAGGATGCAAATGCAAAAAGTTGACAATCAGATCAACCAAGAAACTTTGTAATCCACTGGCTCCCATTATTTCTTCGGGGATTTTCGTTCCATTCAATACCTCCCGGTAGCCTCGGTAATAAACAGGCTTGCCGGTAGCGTCCGTTTCATAGATCAGTTGAGCCAGTAATTTCTCGCGTTGCCGCCGGTCCGCAACAGTTCGTAACAGGGTCGGCTTGGTTTCCGTTGGAGTCATCATCGTAGTATTTGTCTTAAAGATACAACCTATCCCTAAAACTCTGGTAGCCGAATCAGCTCCCCACCCCGCATGGCCGACTCGTGGGCCAGAATCCCTACGCTTGTCCAGTTGGCCGACTGGGCTGCGTTAGGGAACGGGTCGCGATCGTCAGCAAGGGCCGATAAAAATTCGTGTACCATGTGCGGGTGCGAACCACCGTGTCCACCACCCTGTGTAAACGAGAGGTGCTGTGTTTCGTCGGCATCGTACACCCCTTTGGTTGTAAAGCGCTGAATCTCGGGGGGCAACAAGTGTGCATAGTCGGGAACAGTCACTTTTTCGGGAATTTCGGGTTCAGGCTTTTTGGCCGTGTGAATCACCGGCTGCTCATCTTCGATCAACTGCCACTCAAACGATTTTTTGTCGCCATAAACCTCAAAACTCTCGCGGTATTGCCGGGCTACATCGAAGAGCGACCGGTAGACGTAGGCGGATAAATCGCTGTTTCTGAATTTAATGTGCGCCGACTCTACGGCAAACGGTGAGTTATGAATCTTGGCCAACTCTTCCCGAATTGTACCCGACCCAAAGCACGATACATATTCGGCTTCGAGTTTGAGCAGACCCGCTACTGGGCCAACGCAGTGCGTAGCGTAGTGCATTGGTGGTAAACCGGGCCAGTAATCGGGCCATCCGTCCATATCCTGCTGGTGGCTGGCTTTCAAAAACTGGACCTTGCCAAGCTCTCCTTTTTCGTACAACTCCTTCACAAACAGAAACTCGCGGGCATACACCACCGTCTCCATCATCATATATTTTTTGCCTGTTTCGCGGGTAACGCGTACAATCTCGGCGCATTCTTCTACCGAGGTAGCCATTGGCACCGTACAGGCAACGTGCTTACCCGCCCGCAGCGCTTTCAGGCTTTGCTCGGCATGATTCGGGATCGGCGAATTAATGTGAACAGCATCAACATTGGGGTCAGCCAGCAGCTCATCGTAATCCGTGTACCGTTTGTCGATACCATACGCATCGCCAATCTTATTCAGATTCTCGACGTTGCGCTGGCAGATAGCATACATATTGGCCAGCGGATGACGCTGGTAGATCGGAATAAATTCAGCCCCAAATCCGAGACCGACAATGGCAATGTTAGTCATTGAGTAAGTGTTTAATGAGTGAATGAGCGAATGAGTGATTGAGTGGTGTTTCCGCGACAATCACTCATTCGCTCATTCACTCAATGTTTTTAAATAGGCCAACCCATCCTCAGCCAGTTGCTCAGGTGAGGTAAACATGGGTCGAAAAATGTGCGTAGCAGCCGCAAGTTCGGGCGGATTTAGTCCAAACGCTTCGATGGCAATGGGACCCTTGTAGCCAATTTCATCCAGCGTTTTGAATACTAGCGGAAAATTTATTTGGCCCTTTCCTGGTGTCGAACGGTCATTTTCGGACAACTGTACATGCACTAAATAAGGAGCCAGTTTACGGAGAGCATCCGGCACGTTTTTCTCTTCCATATTGGCATGGAACGTATCGAAAGCAGCCCGACAGTTGGGATGATTTACGGCCTCCACATAGCGCACCACATCATCGGCGCAGGTGAGTAAATAGGTCTCAAATCGGTTCAGTGATTCAATGGCCAGCAGAATACCTTTTGACTCAGCGTGTTGGGCCACTTCACGCATGGCCTCTACCGACCAATGCCATTCGTTAGCCGTTGCGGGTTTGCCCGTAAACTCCTTGAAACCAGCATAAAGCGGCCCCATCAATATGGAAGACCCAGCTGCAGCCGAACAGTCTATAACGTGTTTGAGATAGCTAACGCCCGCCTGCCGGATAACCGGGTCAGGACTAATCAGACTTAGTTCAGGAGCGAGTATCGAACACGTCTGAACAGCTAACCCTAACTGAGCGGCTTGTTGGCCTAATTGTTGCCATTTAACCAAATCAGCTTGCCGATTATCGGTTCCGCTGACCGGCATTTCTACAAAATCAAACCCTGTTTCTTTCAGAAATAACAGTGTCGCACTCATGTCTTCGTCCATACTCATTGTCCAGACAAAGAGGTTCATCCCCAATTTATTCATATTCAACCTTTATAAGTTACCACAAATCTACGTAGTAAAAAGCCCATGTGCCTTGCTTTTATTGGCAGATACTGACTGTATATTACCATGACTTTAGACGTTTTCAGAAAATTTCAGCACACAAGTTGGAAATTTACATGAAACAGGCTCTCCGTAAAGACCTTGAACCAGTGACCAATTCGTTTGCCGTTCATGAACTGACTGAACCGTACTTCGACCCCAATTGGCACTTTCATCCGCATTACCAATTGTTCCTGGTTGAAGAAGGCACCGGCACGCGCTTCATCGGCGACTCGATCCACCCTTTTGTGGAGGGAGATCTGGTTATGCTTGGCCCCAATTTACCACACCTCTGGCGAAGCGACAAGGCGTATTTTGAGCCTGATTCGAAACTTCAGACAAGGGGTATTGTTATCTATTTTTCCGAAAATTTTCTGGGCGATACGTTTTTTCAGCATCAGGAGATGGTGTTGCTGCGGGACTTGATGAACAACGCCCGGCGGGGGCTGGAATGGAGTGGACAAATTCAGGAGCAAGCCATCCAGTCGCTAAGGCGTATCCACAAAACGCCAGTGGGCTTCGGTCGGGTATTGGCATTTCTATCGTTGCTAAACGATCTTTCGATAGCGGGCAAGTACCAGTTTATTACCAGCCTTGGCTACACAAACACAGCCAAACAGTCGGAAACAGACCGGATTCAATTGGTTCATGATTATGTACTGAGTCATTTTCACGATCATATCAACTTAGAAACAGTAGCGGATCTGGCAGGAATGGCGCCTTCTGCTTTTTGCCGTTATTTCAAGACTCGCGCCAACAAAACGTTTTCTAATTTTGTATCCGAAGTTCGGGTTGGCTACGCCTGCAAACTCCTGATCGACGGATCGTTGAGTGTAACTCAAATCAGCTATGAGAGCGGCTATCGAACATTGTCAAATTTCAATCGACAGTTCAAAGTCGTTACTGGCCATACACCGTCCAGTTATGTCAGAACGTATCGGATGGTTTAAGGGAGATAGCTCAGGATTTACAAACTATTGATAATGGCAGTACCGTCTTCCGGTTTGAACCATTGGTAATTTTGCTGATGGCGAAACCAGGTAAGTTGTCGTTTTGCGTATCGGCGGGAGTTGCGTTTGAGCAGAAAAACCATCTCATCGTAATCATATTGCCCGTCGAAATAACCAAACACTTCCTGGTAGCCTACCGTTCGGAGAGCCAGATGATCACGAAAGGGCAAGAGTACTCTGGCTTCCTCTACCAAGCCAGCCGCCAGCATCGCATCCATGCGCAAATCAATTCTGGCGTACAGTTCAGCGCGGGGCCGGTCGAGGGCGCACAGTTTGATAGTAAAAGGCCGTTGAGCAGGTTGTTTCCGTCGAAATGACGAAAAAGGCTGCCCTGTTCCCAGGCATACCTCCAGCGCTCTTACTACGCGCTGGGTATTTTGCAGATCGGCCTCGGTTACATATACGGGGTCATGTTCGCGGAGTTCAGCCTGTAGCTGGCTCAGTCCTTCGGTGGCTACCCTGGCCATGAGTTGGTCACGAATAGCAGGATCAACGGCAGGAATATCATCCAGACCAAAGCAAACTGCATCAATATATAAGCCCGTTCCGCCGGTCAGTATAATAATGTCCTTTACGCTGAATAATTCGTAGAGCAAAGCCAGACATTCGCGCTCATAACGGCCAGCACTTACGACCTCATGAATAGAGTGCGAATCTATGAAATGGTGCTTGACACCATCCATTTCGGCAACTGTTGGCTTGGCTGTCCCAATACTTAACTCCCCGTAAAGCTGGCGTGAATCAGCCGAAACCACGTCTGTCTGTAGCTTTTTAGCTAACTGAACACATAGACTCGTTTTTCCAACAGCAGTTGGCCCCGCAATTACAAGCAATGTTTTCGGTACGTTCACAGTAGTTATTTTGGGCCGCAAAAATAAGCATTGAAAAGAGTACAGATAATATTATACTCCCAGTAGACTTAATACGTGTAGTGAATTCCGAAGGCAACTCAATTGCATAAATAAACATTAAAAAGTACTTAACTAACGAGTTAATAACCAAATTTTTGTTGTGTGTAGATCGTTATATGTTTTCGTAATATCAAAACACTTCTCAACAGTCTATGAAAGTCTTGGTTTTATCCTGTTGCTGGTAGTATCCATTGCCTGTTCAACGAATGCAAAACTGGAAAATACAAGCGGGCAAACACCTTCAGAACTGGTTAAAAAAGAATACAGTGATTCTGTCCAAAAATCAGTATTGACTGATTCTGTGGCCACTGAGATTCCTCAGCAGTTCTGAATTTTCCCCCCTTTTTTATTCTACTTGGATTACCTGAAGGTATGAAGGTACTAACAAATTATGAGTACCCTTCGCTGCTTTGGAACAGTTAATACATATAAATTTCAATGTGTTGTAAAGATTATGACTCGGTATTTATATTTGTGAGTAGTATTCTTAATATTTACAAATAAGTAAATAACAAACAAAAAAGTTAAAATTGAACATTTTTCTCTTATGAACCACAGTAATCGTGACGTGCATGTTGTGAATCGAGACCATCAAGTTTTTAGAAAGAGCCTCGACATTATTTGTGGAAAATGGCGACTACTCATTTTGCTCAATCTTGGTGAACATACTCGACGGTATGGTGAACTTAGGCGAATGATGCCTGATGTCAGTGAAAAGGTGCTGATTCAGGAATTAAAGACGTTGATTTCCCTCGGTGTACTAGAAAAAGAATCCTTTAATGAGGTACCGCCCCGGGTTGAATACAGATTGACTACAAAGGGACTCAAGGTGTTACCACTGTTATATGATTTGAAACACATTGGCGAACCATTTATGGAGTTGTAAGTCAATTTTCACTCAACTTTGAGTTTACGGTCTTGTTTTTACCCAGCGATTTCAGTTCTTTGCCCCGCTAAACACTTATTTCACAATAATCTAACAGCAAAATGGGTTTACTGAATTTTTTCAAGGGTGTCGGAGAGAAAATCTTCGGCAAAGAACACGACGTTCCTGCTGCTGAGCCAGCTAAGCAAGCCGAAGTTGAGCCGCTAAAGGCGCAGGCACTACTTAACCATGTAAAGCAGTTAGGACTGGCTTACAATAAGTTGACGGTTAAAACAAAGGGTGATACTGTGATTCTGGAAGGGGAAGTTAAAACCCAGGAAGATGCGGAAAAAATTGCATTGGCAGTAGGTAATGTTGAAGGGGTCATGGTGGTTGATAACCAGCTCAATGTGGCAGAGCCAACTCCAGAGGCCAGATACTACACGGTTAAATCAGGTGACTCTCTGTCGAAAATTGCTAAAGAAGTGTACGGAGACCCGATGAAATACGGTGTTATTTTCGAGGCTAACAAGCCTATGCTGAAAGATCCCGATCTGATTTATCCAAACCAGACTTTGCGCATTCCGCAACTGTAAAACAGTTAAAAGTGAGCAGCCAACAATGAACAGTTTGCTTACGCCAAAAATAGTCGCGTGTAAGCAAACTGTTCACTGTTGGCTGTTAACTGTTTCCTCCATCAATCTTTCCTTCCAGGGCACGCTGCAACTCCTGCGGCAGATTTGACAGAAAATCATACCCTGTTTTACGCTCAAGCTCATCAACACTCAGAGCATAATAATTCCAGGGTTTATCGGCGGCCGTTTGGCGATTCGGTATGTTCACGACAATAACTCTTGTATTGACGTCGATCCGTTGCAGATCATTGGAGCCAACGGGCAATACCACAATCACTTTCCACAGCGATGCCGGAACCGTTATCTTACCATCGGCCAGTTTGCTCGCTTCTCCATTGGCACCTGTTCCCCGCGTACCGTCGGTTCCTGCTACAATATATAACTCGTTGTTTGCGGCCATTAGCTTCCGGCAATAATCTTCCAGATCTTTCCACATTTCTCGATTATGACGGGGGGCTTCTGGCACGATATTGGTCAGCAGAAAAGTAGCGCTGTTGTCAACGGTTGATCCGTCGCGGTCGTCGGACGGGCAAAGATGGCCCCGGTCAAATCCGGAATCGGTATAATGGCTGGTTTTGGCGGCAAACCAATCGAGGGGTAAGTCGGGGTCTGGTCGGAAATCATTGCCCCGGCGGGCTTCACCTTTCCAGGCGGTGCTCAGGTGCCAGCTAACCCAGTTAGCAATTCCTCGTCGGCGATTGTATGAAAGTGTGAATACCGGTTTCACCATCAGGTAGTTATTTGCATCTCCTACAGACGCTCCGCTCGGATTTCCGAGTGCTAGATTATCGTCGCGGGTCGGTTGCGTATTGTTGATTATAGCGCCACGAGGCCGGGGAATCGCCGTTCGGCACCCCTCGCCAAAGAATAAAAATAGGGCGGCAAAAGTGATTGTCCGAAAATGAGTTGAGTAACAAATTGGTTTTTTTAACATCCTTTTTGAAATTTACAGTGGAATACTGAACCTACTACCTAAACGATACCGGCAACAGGCTCTTTCCTTGTTGCAACGTTAGCGTAAAACATCGTACTTTTATTTACTGTCATGTCCAAAAAAAAGCAGCCTTCTTCAAGACCTGCCCCTCCCTCACCATCACCTGGTCGCGTAGCACCGCCCGTCCCCGCCCGTTCGGGCAATCCAGCAGCTACTGCATCTCGCCCACAATCGGCGTTTGTTAGGCCAACGCCAGCCAAACCAACTGCTCCAGCCGAACCATCGGTTCAGTTGCCGATTCCAGTTCGCCAGATGGCGTGGTGGCCTCCCGTGGTACTGGGTTTAGTCGGTTTCCTGTTGTACATGAATACCTTTAATCACGGATATGCACTTGACGATATTGCGGCTATTAGCCAGAATTTATTCGTGAAAGCAGGCCTCAAAGGAATTCCGGATTTGCTTCGGACCGAATTCTGGCACTTCAGCAATATCTCACTGGGTTATTACCGTCCGCTGTCGCTCATTACGTTTGCTATCGAACACGAATTTGCGGGCGATAAACCTGGCCTGAATCACCAGATCAACACGGTATTGTATGCCCTGATGGGCCTGGTACTGGGTATGTTGCTTCAAAAGTGGTTTATCCAACCTGCTAAACAGACTTCGGAAGGTCTCGTTCTTACCAACGGCTCATCATCTAACCGGACGGTGCAAATCATTATGGCGTTATTGGTTGGGTTGATTTTTATAACTCATCCAGTTCACACCGAGATTGTAGCCAACATCAAAGGCCGCGACGAAGTGTTGAGCTTTCTGTTTATTTTGCTGATGCTGTTGTTTCACTGGCGGTATCTGGAAACTAACCAATGGAGCTGGATCAAACCCGATGCGCGCTTGCTGGCCGGAGCAGCCATTTGCCTGTTTGGTGGTTTGCTGGGAGGATCACTCGTTTGGGGTATTGTTGGGAAAGAAGGCGTTAGTTTACCAAATCAAATTGCCGCCGGTGTCAATCTTCTGGAGATTTTCCGTATTGCAGCAGCTGGGGTAGCCGCCAGTTTACTGGTTACGGCAGGTATGTCGATGCGGCAATCGAAACTGGCTGGTAAAGCCGAACTCTGGTGGGAAACCAATAACCTGAACACTAAGCTGGCTGGTGTGGCTCTTACTACATTGGCAGCGGTGATCGGAGCCGTTGTTATGGCCAGTACGCGCAACATTCCCGAAATAACAACTGGAAAAGCCATCTGGATTGGTTTAGGAGCCGCAACCGGCAGTTTACTCACAACAAGCTGGCTGGGACTATCCTGTGCTTCGCTGTACCTGGCTTTCCTTTCTAAAGAATCATCAATTGTGAGTCTGGCCTTTATTCCGGCAGCTCAGTATTATTTCGCCCGGCGCAATATCTGGCAATCGCTGATCGGTTTATGGCCGTTCCTGCTCGTAGCGACTCTGTTTTTCTACCAGAAGTTCCAGATGATCGGAACCTTAAGCGGAAAGCCTCCCGTCGACTGGGCCAACTACCCTTATGCTATCGAAGGCACTCAGATTCGGAGTACGTTTAAATTCTTTGCGTACTACCTTAAACTGCTCTTCCTGCCTCATCCGCTGGTTTATGACTATTCGTACAATGTAATTCCCTCGTCGAAAGGCACGCAAACCGCCTTGGTTGGCCTTGGCTTAATATCCATACTGGCTCTGATCTATCTGACTATCAAGGGCTTTTTCAAGCGTACGCTCTGGGGTTTTGGTCTGTTCTGGTTCTTTATCGCGATGGTGCCGGGTCTGGGCTTTATCTGGATGCGGGGTGGTATTCTGGCCGAACGTTTCTTGTTTGCGGCTGTTCTGGGCTTTGCAATCATCGCGGTTTGGGGTTTGCAACAGATTCTGAGCAAAATTCCGGGTCTGGGTGGTAGCACTGATTCCTCGGGCAGTGGCTCAATGGTCGCTAACGGATCGGCAACGCCCCGGTCGGCTTTACTACAATATGCTCCCTTGGTGGGCCTGATGGCGGTGGTGATTGGTCTGTATTCATTTAAGACTGTAACGCGTAATGAGGACTGGAAAAACAACTATGTATTGTTCAACTCGGCTCTCCCCTATTCGCCAAGCAGTTGCCAGGTTCAGCGTCACGTGGCCAATGAAGAAATCGAAAAAGGGCTTAAGTACCGTGCAAAGGGCGACTCTATAGCTAATGCAGTGAATACGGCAAAAGTGAAACCAAACGCCGACCAGTTCAAGAAGTATCAGGCTTTGGTAGATACTAATATTAATGGTGCTACCAAACACGGCCGCTCGGCTCTCGAACACCTGAAAGAAGCTACGCAGATTTATCCTGGCTTCGGCGAGGCCTATTTCTCGATGGCCTACGTGTTTCAGAAGATTATTCCAAACCGCGACTCGGCTGTTTATTATTACAAGCAGACCATCAAAGCAGCCAACGCTTATGCGCCGGCTTACAATAACCTCGGCGTTATTTATCAAAATGAAGGCAATGGCGACCCAAAGAAGTTTGAACTCGCTTCGTATTACTACAACAAGTCGATTGAAGTGAACCCAGCTTACATTGACGGACGGAATAATCACGCTGCCCTGAAAAAGGCGACGGGTATCGATGTGCGTATATTACCTCAACAGGTAATTGACGCGTACTGACCCTCTTGAGTGACTCAGCGATACGCGCTAATTTGCTCAGAGCGTGTCGCTTTATCGCTCAATCAGGGAATAGTTCAAAACAGTTATTTTTCTAAAGAGCCGCTTTCAACTGAGAGCGGCTTTTTCTATGTATGATCTTCTGGGTTTATAGCCGTGTTTTTACCGGTCTAGCATGACTCCTCAACTCTAGACGACACTGAAGCTATCATCAACGCTTCGACTCTCCCCACCGTGCCAGTCATTGTGTTTATGTTCCATCAATTGTGGCAAAACCTCATTAGTAATTCCCTAAAGTATCGCCAACTTGGCATTCCTCCCAAAATCCAGATTGGCTATGAGTGTATAATCCAGGATCTCCAAACTTCCAGTACTGCTACACACCAGTTGACCTTTTCAGATAACGGAATTGGCTTTGATCCAGCGTTTGGTCAACGAGTTATTCAGTTGTTTCAACGGCTACACGGCCATGCTCAATACAATGGTACGGGTATCGGCTTAGCTATTTGCCACCGTATCATGCAAAACCATAAAGGAAGTATTACGGCCGAAGGCATGCCCAACCAGGGAGCCACGTTCACCCTTCATTGGCCTGTCAGGGAAGGACCATTCAATCAATAACGGGTAAAAATTGTGGTAACAAAATGTGACATAGCAAGGCTGTTTTTTATATACATTTTTCACTAAGTTACATACAATACAAACATTGTGAAAGTCAATTACTTAGCGCACGTTTATTAAACATTACTTTATTTAGGACACACTATTGCAAAAGGTTTTTTTTGTAAATATAATTCAACTATAAGCCACATAAATATATAACAATAGTTCAACACTATCTGTTGAAGGGTCAGTTATTTCTGGCAAACCAGTGTGTCTGGCTTGCCAGAAATGATTAACATTATATCTTATAAATTACTCAACGAATGAACACAAAACTCGTATTCAAAAACCTCCGGCAAGCTTTGGCTGCTATCCTCGTTTGCTCAGCCCCACTGTTTATTGGCTGTAACAACGAAGTAGTAGATCCAACCACGGGCACAACCGGGCCCGGCAGTGGCACCGTTACTTCGCCTGGTACTGGCACAACTACTACACCCGGAACAGGAACCACAACAACACCTGGAACTGGCACAACAACAACCCCAGGAACTGGTACTAGCAGCACCGGCACAGTGGTGGCGGTAGCTGCTTTTGTGGCCGCGCAGGACAATCTTAACTTTCTCGAAGCAGCTCTTGCACGTGCTGGACTCAATGACGAAGTAAACAAAGGGGGGCTAACACTTTTTGCCCCAACAGACGATGCGTTCAAGGCAGCTGGCTACGCAAGCGCTGCGGCAGTAAGTGCAGCACCAGTAGCTGATTTGCAACGCATTCTTCGTTATCACATTGTAGGGTCAGTAATCGACTTATCGGCGTTTCCAACATCGGTCAATACCTCGTATCAAACCAATCTGGCTGATGGACGTATTACCGTTTATAAAGCCAGCGATGCTGATATAAGCGTGAATACGGCTAAAATTGCCAAAGGAAACAATGCGACTACGGGCAGCGTAGTACACATTGTCAACCAGGTATTAAAAGCACCGTCGTCAAATGCTAACGATCTGGCAAAAACCAATGCTGATCTGTCGTTCCTCCTGATAGCCGCTGAGCGGGCTGGTACAACGGTGCAAAGCCTACTGACAGCAAATACGACAAATGGAGTAACGATTTTTGCGCCAACTAATGCAGCCTTCAAGGCAGCTGGATACGCTGATGAGGCCGCCATCAGGGCTGCTGATCCAGTAAAACTGGCCAGCATTCTGAAGTATCACGTGCTGAATTACCGCGCTTTCTCGCAAACGTTCCAAAATGGAGCTGATGTAGTGACTGCAGAGGGTAACAGCGTCCGCTTCACAGTAAACGGTGGTAAAGTAACCGTATTAGGCAAAGGTAATGGCACAACTGCAGCCAATATCACATCACCAGACGTTGTCACTTCCAATGGTGTGATCCATGTGATTGACCGGGTACTGTTGCCATCGGCTCAGTAAAGTAAAAGACAAGCATTCAATTAGGTAATAGTTGGAAAGGCCCCTGTTTGGTTAACAGGGGCCTTTTTTTGATTTCATCTGTAAAAACCTCACCCCAACCCCTCTCTTTCGCAAGGAGAGGGGTTGGGGTGTTTTGTCAATTTCATATACCATGTAGCGACAAACTGCCGCGCTAAACAACACCAAATTACCTTTTACTGATGGCCGTCAGTTCGATATTTCTTGCCTTGAATTTAGGCACGGGAACATCATTAGGCCCCCCGGCTACAAACAACAAGACCAATAAAGCCTTTACGATCAATCAATGTGTTTGTTGTGTTAGATTGAAGGTCGGGCTTGAGCTGGCAGTTTGTCATCACTACGATGAACAGCATTATTGGTATCTGTTTCATAATCGTCTTTAGTATAAGGCCCCTTTTGACCGTAAACCGTTGGAATGACCACAAAAAAGCCCCCGGTGTTATCCGGGGGGCTTTGAATTTATTTCACGTTCCAGTTTTACCGACGGCGACGGGCTGGTGCCGGTGCTGGTGGTGCAACTAGTTTCTGATACTGTGCCTCATCAAGTGGCTTCAGATCCGTGATTGTGTAGGTGTTATCGCTGATGATTACGTTGAAGCTACCCACTGGACGCTGTAGCTGGGTTCCGCATGGCAATTGCTCAGCCGAGAACACAGCACGGAAGTACTGTACTTGCGGACGAACGCGACGGCCTTTGTAGCGGATTGCCTGACCAGCTTCGATCTTAGCTTTCTCTTCCTGCAATTGCTTAGCAAGGTTGCCTGGCAGTTGTGAGAAGTTCATCACCAGAGCCGTTGAGTCGAACGTGTAAGGCTCAATAGCCAGACGACGGTTCAGACCACGGAAGCGTAGACGAGAGGTTTTCTCACCCACCGAGATAACCTGACCATTACAGTAACAAACGCTGGCGATTTCACGAGTGTATGGGTTGCGGTAGAACACTTCCAGACGCTCCAGTTTGTGACGGAATTCACACACAACTGGTGGCGGGTTCTGTGGCTTCAACAGGGCAAAGCTCGTTGTAGCTACCTCGCTCATACAGGTACCACACTTAGCCGTCTGGCGGTTGTGAACTGTTACGTAGTAGAAACCACGCTGTGCCCGACCGGCGGCATCGACATAAGCAGCAGGGAACGCCAGGGTAGTGTCGGTTGTATTTACCAGTTCAGCAATTACGCGGTCTGCTGCGCCAGCAGCCACTGAATCGGGACGGTAATACAGACGAGCCGTAAATGTCTCGTTTTTCGGGTTTGGCGTGCGGCTTCTCCAGCTAATAGCGGGTAACGTATTAGAAGCCGTGCTATCAGCAAAGAAAGACAAACCTCCCAGTGGGCTTTGGTTCGCAAAACGAACCGTCAGCACAGGGATAGAGTCGCAGGTTGGGCAAGAAACTGGAGCTTTAGGGATCAGCTTCTTCTGCGTGAATCCTTTACGAACTGCTATACCTGCATTGAAACCACCATGCTTACGCTGGTACGACAGAAGTTGGTCGGCTATACCGTCGACAATGAAGTAATTCAGTTTTGTGTAGAAGCCCTGCGCCTGCACACCTATGTGCCAGGTATTGCGAAGCGGGAAGAACACACCCAGTGAGAAATTAGCTCCCAAGTGGTTCAACTGGTTGCTCGGCGATACCATCCGCACCAGACGGTTATTCAGACTTGGAACCGATGCTGCAATAAGTGCTGCTTCTGACCGGTAGATACCAACTCTTGGCGCTGCTTCCAGGTACGATACACACGAGGGATTCCGGCGACTCCGGGCAAATGTCCACTGCAAGATCGGCCCTACAGTAAAGAAGAAATCTTCTGACGCACGCTGACGGATCTGTACCTCAGCCGTTGCTGGAATACCCAACTGAGAAGCCCGAGTCCGCAGGAAGTCGATGTAGTCTTGGCGGGTCCGATAGTTCTGGTAGCCAAAAGCGGCACCTACTCCGAAACGCAACCGACGCTCTGGCCGACTAAAGAAGTAATCGGTGTTCAGCGTAATGTTGAAACCTGTACCATTGTAAAGCGTGTTGTCGCGTCTGTTGTTACCGAAAGTCGCATCCCACGTTCCGCAGTAAGCAAAGTTGGGACCAACATAGGCACCAATCCGCCAAGGCGATGGCCGTCGTACCAGCACGAACGTCTGCAACGTAGTGTCGCAGTCGTCCAGTTCTGTTACATCGCTGGCGCGGGCCCGGAACTCCGACCGACGCAACGTATCGGTATAGACACCACGGCCTAACCGATAAATGTTTTCTTTAGGTGTACACTTGTCACCTTGGTCATTACGACGGAGTGTATCGGCGGATTGCTGTGCGTTGGCTACCGTCGGGCTTAATAGCAGCCCTGCCGACAACACACTTCCAATAGCACAAGATAACATCGCTCGACGCTTAACGCGGGTATTAAGCGCGGGGGGGATAAATTTGATCATGGTAATCCGATTTTGTCATTCTCAGACGAAACTCACAACTATACGTCACTAATCCAAAAACTTTAGCCAGCGGCCAACATTTTTTTATTTTTCCACCCCGTCTTTGATGCCTAAAGCAATTAGTAGAGGGGAAGATACATGCTCATGCAGTTTGTTCAATTTTCTGTTAATGAGAGACTTAACTCAAAGGATGAACAAAACCGAACCGTAAACTCATTTTGTCTGATTCGGACCGTTAAAATTATCTGTCCAGCTACTCTGGGCATTGGTACAAGAAATTTCTTAGAGAAGGCTTCTACCTGCTCAATTTGTGCCAAATCTAAGGTAGAACCGCAGAAATCACGTCATCCCCCTGCAATATTTTCGCAAATTTGATAATCTAAATGTCGTTCTTCGAGAAACGACTAAGTTCTATCTGATTGACAATAAGCAGTGCATATGTAATCTGCTTACTAAGCACTATGGGCTTATCTAATGCTATTTATTGATTTAACGGGCATTCTGGATCGCAACCCAAAAGCGGTGTTTAATACGCCTTTGAACGGCGAAGCAATTTATCCTCTAATTTATCAACGTCTTTTGGCCGTTACCGGAATACATACTGGATCAGGTGGGCACGCGAAAACGGTCGGCTGTAGAAAGACCGTTACATCAGTATAGCATCCGTTGGCATCAAAAACCCGCACGGTGTAGGGCTGGGGAGCGTTGGGATTAGGAAGCGACTGAGTCAGGATTCCGTTTGCAGGCACCACTGGCAACGAAGCGGGTGAGATGGCCGAACCACTATAGACCGTTCCCAACGAACTATCGAACCTGTCTATTAACGAAAACCCGCTTAGAATTAGCTGTCCATCATTGCGGGATGTTGCTCCGATGAGAGTACTCGGCACGGCCTGCAGCTGTACATAGGGTCGTGAACCTTGGGCAAGTGTACTGGCCTGCGTGACCGAACAACCGTTGGCATCAGTCACCGTTACCGAATAGGTACCCGCTTGGAGGCCTACCCGCTCGGCTGTACTGGCCAGCAAGGCTGTACCATTATCAGCCCAGGCGTACGAGTAAGGACCGGTACCACCCGTTGCCGTTAGACTTATGAGGCCGTTTTCTCCCTCAAAACAAGTTGGATTTTGGCGACTTGTAAAAGAAACGCTTAAAGAGGGAGGTTCCTGCACAACGAATGAGGTCGTTTCCACGCAGTTGTTCGCATCAAGCACAGTTACCGAGTAAGTCCCCGCAGTAAGTCCATCCAGATCCTCGGTAGTAGCACCGGTACTCCACTGAATCCTGTATGGTTTAGTTGACCCTTCCACCGTTAAGTCGATACTGCCATTGACCCCGCCCCGGCACGATACAGGCGTTACCACTGCACTCAGGTTATACGGTTCTGGTTGAGTAATACTCACGCTCGTATTGGCCGTACACCCGTTGGCATCCGTTACAACAAGCGTATAAGAACCCACTGAGAGGCTAAAAACCGAAGCAGTTGTGTTACCACTATTCCACAGGTATTGATAGGGTTGTTCTGGTGGGCCAGGGGTACCACCACGAATTTCAGTGGTTACGGTTCCAGTTCGTCCATTACAAATGGCATCGGTAGGCAATGCCGAAACGGTTAGTGGAAGCGGTTGAGCAACTGCAATGCCCGCCGAAACAGTATCTCCGTTAGCCCCCGTAACAACCACTACATAATTCCCTACCCCGACATTGGCCAGATTTTGGGTTGTTGCTACCGGTTCGCCCTGGCTATTGCTCCAGGCATACGAATACGGGGGTATACCACCCGATACGGTCAGACTCACCGATCCGTCTGTCCCGCCGGTACACGAAACATTCCCTGCCTTTATATCCAGTGTCAACGCTGTTGGTTGGGACAACACTACCGTTGTTGAGATTATACATCCGTTGGCGTCAGTAGCCGTTACAGAATAAGTGCCAGACGCCAGATTGAATCGGTCAGCCGTGGCCGCGCCATCATTCCACAAGTAGGTATACTCGTTGTTGGGCATTCTGGTGGTGCCGCCTGATACAGTTAAGCGTACATTACCATTTTTGACGCTATTATTGGTCGCATTGACTACCGTACTGGCTATGCTAAGGGCAAAAGGTTGGGTCACTGTCACGGTCTGAACACTCGAGCACCCGTTGGCATCCGTGGCCGTCAGAGAATAGACCCCGGCAGTCAGGCTACTGATTGAACGTGTTTTTGCACCCGGAATTGACCACTGGTATTGATACGTACCTCCCGGTGATCCGGCTGTGCCGCCCACCACCTGCCCCGAAGCGGCCCCATTGTTACCGCCGTTACAGGATACTGCCGTTGTTGAGC
>Ga0105048_10008257_pt1 | contig 16679 bp, 8 predicted proteins | sample MAT05_FD_78382 | JGI IMG/M metagenome (GOLD analysis project Ga0105048, IMG submission 78382) | Freshwater microbial communities from Lake Fryxell liftoff mats and glacier meltwater in Antarctica - MAT-05 | ecosystem: Environmental > Aquatic > Freshwater > Ice > Liftoff microbial mat | place...
GCCGAACTCGGCCGCGAGCCGGTCGGTGGGAACCTGCTCGCTGAGCTGCCGGTCGCGCTGGGTGGAATCGGACATCGGGCGCCTTCGGAGAACGTCCCGGGGCGTTGCCCCGGGCTATGCTATCCCAGGCCGTTGGCCTGAAAACCAACCACCCTCTTCAGCCCGAAGGGCTGGGATAGCATAGCCCGGGGCAACGCCCCGGGATCGGTTACGGACCGACCCGCCCTCACACCGCCTCGGACACGTCCTGGGTGACCGACCCGCTCGGCGTCTCGACGGTGAACTCCTTCAGCCCGCGCGGCAGCATGAACCGAATCTTCCCCGGCAGCATGTCGGCGTAACTCGCCAGCTCCTGGCCGCCGGCGACCACCCGGCCGGACGCCGCCACCTCCACGTCCTCGGTCATCAGCTCGCCGAACAGCGTGCCGATGATGTCGGCCTCGCTGAGCATGTCGGCCGCCACACCCGACGCGAACAGGTCCACCTTCCCCTTCAGCGGCGTCGTCTCGAACATGTCGTTGAAGCTCTGCAGCTGGTCCTCGTTCACCTGCGCCCCCACGCCGATGAGCACCAGCTTGATCGGCTTCCGCTTGCCGTCCACGATCTCCTGGCCGAGCTTCAGGCAGTACGACAGGCACGCCGACTCGTCCTCGATGATGCCGTCGGTCACGATCACCCCGAACGTGAAGTCGGCCCCCTTGCCGACCTTCTCGACGGTGTACCGCAGGGCGGGGAGCATCTGCGTGCCGGTGCCCCAGCCGTTCTTCTTCTTCGGGCCGGTCAGCGCCACCTTGGCGCAGCCGGCGGCGTCGAACTCGCCGACCTCCTCGGTCTCGGCGCCGCCCGGCCCCATCGCCCAGTACAGGAGCGACACCTTGCTGCTGCGCGTGACGCCGCAGAGGATTTCGCCGAGCTTGCGGGCCACGCCCTGCACGTAGTTCGGCTTGGTGTCGAATACGCCGCCGACGCCGAACTGGTCCTTGATGGAGCGGGAGGCGTCGAGGGCGAGGACGGCGCGGGAGTCGCCCTCGCCGACGAGGCTGTCGACGTCGGGCATGAAGCAGACGACGACCTCGTGGCTGCCGTCCTTCTGGGGGAGGAGGTTGACGTCGGCGAGCGGACGGCTGACCTGGCGGAGGCGGGGCACGGCGCGGTCTCCTGCGGGCCGCCGTCGCCCGGCGGTGCGACGAAATTGTCGGCATTCTAATCCGCCGCACCGCCGTTCGCAACGGGTCGCTCCCCCGCCGAGACTTTTTGCCGCACGATGACGACGGACGACGCACGATCCGAACCATGATTTTGATCGGATCGTGCGTCGTCCGTCGTCATCGTGCGGCAAAAAGTCTCCTCGGGGCGGGTTGTAGCGGCTGTCCCGGTTCTGCCCGGTACGCCGCCCGTCCGGTCGCGGCGGCGCGGAATTCGCGGCTCAGCCCGCCCGCCTTGTTGACCCTCCCCAGGTTATCCAGTCCAGTGACAGTACCCAGGTGGAGCAACCGGGCGCCGGACCGCGGATTCGCTGCGGTTCGACTCAAGTCGCGGTCGGGGCCGGCTTGAAAGGCCCCGGCGGCGAACGTAGAGTTGTCGCGGATTCGACCCGCTCGCCGTCGATTCCGCCGACCCCGCCCGCCCCAACCGGACCACACGGGTTGCTCATGACGGACGCCACGCATACCCACTGGCGACTCGACCGGCCGGCCGAGGGCTTTTACGCCACCGAGCTGCCGGCCCGCCCCGACCGCCCGGTCCGCACGTTCCTCCCGACCGACTACCAGCCGCGCTACCCGTACCCGCTCGTCGTCACCTTCCACGCCGCCGGCGGCAGCGAGGAGACCGGGGCGAAGCTGCTGCCGCGAGTGAGCCGGCGGAACTACATCGGGCTGAGCCTCCGCGGCGTCCACGCCGACGGCCGCGGCTTCGGCTGGGCCGACGCCTCCACCGACGACGTCACCGACTACCTGCTGGCGGCGGTGGAGCAGACGCGGCGGACGTACCACGTCCATTCGGAGCGCGTGTTCCTGCTCGGCGTCGGCGACGGCGCCACGGCCGCGTACCGGGCGGGGTTGCAGCTGGCCGACCGCGTCGCGGGGGTGATCGCGCTGAACGGGCTGATGCCGAAGCCGGCGGGGAAGCCGCTGTTCAACCTGCGCACGGTGCGGGGGCTGCCGGTGTTCATCGGTCACGGGGTGGAGAACGCGGTGGTGCCGTATTCGACCGCGGAGCGCGACTTCCGGCTGCTGTACGCGGCGGGCGTGGACGTGCGGCTGACCGGCTACCCGACGGCGCAGAAGGTTCACTCGCTCATGCTGCGGGACGTGAACCGGTGGGTGATGGGCGGCGTGAGCGCCGGCCGCGGCCTGCTGCTGCGGGCGGGGGTGTGACTTCCGCCGCTCGCGGCGATGCACCGCGGTGCATCGCCGCGAGCGGCGGAGGACTACACCGTCAGCACCCGGTCGCGCGCCGCCACCGCCCACCGCCCCACCACCCGGTTCCCCTCGGCCACCAGGACCTCGCGGTGCAGCGCCACCGTCGGACACACGTGCCCCGGCAGCGCGTACACCACGTCCCCCGGGGCGTACTTCGCGGCGCCCGCCGTCTCCACGATCAGGTGCTCCTCGTTGTGCCCGACCGTGCGGTACTCGGGGAAGTCCAGCAGGTGAACGCGCCGCTCCATCGGCGGGTCCGCGGCCACCGCCTTGTTCCCCAGGTCGAACGTCACCCGGTCCGCCGTCGGCCGGCTGATGACGCGCGTCACCAGCACCGCGGCGGGGGTGATGCCGGCCAGGTCGGCGAACTTCCCGCCGTAGCCGGCGTCGTGCAGCACGAACGTGCCGGGGGAGCACTCCACGCCGGGAATGTCCGTCATGCCGGCGAAGATGGGGAACGTCGGCGTGCCGCCGCACACCAGCCGCGGCACCGGAACGCCGGCCTTCTCCGCGGCCGCTCGCAATTCCAGCACCGGCGCCAGGAACGCCCGCACGGCGGCCTCGCGGTCGGCGCGGTCGGGCTGGTGGTTGTGGCCGTCGTACACCTGGAACCCGTCCGGCCGCAGCCCCGGCAGCTTCGCCGCGGTCAGGTAAAGTGACAGGGCGCTGTCACCGACCGCGATGCCGGTGCGGTGCTGCCCCACGTCGAGGTCCAGCACGACGCCGACGGTGTGCCCCGCGGCGGTCATCCCGGCGGAAAGCGCCTTCGCGCTGTCGGGGTGGTCGATGAGAACGGAGAAGGTCGTTCCCGGGAATGCGGTGACGAGCGCCGCGAGGCGGCCGACGTTCGGGCCGACGAGCGGGTAGGCGACGAGCACGTCGGGGGCGCCGGCGGATGCCAGCATCTCGGCCTCGGCGATGGTGGCGCACTTGTGCTTCGTCACGCCGGCGTCCAGCAGCATGCGGGCGATCTCGCGCGTCTTGTGCGTCTTGACGTGCGGCCGCAGCCGGCCGGGGCCGCCGGCCAGCTCCACGACGCGGGCGATGTTGGCGCGGATGAGGGCGGGGTAGAGCACGAGCGCCGGGGTGAACACGTCGGCCGGGTCGGCGAGGGCGTAGGCGGGGTGCATGGGGCGCCCGGGGGTTGGGGGGGGGTGGTAGTGTAGAATGGCGAGCCGAGTCCCGTAAGGGCCGGGTGAGTCCGCCACTCGGTGGCGTCGGACGTAATCGAGGTGTAGACGTACCCGGCCCCTTACGGGGCTCGGCTCGCCAGTCGGCGCGAAACTCCTGCCCCCCGCGCGGTGTTGTTCCCCCGGCCGGTGTGGCATAATACTACCACGTTCGGCCCGTCGCCCTCCCGCGGGTTCTCACCGATGCCGCGCTCGCTCATCGCCGTGGTCGCTACCGGGTTGCTCGCACTCCCCGTCGCGGCGCGGCCTCCGACGGCTGACGCCGCCGGCTCGGACACCGACTTCTTCGAGAAGAAGATCCGCCCGGTGCTCGTCGAGCACTGCTACGCCTGCCACTCGGCCGACGCCGCCGCCAAGAACAAGCTCAAGGGCGGCCTCAGCCTCGACACCCGCGACGCCGTCCGCGCCGGCGGCGACAGCGGCCCCGCCCTCGTCGCCGGCGACCCCGCCAAGAGCCTCGTCGTCGAGTCGCTCCGCTACACCGGCGACCTGCGGATGCCGCCGAAGGGGAAGCTGCCGGCGACCGTCGTCGCCGACTTCGAGCGCTGGGTGAAGGCGGGCGCCCCCGACCCGCGCACCTCCGCGACCGGCGTCAAGAAGCAGGTCGGGTTGTCGGTCGACGAGGGGAAGAAGTTCTGGTCGTACCGGCCGGTGGCGAACCCGGCCGCGCCCGCGGTGAAGAACGCCGCGTGGCCCGCCTCCGACGTCGACCGCTACGTCCTCGCCGCGCTCGAGGCGAAGGGCCTGACGCCCGCCGCCGACGCCGACCGCGCCACCCTCGCGCGGCGGCTGTACTTCGACCTCCACGGCCTGCCGCCGACGCCGGAAGAGACCGACGCCTTCGTGAACGACCGCGACCCGCAGGCGTTCGAGAAGCTGGTCGATAGGCTGCTGGCGTCGCCGCGGTTCGGCGAGCGGTGGGGCCGGCACTGGCTCGACACCGCGCGCTACGCCGAGTCCGTCACGCTCCGCGGCCTCGTGTTCAAGGAGGCGTGGCGCTACCGCGACTACGTCATCGACGCCTTCAACCGCGACGTGCCGCTCGACCGCTTCATCCGCGAGCAGGTCGCCGGCGACCTGCTGGCCGCGATGTCGCCCGAGGAGCGCGCCCGCCTCATCATCGCCACGACGTACCTGCAGCTCGGCAACACCAACCTGGAGGAGCAGGACAAGCGCCAGCTCCGCATGGACGTGGTGGACGAACAGCTCGACGTGATCGGCAAGGGGCTGCTGGGGCAGACGATTACGTGCGCCCGCTGCCACGACCACAAGTTCGACCCCATCCCGACGGCGGACTACTACGCGCTGGCCGGCATCCTGCGGAACGTGCGGGCGCTGAAGGACGCGAACGTGTCGAACTGGGTCGAGGTGCCGCTGCCGGCCGCCCCCGAGGTGGAAGCCGCGGTGAAGAAGCACGAGACGGCGGTGAACGACCTCCAGACTCGCATCAAGGCGGCGAAGGCCAAGGCGCCGAAGGACGTGGCGACCGAGCGCACGGTCAAGGGCGTGCTCGCGGTGAAGGACGTGCCCGGCGTCGTGGTGGACGACGCCCAGGCGAAGAAGATCGGCACGTGGAAGGACTCGACGTTCTCGGGCACGTATGTCGGCGCCGGCTACACGCACGACGACGCCACGGGGCAGGGCGAGAAGACGATCACGTTCGACCCCGACATCGCCGTCACCGGGCGGTACGAGGTGTGGTTCGCGTACTCGCCGGGCGGCAGCCGCGCCAAGGACGTGCCGGTGACCGTGTTCAGCGCCGACGGCGAGAAGACGCTCCACCTCGACCTGACGCCGAACCCGCCGATCCGCGGCCGGTTCGTGTCGCTCGGCCAGTACCGCTTCGAGAAGGACGGCCAGAGCTTCGTCCTCATCTCGAACGAGGGCGCGAAGGGGCACGTCACCGCCGACGCGATGGCGTTCATCCCCGTGGACCAGGTGCCGAAGGACAAGACGGCGCCCGCCCCGAAGGCGGCCGGCGACGAGCCGGTGGCGCTGGAAGCCGAGCTGAAGAAGCTGCAGGCCGCGGCGCCGAAGCGGCCGATGGCGATGAGCGTCGTCGAGGAGGCGAAGATCGAGGACGCGAAGATCAACGTCCGCGGCATCGTCCACAACCTCGGCCCGGTGGCGCCGCGCGGGTTCCTCAAGGTGGCGACCGTCGGCCCCGTTCCGGCGATGCCCGCGAACCAGAGCGGCCGGGTGCAGCTGGCCGACTGGGTGGCGTCGAAGGACAACCCGCTGACGGCCCGGGTGTACGCCAACCGGGCGTGGCACTGGCTGTTCGGCAACGGCCTCGTCCGCACCGCCGACAACTTCGGCACCACGGGGGAAGCGCCCTCCAACCCCGAGTTGCTCGACCACCTGGCGACGCGCTTCATGGCCGACGGCTGGAGCGTGAAGAAGCTGGTGCGAGCCATCGTGCTGAGCCGCACGTACCAGCAGAGCAGCCGGGCAAACGCGCGGGCGGTGACGGCCGACCCGGAGAACCGGCTGTTCGGCCGCGCCAACCGCCGGCGACTCGAAGCGGAGGCGATCCGCGACACGATGCTGACCGTCGGCGGTAAGCTGGCGCCGTTCGCCGGCGGGCCGAACTTCAAGGACAGCGTCGCGGCCGACTACGGGTACAAGCACACGGCGCTGACCCGCAGCGTGTACCTGCCGGTGTTCCGCAACGCGCTGCCCGAGGTGTTCGAGGCGTTCGACTTCGCCGACCCGAGCATGGTGGTCGGGGCGCGGGCGCGGAGCACGGTGGCGCCGCAGGCGCTGTTCCTGATGAACAACCCGTTCCCGGCCGAGCAGGCGAAGGCCGCCGCGGCGCGGGTGCTGGCCGAGAACCTACCCACCGACGACGCGCGGTTGGATCGCGCCTACCGGCTGGCGCTGGGGCGGCTGCCGACGGACGGCGAGCGCGCGGCGATGCGGCGCTACCTGGCGAACCAGTCGGGGAGCCCGGCGGCCGCGTGGGCGGCGGTGTTCCAGGCGCTGTTCGCGTCGGCCGACTTCCGGTACGTGGAATAACCCGAGTTGCCGCTTGCGGCGGTGCACGCCATGCACCGCCGCAAGCGGCGGAACAGAGGGGATTATCGATGCTCTCTCCCGTGTCCCGCCGCGAGTGGCTGACCGGCACCGCCTGCGGGTTCGGCGCCCTCGCCCTCGCCGACCTCGCGCACGCACAGACTCCGGGGACTAACGCCCCCGGCTCCGGGAACCCCCTCGCGCCGCGCCGGCCGCACCACGCGCCCAAAGCCAAGCGCGTCATCTTCCTGTTCATGCAGGGCGGCGTCAGCCACGTCGATTCCTACGACTACAAGCCGAAACTCGTCGCCGACGACGGCCGGCAGGTGTCGTTCGACGACGCCCGGGTCATCGCCAACACCGGCGTCCGCGGCACCAGCCGCCGCGTCATGAAGCCGCTGTGGGAGTTTCAGCAGCGCGGCCAGTCCGGCCTGTGGGCGTCGGAGCTGTTCCCGCACGTCGCCCGGCACATGGACGAGCTGTGCGTGATGAAGTCGCTGTGTACGGAGGGCGTCGCCCACGGCCCGGCCACGCTGTTCCTCCACTGCGGCAGCACCAACTTCATCCGCCCCAGCATGGGCAGCTGGGTGCTGTACGGCCTCGGCTCCGAGAACGCCAACCTCCCCGGCTTCATGAGCATCGCGCCGTCCGCCGGCAACGGCGGGCCGCGCAACTACGGCACCGCGTTCCTTCCGGCGATCTACCAGGGGACCGCCCTCGGCCGCGCCGGCGGCACCGCCGCGGAAGCGACCATCCGCAACCTCACGGGCGCGACCCGGCCGCCGATCGAGCTGCTGCGCGAACTGCACGCCGAGCAGCTCCGCCGCACCCCCGGCGACGCCGAACTCGAAGCCGTCGCCGCGTCCTACGAGCTGGCGTGGCGGATGCAGCAGAACGCCCCAGACGTGCTCGACCTGTCGAAGGAAACCGCCGAGACGCTGGCGCTGTACGGCATCAACGACCGCCCCACCGACACGTTCGGCCGGCAGTGCCTGATGGCGCGTCGGCTGTGCGAGTCGGGCGTCCGCTACATCCAGGTGACCTACGGCGACAACAGCGCCAACCCGGCGTGGGACCAGCACTCGAACATGCCGAAGCACGCCGACCACGCGAAGGCCTGCGACAAGCCGATCGCCGGGCTGCTGGAAGACCTGAAGCGGCGCGGGCTGCTCGAAGACACGATCGTGTGGTGGGGCGGCGAGTTCGGGCGCACGCCGTTCGCACAGGACAACGGCACCGGCCGCGACCACAACCCGGCGGGGTTCACGGTGTGGCTCGCCGGCGGCGGGTTCAAGAAGGGGACGGCGTTCGGCGCCACCGACGAGTACGGCAGCCAGGCGGTCGAGAACAAGGTCCACATGCACGACCTGCACGCCACCATCCTGCACCAGCTCGGCCTCGACCACGAGAAGCTGACGTTCCGCTACAGCGGGCGGAACTTCCGGCTGACCGACGTACACGGGCGCGTGGTGCGTGAGGTGTTGAACTGATTACGCCGCCGCTCGCGGCGATGCACCGCGGTGCATCGCCGCAAGCGGCGGAACCCGGCGGCGCCGCAGCCGGCGCTCGTCCAGCACCCGCAGCAGCGCCGGCAGCCCCACCAGCGCCGCCGCGGTGCAGCACGTCACACCCACCGCCAGCGCCAGCCCCAGACTCGCCATCCCCACGTGCCGCGCCGTCGTCAGCGTGCCGAAGCCGAGCACCGTCGTCAGCGCCGCCACCAGCACGCCGCGGCCGGTCGCGGCGCCCAGCAAGTACGGCACCCGCCCCCGCCGCGCCCGGTAGTCGTGCAGCACGTGGACGCCGTTGTCCACGCCCACGCCGACGATCAGCGGCAGCGCGATCATGTTCGCCGGGTTCAGCGGCACGCCGAACAGCCCCATCGCCCCCAGCGTCAGCAGCGCCCCCGCCCCGAGCGGCGCCAGCGCCAGCAGCACGTCGGCCGCGCGCCGCAGGTCGAGCAGCAGCACGGCCACGATCGCCGCCAGCGCCAGCAGCCCGGCGCGCTCGAACCCGCGCTTCATCTCGTCGAGCCCGTCGAGCGTGCGGAACGACTTGCCGGTCGCCTCCGGGACCACCGCCGACACCGCCCCGGTGAACCGCCGCAGGGCGTCGTGGTCCCACAGGCTCTCCCGCGCGAACGCCCGCACCAGGTACTCGCCGTTCGCCCCGACGTACCGCTCGCGCAGCTCCGCCGGCACGTCGGCGAGCGTGATCGGCGCCGGGCGGCTCACGGCCTTGAGGCGGTTCAGGTCGGCGGCCAGGTCGGCGGCGAGGCGGCGGTCGAACGCGGCCAGCCGCTCGGCCGCGACCTCCGGGGGAACGGCGTCGATCGCCGCCCGCAGGTCGGCCGCGGCGGTGGTCAGCTCGGGCTGCTTCTCGGCGGCGAGGCGCAGCCGGTCGGCCCAGTCGGCGACCGCGGCCGGCGACGACACCCGCGGCGGCGGCACCCCGTCGGCCGGCTTCAGCGCCTGCAGCCGGGCCTGAATCGCGGCGACGAGCGGCAGCTTCGCCTCCTGGTCGGCGGGAACCAGCGACGCCACCTCGACAACCTTGCCGACCTCCGGCACCGCGGCGAACCGGGCCGCGAGCGCCGCCGCCTCGGCGGGCGTGCGCGCGACCCCGAGCGCGTCCCACGTCATCCCGGCCGAGCGCTCGATCAGGCGGTGTTCCCACTGAACGGAGTCCAGGTCTTTCGCCTGCATGTTCAGCAGGTTGTGGTCGTAGCCGACGCGGGTGGCGCACGCCGCGGCGACGAGGAGGAGCACGGCGCCGCCGACGAGCACGCGGCGCGGCTGAGCGGCGAGGCCGGGTAGCCAGGCGCCGGCGGTGGGGAACTGCAATGGCACCCCGGAGCCGGCCCCGTCAGGGGTCGGAGCGCACCCGCGCCGCGAAGGCTCCGACCCCTGACGGGGCCGGCTCAGTAACTCCTGTACCGCCGGCACCACCGTCAGGCAGCTCGCCGCACACAACAGCACGCCACTCCCGGCGATCCACCCGAGCTCCGCGACTGCCTTGAAGTCGGCGAGCGTGGTGGCGAAGAACGCCAGCGCCGTCGTCGCCGCGGCCGTCACGATGGCCGGGCCGGCGTGCCGCGCCGTGTACGCCAGTGCCTCCGCGCCGACGAGACCGAGCCGCCGCCCCTCGTCGTACCGGGCCACCCACAAGACGCCGTAGTCGCCCATGCCGATCAGCATCACCGCGAACGTCGCCGACAGGATGTTCAGGTGCCCGACCGTCAGCGTCGCCCAGCCGAGAGCCCACACCGTCCCCACCAGCAGCGACCCGACCGTCAGCAGCGGGTAGCGCAGCCCGCGGTACACGACGAAGTACAAGAGCGCCACGCCGAGCAGCGCCAACCACGAGGCGCGCCGCGAGTCCTCGTCGGAGCGGACCATCTCGTCGGTTTCGAGAACGGGAAGGCCGGTCAGGCCGAGGCTCACGTCGGGGAACGACGGGCCGACCTCGGCGAGGATGGCGCGCAGCACCTCGTTCGCCTCCTTCGCGGGGGTGAACGACTGGCCGGCGGTGCGCGGGCGGCACAGGAGCACGCACAGGGAGCCGTCGGGGGTGAAGCTGTGCTGCGGCTCGGTGAGCCGGCGTTCGTCGTCGCGCTCGGCGGTGCGCGGGCCGGCGACGGCCCACGGGTTGCGGTACGCGGTCGGGTCGCGCAGGGTCGCCGCGGCGGCGCGGGCGACGGCCGGCACCTGGCCGAGCAGGTCGGCGTCGGCCGGGCCGGGCGGGGCGGCCGACTCCAGCGCCACCGTCGCGGAGGCGAGTAGCGACGACGTGTTGAGCCGCTGCCACGCCATCGGCGCGAGCGGACCGAGGAGCGGTTCCATCCGCTCGACGCGGGCCTTCACGGCGGCGATCTGGTCGGTCGGCAGGAACAGCAGGGCGCGGTCGTGGAGGCCGCGCAGGTCGGTCTTGCCGAACACGCGGTCGAACAGCTCCGGCCGCGCCTTCAGGCGCTCGGCCACGGCGTCGAGGGCGGCGGTCATGCGGTCGCGGCTCGGCCCCTCGGCGACGACCACCATGTCGTCGTCGTCGCCGAACGTGTCGAGGTAGCGCTGCCAGCGCTGCTGGCCGGGCCGGTCGGGGCTGAGGAGGTCGTTCCGCTGGGTGTGGTAGTCGAGCCGCGTGACGGCGAGCGCGACGGACGCGGCGGCGAGCGCGAAGCAGACCGTGAGGGTGAATCTGGGGTGGCGGGCGACCGCGGCCACGACCGCCGCGACGACCCGGGCGAGGCGGTCGGGGTCGGGCGGCGTCATGCGGGCGGTCCTGGGGGTAGGGCCGCGGGGGTATAGGGGGGTGGGGCGGCGCGCACAACCCCAACGGGCGGTCGCCGCTTGCGGCGGTGCAACGCCGCGAGCGGCGAAGCCCCGAGCCGGGTGTCAGGTGCGCGAAGTGGGGTCGGTAAAAAACCCCACCGTCCCTCGGCTTGCGCCTCAGAACGGTGGGGCCGGAACAGAGAAGAGGCCGAACTCGCGGCAATACTCCCCGGTTCCGGCCGCGGTGTCAACACGAATTTCCGCGCCGCCGCGCGAGTCGGCCAGCGCCCGGCGGTAGGTGGCGGCGGGCGAACGGGTTGCGTCGCCGGGCGTCATTCACTCAGCGTCACCGCCGCCCCGTCGCCCACGACCGGACGCGCCACGCCGTCACGAGCCCTGCCCGCACGTACGGGTCGGCCCGCGCGAACGACGAAGGAATGTCCGCGGCGGTGGCTTGTTCCGCTACTACCGCCGGGGGGCGCTGCGGGTGTGTGGTGGGACGTAACTCCCGTCCTTACGGTAATACCCTTTCACGTGGACTGATCCGCCGCTCGAATGGCCGATTGCTGCTACGGGTCGGTCGTCGGCTGGGGGTGGTGGTTCGTAGGTGTCTGCACCAGCGACGGCATCCCGTGCCTTCTTGGCGTCCGCTGCGAGCGACTCCGCTTCCTTCTTCAGCGCCTGTTACTTGGCGTAGGCGAGATTGTTGCGATACGCCTTTAGCTGAGCCTGCCGGGCGTCCTCAGCCTTACCCTCGGCGGCCGTCGCCAGCCGTTCAAGTCCCGCCTTTTTGCTCGCCCGTGCGTCGGCCAACCAACGTGCCCGTGCCTCGTCTGCAGCTGCATCGTCGTGACCCGGAGATGGGTCAGTCGTCTGTTGGGCGGGGTGATCGCTTCCTGCATCAGGATGGGTCGTCGGCACCGCGTGGCGTTTACCTGCGGCACCCGAACACGCGATGACGGAGGCGAACACGACTACAAGCAACGTCGGACAGACGATCCGCTTCATTGCGATCTCTCCGCATTGGTTTGAGCATACACGGCACACGGCCACACCCGCAAGTGCCGCGCGTGTCCACGGAAAACTGGATCCCTCACGCACCTCCGATCTCTCGAAACCAGGTCGCTGTCACTGGCAGTACGTGCGGCTATCAGGTCACAAGGACTCGACCTACGAAACCGCTACCCTGTCGCCGATGACCGTCGCCCAGGCGCGGACGCGCCACGCAGTGACGAGGCCGTGTAGCACATACGGATCGGCGCGCGCGAACGCTTCCGCCGCGGGATTCTGCCTGGCCGGGTGACGGGCTGCCGGCCCCGGAGCGGCGTTCGGCGCTCCACGTAATCCGCAACCACGTCGTAGAACAGCAGATAGCGCATTTCGACCCCCCGGAACGTCGTTCGGGCCAGAATCGCTCCGACCGCGTGACATGTTTCCGCGACCCGGTGGGGGGCGCGGCGGAAACAATAATCTTCACCGAAACGACGGCTTTGTCGTGAACGGCCCGCGGTTTGCCATGCCCGGCCCGACCCACCGGACGCGCCATGACCCTCGCCCCGCCCGACCTCGTTATCGTCGCCGCGTACCTCGTCGGCATGACGCTGTTCGGCGTCTGGTTCACCCGCGCGCAGAAGGACCTGCGCACGTACTTCGTCGGCGACCGCGACGTGGGCTGGGTGCTGGTGCTGGTGTCGATCGTGGCGACGGAGACGAGCGCCGTCACGTTCCTGAGCGTGCCGGGGCTGGCGTTCAAGCCGGACGGCGGCAACCTGACGTTCCTGCAGCTGGCGTTCGGGTACGTCGTCGGCCGGGTGCTGGTGGCGTGGCTGCTGCTGCCGCAGTACATGAGCGGCGACCTGTTCAGCGCCTACGAGGTGCTGAAGCAGCGCTTCGGCCCCGGGGTGCAGCGCGTCGCCAGCGGCCTGTTCCTGGTGACGCGCACCGTCGCCGACGGCCTGCGGCTGTACCTCACGGCGCTGCTGCTCCAGTACGTGGACCTGGGACGGTTTATCGGCGTGGAGTGGGGCGTGGGGCCGGCGATCGTGACGGTCGGCGTGGTGACGGTGGTGTACACGTACCTCGGCGGCATGAAGGCGGTGATCTGGACCGACCTGATTCAATTCGTGGTGAAGGTGGCAGGGGCGGCGCTGGCCGGCGTCTTCGTGTTGAAGCTGCTGCCGGGTGGGTGGGAGCAGTTCGCGAGCGCCGGGGCGGAAGCGGGCAAGTTCAAGCTGATCGAGCCGGCGTTCGACCGCACGGTGGCGTTCAACATCTGGGCGGGGGTGATCGGCGGGGCGGTGTTCTCGATGGCGAGCCACGGCGCCGACCAGCTGATGGTGCAGCGCTACCTGTGCGCCCGGTCGCTGGGCCAGGCCCGGCTGGCGCTGGTGCTGAGCGGATTCACCGTGCTGGTGCAGTTTCTCCTGTTCCTGCTGGTGGGCGTCGGCCTGTTCGTGCTGATGACGGCCGGGTTGTTCCCGGAGGCGGTGGGGCGGCGGCCGGACGAGGTGTTCGGGCTGTTCATCGTGACGCGGTTGCCGACCGGCGTGGCGGGCGTGCTGGTGGCGGCGGTGTTGGCGGCGGCGATGAGCACGCTGTCGTCGTCGCTGAACAGCTCGGCGAACGCGGTGGTGACGGACTTCGTGCGGCCGCTGTGGCCGGGCCGGTCTGAGGCGTCGAACGTGCGGCTGTCGCGGCTGCTGACGGCGGTGTGGGGCGTGGCGCAGATGGCGGTGGCGTTCGCGGCGTACCGGCTGAACGAGGACAAGAGCGTCGTCGAGCGCGTGCTGGCGGTGGCCGGGTTCACCACGGGGCTGCTGCTGGGGCTGTTCCTGCTGGGAAGCTTGAGGCGACCGCCGCGATCGGGGCCGGCGCTGGTCGGGATGCTGTGCGGCTTCGCGGCGGTGCTGGCGGTGTGGCTGCCGTCGGTGTGGGGTCCGCCGGTGCTGGCGTGGCCGTGGTTCGCGCCGCTGGGGGCGGGGACGACCGTGCTGGTGGCGCTGGCGGCGGAGCGGGTGTGGTTCGTCGGAGCCCGGAGCGTGAGCGACGGGTTACGCTAACCCGTCGCTCACGCTCCGGGCTCCGACGGACGCGCCGCTCCCCCGGCACGTCGGTTGCTTGACGTGGCCGTATTCGTACCGGAACGCTAATGTGCCGCGGGACCGACGCCCCCGGCCTCTCCCCGCCTATGGACCACCTCCAGACGGAAGCCCGCAACCCCGCGTCCGCCGGGCTCGACGAGCTGTCGGCGTACCAGTTCGTGCGCCTCATGGCCGCCGAGGACGCCAAGGTCGCCGCCGCCGTGGAGACGCAGGCGGCCGCGATCGCCCGCGCCGTCGAGGTCATCGCGGAACGGATGAAGGGCGGCGGCCGGCTGGTGTACGTCGGCGCTGGCACGTCCGGCCGGCTCGGCGTGCTCGACGCCAGCGAGTGCCCGCCCACGTTCAACGCCCCGCCCGGCCTCGTCGTCGGCGTCATCGCCGGCGGCCCGACGGCGCTGACTCGCGCCGTCGAGGGGGCCGAAGACCACCCCGAAACCGCCGCCGCCGACCTGGCCGCGGTGCAGCTCTCCGCCGCGGACGTGCTCGTCGGCATCGCCACCAGCGGCCGCACGCCGTACGTGCTGGGGGCGGTCGAATTCGCCAAGCAACTCGGGGCGTTCACCGTCGGCCTGTCGTGCAACGCGGACTCGGAGCTGATCCCGCGGGTCGATCTGGCGATCACGCCGGTGGTGGGGCCAGAAGTGCTCAGCGGCAGCACGCGGTTGAAGGCCGGCACGGCGACGAAGCTGGTGCTGAACATGCTCAGCACCGGGGTGATGGTGCGGCTCGGCAAGACGTTCGGCAACCTGATGGTGGACCTGCGCGCGACCAACGACAAGCTCCGCTACCGCACCAACCGCATCGTCCGCGAGGCGACCGGCCTCGACTGCGACGCGGCCGACGCGCTGCTGGCGAACTGCGGCGGCGAGCTGAAAACGGCGCTGGTGGCGCAGCTCGCGGGGCTGTCGCCGGACGGCGCCCGGCAGCGGCTGACCGCCGTCGGCGGCCGGGTGCGCGCGGCGGTCGGGTCGAACGGCACGAACGGCTTCCACGCGAACGGCAGCGAAGAACTGGTGCTCGGCTTCGACGGCGGCGGCACCCGCACGGTGGCGCTGTTGGCGGCACGGACCGGTGGCGGCTGGAAGCTGCTGGGCCGCGGCGAGGCCGGCCCGAGCAACCGGCAGGCGGTCGGCACCCCCGCGGCGCTCGCCGCCCTCGCCGCCGCCGCCGACGCCGCGTTCGCGTCGGCCGGTCGGCCGCGGAAGGCGGTGCGGGCGGCGGTGCTCGGCCTCGCCGGCGCCGGCCGCGCCGAGGACCGCACCGTGATCCGCGAGTGGGCCGCGAAGGTTCATCTGGCGCCTGCCGTGGACGTGATCGAGGACGCGGCGCTCTTGCTCGCCGCGGGCACGCCCGACGGGTGGGGCGTGGCGGTCGTGGCGGGCACCGGTTCGATGGCGTACGCCCGTGTCGCCGACGGCCGCACCGCCCGCGCCGGCGGCTGGGGCTACCTCCTCGGCGACGAGGGGAGCGGCTACGCCCTGGCGCTGGCGGGCCTCCGCGCCGCCGCCCGCGCCGCCGACGGCCGCGGGCCGGGCACCGTGCTGATCGAGAAGCTGTTGTCGGCGTTCGGGCTGACGCGGCCGGAGGAGTTGGTCGGCGTCGTGTACCGCGGCTGCGACCGCCCGGCGCTCGCGGCCCTGGCGCCGCTAGTGCTCGACGCCGCGGAATCGTGCCCGGTGGCAGCGGAGATCGCGACGGCGGCGGCGGCGGAATTGGCGTCCGCGGCGGTGGCGGCGGCCCGACAGCTCGGCTACGGGAGTTCGTTCCCCGTGGCGCTGGCCGGCGGCCTGTTCGAGTCGCGCGCCGACTACCGCGCCCGCTTCCTGGCGGCACTCGCGGAGTGCGGCGTGACGCCGGAGCCCGTCACCGTGGTGCGCGAGCCCGCGGAAGGTGCGGTGCGATTGGCCCTAGCGCAGCACGCGCGTCCGGGCTGAAAGCCCGGGGACGGCCGTCCCCGGGCTTCCCCCTTCTTTCACCTGAACCGAGCCCCAAATGGCCCGCATCCCGTTCGCGCTCGTCGCAGCGGCCGCCGTCGCCCTTCCCGCCGCGGCGCAGACCGAACCCCCGCCGTTGAAGCGCGAGTTCCGCGGCGTCTGGGTCGCCACCGTCGCCAACATCGACTGGCCGACGAAGCCCGGCCTCCCCGTCGCCGAGCAGAAGGCCGAGTTGATCGCCATTCTCGACAAGGCCACGGAACTGAAGCTGAACGCCGTGATCTTCCAGGTCCGGCCGATGGCCGACAGCCTGTACCGCTCCGAGCGCGAGCCGTGGTCCGAGTACCTCACCGGCCAGCTCGGCACCGACCCCGGCTACGACCCGCTCGCCTTCGCCGTCACCGAAGCGCACGCCCGCGGGATGGAGCTGCACGCCTGGTTCAACCCGTACCGGGCGCGTCACCCGTCCGCCAAGTCCGTCGCCCCGCCGACACACGTGACGAAGGCTCGACCCGACCTCGCCCCGAAGTACGGCACCCACCACTGGATGAACCCGACGCACCCCGAAGTGCAGCAGCGCTCGCTCGACGTGATCCTCGACGTGGTGAAGCGCTACGATGTCGATGGCGTCCACATCGACGACTACTTCTACCCCTACAAGGAGAAGGACGCCGCGGGGAAGATCATACCCTTCCCCGACGACGACACCTGGGCCGCGTACCAGAAAGCAGCAGGGAAGTTGAGC
>Ga0105048_10008258_pt1 | contig 16678 bp, 20 predicted proteins | sample MAT05_FD_78382 | JGI IMG/M metagenome (GOLD analysis project Ga0105048, IMG submission 78382) | Freshwater microbial communities from Lake Fryxell liftoff mats and glacier meltwater in Antarctica - MAT-05 | ecosystem: Environmental > Aquatic > Freshwater > Ice > Liftoff microbial mat | place...
CGCCTGTAAGGTACTCCAGTACAATTTTCTCGCGTGTTGTTGGCTGTGTTTTGTCGCCCATAAGTTCACAAAGTTAGTGTAAACCTATTTCAGGACGAGACACCCGGACTGGCTGACAAACCGATAACTGCAGTTCGATTCTGCTCGCTCGCCGAGGATTGGTATGGAGGGATGTTCGATTCATCTAGGCTACTGAAAAGTGGTCAACTGCCAGTGGGGTTAAAGGCGCGTCCGCTGGGTGTACGTTAAACCCAGCTTTTTTATTTCCTCACATACCGCTTTATACTCTTGGGTAAAATCAATCTTCCGAAATGGTACATTGGCCTTATCTATGATTTTCTCCTCGAAATCTAGTTGGTTAATCAGTTCGGGAAATTCTTTGCCGATGTTCTTGGTAATTAAAGCGGCTAACTCGCCTAAGAGCACTATCTCATCATGAGAATTTGGCACGTTGAATGATACCCCGTCAGAATCAAAAATTGATAGATTGTCTTTCAACCGAAGATTGTGAGCCAGAATATGATTGCGATAATTTTTGAGGCCGCTCCATTGGTTAATTCGAGTTAGAACCGGTTTCATTTGTGTCTTGAATTGCCGAATTCGGTCATGCAGAACCGGGCATTTGGTAGGAATAAATTGTTGGTTGTATTCGTCCAAAAACGAGCATATCAGAATGATGATATAATCGCCCAAGTAGGAATTGGCCAATGCAAAATGAGGAGTAGTACCGTAGTGGCCTGTTGCCCACACCTGTACAGGCATTGAGTGATGCAACTCCCAGTTTTTGTCGATTGTGGCCAGAATGCCAAATACCTTTGTGAGTATTTGCATCATGATTTTATAAGAGCCAACGATTTGTTCCATTCGCTTTACGGGGGCGTTCAAATTGTCGGACGAAACTACCCTGACTGACAAGGGCTTGAAATGTACCCAACTGCCCTCTGTCGCCCGCAACCCGCCGAACAGAAAAAGCCTAAAAATGCCCAAGTGCTATTTGTCGCACGAACGATGGACCGCCGGAACACTTGAACCACCACCCAACAAGCTGTTGTACGCAAACAAGCGGAACTACTTTCCTTTGATTATCAGTTAGTTTTAGTTCCGTACTATGCCTGTTTCTTTTTCGTATGGGCTACGTTGAAACAAATGAATGCATTTCGTAGGAAACTTCTAACGTTTTTTTGTCCAAATAATTAACCGGTAGCTAAAATAGTCTGGAGTACGGGTTTGAGAATAGGTCCAGGTCAAAACAATTGCCCTCATAGCCTGTTCTACCGAGACAATGTATTACTCATGCAGAACTCCCAAATCGTTATGGAAGACCCAGAAAAAATCGATATTGTGCGGGCCAAACAAGCCATTTCGCCCGCTGGTTTGAGCGACCGCTCCGACAAGGCAAGCACAATGCCCGGCAACAACAGCCCCGCCGATACACCCATCGACGACCTGAGGATGACCCCCACGCGGGATGATATTGGGGAGGACGATGACGAACCGACGACCCATCACAACCGTAATCGCGACGGTAAAGTAGATATTGGCAAAGGGTCATATAGCTAAGGCTCAACCGGGAAGGCCAGCTTCAAAACTGTCCTTCCCGGTTGAGTCCACTACATCGACGCAACCCAAAACGCCCAAACTTCCAGCGCTTCCAGTGTCTCTTCCGATGCCTGAATATCACTCAGTGAATCAAAAGGAATCTGGACGATAATGCCCTCGTTGTCGATGTCGATGTTGAACGCATGGTCGAGGTAACGCTGCCCATTGTCGGGGATACCAACAACCGTTACGAGCTTCGTCTCTTCAAATCCGCCCCTTTTTTTGAGTTGGGCCATAGCGGTAAAAGGGAACTCCAGCGTTTCCTCAAAATACGTCTGCCAGGCCGAAGCCACTTCGTATTCGTCGTAGCAGTCAACCAGAATCTCGTAGTCGAGCTGGTATTGGATAAGGTCAGGTGATAGGGGCATACATGAATGGGTTTTTATCGCTTGGGTCTTTTAGCTTAGTCTTTGTCAATCCCCTTAAACTCCTCCAGAAAGGCCGGCTTTCGGGGGTTCTGTTGGCGGAGGTTCTGCACCAGTGCATCCATCGCCGGCTGGCTACCCGCAACTTCAGTTCTGACTTTTTTGATCGTTTGGGCTAACTTATTGTAATCCTGGCGGCCATTGGCAATAGCCCCCCATTTTGTCAGTATCGGCACGTACAGTGCGAGTAATTCAGCCGGATACCGGGGGGCCAACTCGTCGTGGAGCCGCTCAATATTATCCAGCGTCGGGTCGTCATGGAGCAGGTTCGTTACTTCGGCCCACTGCTTCTCGGCCCGGTAAAGTGGCATCAACTGCCTGAATCGCTCCCCGTTGAGTGAGTAGCCCCACCGGTGTTGCGCGTCTTGTTGGCCATCCGTAATCTGTTTCTCAATGCTCCGCACCAGACTGGAAAACTCATCGGGCCATTCTTCGGCGGTAAAGGTTTCTTTCCACTGCTGGTAGTAGCTGTTGTCGAACGAGTGCCGGTCGAAGGTAAAGTGTTTGGCCAGTCGGCGAATGGTGTGGCTATCGTGGCGTAGTTTGGCCACTTCGAGCAGCCGTTTTTCCCAATGACTTACCGTGCCGGGATGCCCCAGTTTTTGGGCAACGTCGATACCACCCTGAATCAGTTCACCCACACGTTCCCACTGTTCATTGGCAATGGCCTGATCGAGCACTTTATCCCTAATAGCGACTACATCTAAGCTGGCTTCGGTGAGCTGGTCGGCTTCGGCGGTGCGGCCTAACTGGCGCAGAAAGTCAATTTTAAGTTTGGCAAAACGGTCGCGCGAATAGCTGTCGTACTTGTCGCTGTACCGTTTGGTCATTGTATCGAGTAGCTGAACAAACTGCTCTGGTTCCGCTAATTGACAGGCCAGCGTTTTGGCAACGTCGAGCAGGGCGGCATCATAGTCGCCATAGTCGGCGAAGGTTTTGTTCGCTAAGTTTTCGGCGGCCCAGGCATATAGTTGTTCGCGCAGGGGCGGAGCCAGATTGTCGGATTTAGCCACTTCGTGAAGCAGATTCATGCCACCCCAAACCGTTCCCCCGATGTTACCCGCCGAGTCGTCACAGGTTTTCACAACCTCCATCATCACGGTGGCTACTACACGCCCCACCGTGATCGCATCGCGTAAATTGCCTTTGTTGAGCAACTCATCGCCCGCGCCAATCACTTTATCAACTTCTTTGGCCAGTTTGAACGTGGCCCGGTAATCCACGAATCCCCGGTCGGAGTTATCACGGATGGCTTTTTTGAGTAAATCGGTATATTGTTTACCTAAGTCGATGCGCTCGTCTTTGTCGGCAAAATAAAGTTGAAGCCGCGAGGCAAATACTTTATCCGAAGCCGCCTGCTGGATCAGAAACTGCCGGAGTTCGTCGGTAGTAGTTTTGGCCAGAAGCCCTTCAATAGTCAGCTTTTTTGATTCGCGGCCCGGTTTGGATTTTGGCTTTTTTAGCTCCTCCCGAACAAAAAAAAGAACGGCAATCACGTGTTTGCAATACGGGCCTTCCACCGGGCAGTCGCACTGCGTGTCGGCGAGTTCTTTCTTATCAAGTTCAATAGAAACCGAATACGTCTCGGTGCCTTCCACTTCAGCCTGCCAAACGCCCTGGCTATCCTGTTCGGCATACAACACCGCCTTCCGGTCGAAATAATGGCGACCTTTCTGGATTTCCGTTTTGGCAAGCTGGGTATCGAAATTGTCAATCGTTAGCATGAGGGCAAAAGTAGCGTTTGGCAGGAGCACTTGGCAGCACCTAGAGTAGTTTTTTGTGTAAATCCTGCTAACTGCTCCTGCCAACCACTACTTTTGTTTCATGATTCGCATCTTTCAGCAGGACGAAACCTCGGTTCGTAAAATTCGTGACATTGATTCCTTCCGGCACACCGAACGTACGTTGTGGGTTGATTTGCAAAACCCGACACCCGACGAAATCAAGAGCGTAGAAGATAAGTTTGATGTCAGCTTTCAGAGCCAACAGGAGCAGGCTGAGATTGAGAGTAGTTCGCGCTATATTGAAGAGGACGACTACCTGATTGCCAATACGAACTTTCTGATTCCCAATAAAGAAGAGGGTTATGTGGGCGTGCCCGTAAGCTTTTTGCTGAAAGATGAACAGCTATTCACCTACCGCAATGCCGACCTGAAATCGTTTGCCGATACCGTGAAACGGATCAAATCGAAGCGGGCTTCGTTCAGCGATGGTGGTCAGATTATGATTGCCATTTTTGAGTCGCGAATCGACGCCGATGCCGACCTGATCGAACAGATTTCGTTTGAGGTGAAAGCCATCAACAAGCAGCTTGACCTCGATGCTAAACTCGACCGTGAGATGCTCCTCAAAATCAACGACTACCAGGAGCTGACCATGACCATTCGCGAGAGTGTAGTGGATAAACAGCGGGTGATTTCGGCGCTTATTCGCTCCAACGGCTGGTTTACGCCCGACGAACAGCAGCAACTCCGCACCCTGATCAAAGACATTCATTCGCTGATCGAACACACGAACTTCATTTTTGAGCGGCTCGAATTTTTGCAGGACACGTTTCTTGGTCTGGTCAACTTAGAGCAGAATCAGATTGTTAAACTCTTCACCGTGTTGTCGCTGGTGCTGTTGCCGCCCACGTTTATTGCCAGTATATACGGCATGAACTTCGACGTGATGCCCGAATTGCACTGGCGATATGGGTATGCGTATGCACTGATTTTGATGGCGTTAACTACCTTGCTGACTCTGTTTTACTTCCGTAAAAAACGCTGGCTCTAAAACAATGGTTGACCTACCCGCCGAGTTTCCTACCAATCTGACCGATTTGTTAAGCCGTTATGGTACTCGTTTGCTCATTGCAGGGCTGTTGACCATTGGGGGATACTGGATAATCAAATTAGTGCTTCGTGCCATCGGTCGGTTGCTTTCCCGCCAACAGGTCGACCGTGATGTGCAGCCGTTTCTGTTGTCGTTATTGCGGATTGGATTTCTGGTGGCTTTGATGTTGAGTGTGCTGAGCACGCTGGGCGTCGAAACAAGCTCGTTCCTTGCCGTTATTGGTACAGTGGGTCTGGCTGTTGGACTGGCCTTGCAGGGGAGCCTGGCCAACTTTGCCGGGGGGCTGCTAATTCTGGCATTCAAACCTTTTCGTGTTGGCGACCTGATTGCTGTCCAGGGGTTTACGGGCTATGTTGCTGTGGTTAACCTGCTCAATACGGTGTTGGTTACCGAGGATAAGCGTACGATCATTTTGCCTAACAATGTCATTACGACGAACCCCATCACCAATTTCTCCCGTCTGGAGGTTATTCGGGTCGAGTCCGTTTTTGTAGTCGACAGGCAGCACACCGTCGATGCGGTTCGGGCGTCGATTGCGCGGGCCATTGCGACCTGCCCACAAGCCCTCCCCGACCACAAACACGACATTCTGGTTGGCAAGCTTACCGACAACGGCATTCAGTTCGATGTGCGGGTTTGGACACACATTGGTTTCATTGCGGATGTTAACTATGCCGTATACGAGGCCGTGGCCCGGCAATTCGCGTTAGACGGAATCAGCGGGCCACGGACAGAAATCGATGTATTACAATTTAGGGGAGTGCGTTAGCTTTCTTCGCCTATTTTCCGGCCCAATAATCAATTACCAACACTTTATCCAGATGGGGCCCTAATACCTTGCCAAATGCCTTGTGGGCAGGGTGGGGGAGGTAAACAGCTCGGCCAGCCTCATTATCAAAGGTCACGAAAAAAGCGTGCGTAAATCCCTGGTTCAGGTTCTCGGGGCTATTGTTGGTGCCCCACTCCAGACTTTTAATTTCGGGAATCTGACCCGGTAAAGCCCGGAAAGCATCTTCCACTTTTTTGACATCAGCGGGCGACGAACTGTCTTTAAATTTGAACAACACCACGTGACGGAGCATACGAGCCGCTTTTTTAGGGGGATTATCAGTGGACGAAGCCAGCATTAATGAAAAAGAAAAAGCGGTTAGCAGGGCGGTTAACAGGAACTTGCGCATAGGACAAAATGAGTTGAATAAGTTATCGGCCGCCAAGTTACTCAACAAATGAACTACTTTGCTGCTACTCGCCAAATCCGACTTCCTGAATCATCCGCCACCAGCATCAAACCGTCTGGTAGCAGGGGAACGCCCAAGGCACGATTGGGTTCATTTACTGTCTTTACTCGCAACCAGTTCCTGCCCTTGTACTTTTAGGGTCAGGCTTATAACCGATTTTGTGCCTGAGTCACGGCTGAAAACAATGATAGAACCGTAACTGCTAGTCGATTTGTAGGTGTCGGTTTCGGGCTGTTTCTCCAGTTTGAAACTACCGTACGTATCGGCTTCACCGTAGATGCTGCCATCTTTTTCCAATACAATAAATTTGGCAACTGGGCTGCCATCAGGAAACGAATAGGTACCGGCAAGGTCTTTCAGCTCGCCCGGTTTAGCGGCTTCGGTGGTCGTGGATGTTGTGGCCGTAGTCTGGGCCAAAGCAGACCACGAGAGTGCGGGCAAAGTAGCCAGCACGAAAAGGAGAATAAGCGTTTTTTTCATTGGAGTTTAATAGTCAATTTCTTCTTCGTCTAATAATTGTTTGATATTCAGAATACAACCGTCCATCACTGTAATGTCCTGATCCCAGTTGGTAATGATCCATTGCTTTTGATCGCGGGCGGCTACGAACACTTTGCGGGTTTCGGTCAGGATCCAGATCACGCGCTCGGTGCCAAAGTCGAGCATCTTTTGTGACTTCTGAATCAAATAGTTGTCGGCATTCAGGAAATTTTCAACGTCGGCTTTGATGTCGACCTCGATCACCACAACAGGGGCTACGCTGAAGTATTTGCCTTTGAGTTTACCGACCTTAGCTTTCTCAAAAATGGCTAAATCGTTACCGAGGTTATCATTTTTGGCCATGTGCAGCCCCGATTCGTTGGTGCCTACGGTGTACAATTTCCGGTTTAAGTGCGTGTACAGAAAACCGTTCAACAAGTACACAATTACTCCCTGCAAATCAGAGCATGACCTAACTTCTTCGATATTTTTAGTGCCCGCCAGCACATCCCGATACCCTTTGTAATAAACTGGTTTACCCGCCCATTCTTCGTAAATCAAGGCCCTTGGCACGGATGCGGGTTTACCGGTTTAGCGTGCTTTTCGACTGGTACTGTTTTCGGTTATCGCTGTCATCGTCACAAACCGTTTCGTTCAGACAAGTATACGGAAAAAACAGGAGATAGTAGCTAGGAGTGAGGAGATAGGAGTGCTAACGCCGGATAAAAAATCGTTGCGTCTCAGCAACGCTGAGTTCGCTAAAACCGCTTATCTTGAACCGCTTTATCTCTAAACAAGCAGACCAGATGCAGAAGAAGATTACGCTTACCGAAGACGAAATACCCGAAAGCTGGTACAACATTGTGGCCGACATGCCCAATAAGCCTCGACCACCGCTTCATCCCGGTACTCACGAACCGATTGGCCCGGAAATGCTGATGCCCCTGTTCCCGATGGAACTCATTAAACAGGAGGTGTCAACCGACAAATGGGTAAGTATTCCAGACGAAGTTCGGGAGATTTACAAAATATGGCGGCCCACCCCCATGTTTCGGGCTTATGGGCTGGAAAAACTATTGGACACGCCCGCCAAAATCTATTACAAGTACGAAGGGGTAAGCCCGGCCGGGTCGCATAAACCTAACACGGCCGTTCCACAAGCGTACTACAACAAAATGGAAGGTGTGAAGCGGATAACGACTGAAACAGGGGCGGGTCAGTGGGGAAGTGCGCTGAGTTTTGCCTGCCAGCTGTTCGGCATCGAATGCGAAGTGTATATGGTTCGGGCTAGCTACGACAGTAAGCCCTATCGCAAAATAATGATGAATACCTGGGGAGCAACCGTATATCCATCACCTTCTGACCGTACTCAGGCCGGGCGCGGCATTCTGGCCAAAGACCCCAACTCGCCGGGAAGTCTTGGCATTGCCATCTCCGAAGCGGTTGAACTGGCCATGCAGGCCGAGGATACCAAGTATTCGCTTGGCTCGGTGCTGAACCACGTGCTTATGCACCAGACCGTAATCGGTTTAGAGTCCGTCAAGCAACTCGAAAAAGCGGGCGACTTCCCTGATATTGTGGTGGCTCCTTTTGGGGGAGGCTCCAATTTTGCGGGCATTGCTTTTCCATTTCTACGGTACAACCTCGAAGAAGGAAAGAAAGTCCGGTGCATTGCGGCAGAACCGGCTTCGTGTCCTAAATTGACGCGGGGGGTATTCCGCTACGACCTTGGCGACACGGTTGGAATGACGCCGTTGTTGCCCATGTATACGCTGGGCCACAATTTTATTCCGGCCCCAATTCACGCGGGTGGTTTACGGTATCATGGTGCGGGAGCCATTGTTAGTCAGTTGCTTAACGACGGGCTGATTGAGGCCCAATCATTCAACCAATTAGAATGCTTCGACGCAGGCATTAAGTTTGCCCGGTCGGAGGGGATTATTCCGGCCCCGGAAGCCACACACGCCATTGCTACCGTGATTAAAGAAGCACAACGGGCCAAAGAAGAGGGAACTAGTCCCACCATTTTATTTAACCTATGCGGTCACGGCCATTTCGATATGGGCGCGTATGAGCAGTATTTAACGGGTAAGTTGGTGGAACACGAGGTAACTCAGGAGGAAATTATGGCTTCACTGGCGGAGTTAGACACACCCTTGATCGGGTAATTAAAGAATCGGGCAGGCGCGAGCAGCACCTGCCCGATAGTGCTTGCTTTAACGAGATCATGAATGGGTAAGTAGATTGGCTGGTTGGCTTTAACCTACTACAGCTTTTACAACAATTATCCCCTTTTTATTCAACATTCATTTATCGGAATCAACCAACATGAAAAAATCACTCTTCATCCTGTTTTGCCTGGGTACCAGCCTAAGCTCTGTAGTCCAGGCACAGTCTGTGGCGTTAAAATCCGTATGGGAAACTGATACAACGCTTCGGACTCCTGAAAGTGTCTTATTTGAGCCGGGCAAAAACGTGTTATACGTGGCTTGCATCAATGGAAATCCCAAGCTGGAAAACAAAAGCAGCTACATTGCCAAAGTGGGCCTCGATGGGAAGGTCATTCAATTGAAATTTACCGACAACCTTAACTCGACTAAGGGTATGGGCATATTGGGAGATAAATTGTACGTGACCGAAATGACGCAGGTCGCCGAAATAGCCCTGGCTACGGGTAAGATCCTGAACCGATATCCGATAGAGGGTGCCAAATTCCTCAATGATATTGCCATTGATACAAAGAAAGGCATCGTGTACGTGACAGACTCGAACGATAGCAAAGTGTGGGCAATAACCAATGGGAATGCCAGTCTTGTTTTGGCCGGTGCTCCACTCAAGGGTACTAATGGGCTGTTATTTGAGAACAATCAGTTACTGATCGGCAACGGCGACGGGTCACTGCTGAGCTTGAATCCTGCCACAAAACAATTGAGTACGATTGCGAAAGGTATGGGCGGAATCGATGGGATTGTCGCGTTAGGAAACAAGACCTATATGGTCACTGAGTGGGGTGGGAAAATCTGGTATATTCATGCCGATGGCACTACCGAATTAAAAATGGATACCTCAAGCCAGAAGATTAATTCAGCCGACATTGGGTATAACCCAAGAACTAAAGTACTATTCGTGCCCACTTTTTTCCACAACACGGTAAAAGCCTACTCGCTTAATTAAATCACCGGGTACCAACCATAAACGGTAAACCATAACTGAAGGCAGATTAGTTGCTCCGCAACATATCGTCGCGCCGGATGTTATCGGCAGGTGCCTGATTCAGGATTTCCCGGTATTCCTTGCTTTTCAAATCGCCCCGTTTAACGGACCGGATAAAATTGGCCCAGGCAAAGGGGTTGGTGAAGTTAAACGTAGTAGCCTGCCCTCGGTTTGCTAATGCTTCGCGCCCAAAAATCTGTTGATTCATAAAGTTCTGATGGTTAGCCATGGCGCCCATTGGGGTGATTGCCGCCATACGCATCAGATACATGGGATCGGTATTTTTGGCAAGATTGTCGCGTTCTTTCTGGTCGGGCAGTTTCATGCTGACAAATGCGTCTTTAAAGAGTTGTTCGGTAGCGTATGGATAAACTCTCACCTCGGCCAGCGTTTTTACATCTTCCTGAAGAGCCACAACCGCCGAGTACGTAATATCAGTTAGCCGACGGGGAATAATATGGTATTGGGGTTTAAAACCGACGTAGCTAAAAATGATACTATCGCCGGGGAAAACCGGAAGGGCAAAGTAGCCGTTGTTCGCCGAGAGTACCCCCCGACCAGCTTTAGGAATATAAATATAGGCCTGAGGCAGTGGTTCATTGGTTTTTCCACCCGTTATAAAGCCTGTAAACGTTATCTGCCGGTCCTGTCCCTGAGCCAGCGCGAGCGAAAAGAGCCCCGCCACCGAGAACAGAACAAAAGTTAAGAGAAGTAACGTCAACGATTTTTTCATCAGCCAATCGGTATTTTATGCAAAGTAAACGACTATTTCGACCCGAACGTTTGGGAAGGAGTGTTTTTAAGGAAAGTTAAGAGTCAAATGTTGACGGAAAAAGTTGAAAGTCACCCGTCAAAGGTAAAGGTACTAGAAAGTCCGTTTGCTGACATAAACCGTATGACATCAGACTGTTGACCTCTGACTTGGGAGTCTTCCTATGCGAACAATTTCAAAAACGTAACGATAAACGGGGCTGCTAATAGTAAGCCGTCGAAGCGATCCAGAAAGCCGCCGTGACCGGGAATACTCGTTCCTGAGTCTTTAATGGCGATACTTCGTTTAAACAACGACTCAACAAGGTCGCCGTAGGTACCAGTTACAACAATAATAGCCCCTACACAGTACCATTGCCAGGGTTGCAGTACCGGCGCATAAATAGCCAGCCCCAGGGCCACTGCTGCCGAGGCAAAGGCCCCGCCTACGCTGCCTTCCCACGATTTTTTGGGCGATACCCGCTCAAACAACTTTCGTCGGCCAAACTTGGTGCCGGCAAAATAGGCCCCTACATCGCTGGCCCACATGAGTAACAGACAGCCAATCACCAGTTCGCGATGATAAGAACCTCCGCGGAGTGCCATTACAATTAACAGGGCAAAGGGGACAGCCACGTAAATAATGCCCAGAAAGGTAAAGCCAATGTTGCTGAAGGGCTTCATGTCTTTCTTTTTGTAGAGTTTTATCAGAAAGATCATCGAAGAGGCTGGGCAGATCAGGAAGTAGTTATCGAAGTCGATAACGTCGGTCTCGATCAGGTAAGCCAGCAAACAGACAAAACAACCTACAGCAGTACCGTAGGCCGTAAGCGGCTGATTGCCATCGAGGCCCAGCAAACGGTAGAACTCCAACTGGGTCAAGGCACTGATCACAACGAAGAGGAGGGCGAAGGTCCAGTCGTCGTACCAGATAGCCAGCAGAATGATCGGAACCCCTAAGCCGGCCGCAATAATGCGCTGGCGGAGGTTCGACATTTCAGCCAAACGTTGTCTCATTATCAATGATTATTTTGGCAATAATAGCGTGTTCCGTTGGAACATAGAGGTCTACGCTGCCAAAAGGTGGGTAACTGCTCGACTTTTTATTCACTACAACGGCATCGATCTCGTTTTCGGCCAGTAAAGCCTTCACCAATTCGGCGCGGTAGGGCAGGGGGGTAGTGAGAACCTTCTCCCAGTTGTCAATCATGCTCTAATGGGTTATTTGTTCGCCGAAAATAATACAATAATCCCAGACAAAGTAGTAACGAAAATAGCCCTGCCGACACTGAAACACGCTCGGCGTCCTCAATGTTGACCGAAACCACCTGACGTTGCCGGAGATAGACCATCAAAACAGTAAAGCCATTATTGATAAAATGGGCTAAAATGGGCACCCACAGATTACCGGCCCAGAAATAAAGATAACCGAACAAAGCCCCTAACAGCAGACGGGGAAAAAAGCCATAAAATTGCATGTGGATGGCACTGAAAACCGCTGCCGCCAGCCATATACCCACGTGCGGATTGCCGCCCAACCAGTCGGTGAACCGGCGCTGTAGTACACCTCGAAATAACACTTCTTCGCCAATAGCAGGTAAAACAGCAATGACAAAAAGAGCCAAAATTAGTTGGCCAGGGGTCGTAAAAGTGGTCAGGTATTTGGTCAATTCGCCCAATTCATCCTCTTTGGCCCGCATCCACCGCTCAATAGGAGCGAGCGTGTCGGGAAAAATCAGCCCCTGATTCCATTGGATTACCAGCCCGTTGAACGGCATGAAGGCAATAACCAATATAATGACGATGCCTAAACCGCCTACTTTCACAAGGGGGCGGGGCTGAAAATCGGCCCATTGCTGCTTCTCAAATAAGTACCAGAAAACGAGTGCGGGTAACAAAAACGAACAAACCTGGCTGATTCCCTGCACAACCATGAGGGTTGCCCAGGCATTGGGGTAGCGGGTAGGATGGCGCAGAAGCTCCATCAGTTCAGGCGCTAAACCGTTACTGCTCCCCATACTGATCAGATAGGCTGCTCCGGTAGCTAGCAAGGCCCCCACCGTCATCCCCAGAAATACAGAACCAACCAGCAGCAATAAACTGGATAATGGCGACCTATTGATGGGCGATCGGGGAGAGAAGCTGGCCGGATGTGGTGTCGATGTAGAATCAGTTTGCATATTGGGTGTAAATTTACGGGGCATTCTGGTATCTGCCTAAACTAATGGCAGAAGGTGGGTGTTTGGAAATAAGTTTGTTTCAAATATGACTAAAATAGCTTCTATAGAACTTGGTGAATTTCCGTTGCTGTTGGCTCCCATGGAGGATGTCAGCGACCCTCCGTTTCGGGCGGTATGCAAAGCTAACGGAGCTGATCTTATGTACACCGAATTTATATCGTCGGAAGGCCTAATCCGTGATGCGGCCAAGAGCATTCAGAAACTCGATATTTTTGAATACGAACGGCCCGTGGGTATTCAGCTCTTTGGCTCCGACGTGGAAACGATGGGCGAGTGCGCCCGGATAGCTACCCGCGTTTCGCCCAATCTGATTGATATTAACTACGGCTGCCCGGTGAAAAACGTTGCCTGCCGGGGCGCCGGGGCGGCTTTACTACAGGATATTCCGAAAATGATTCGCATGACCGACTCGGTTGTGAAAGCCACGCACTTGCCCGTAACGGTGAAAACCCGGCTCGGCTGGGACGATTCTACCAAAAATGTGGGCGAGGTGGCCGAACGCTTGCAGGATATTGGTATTCAGGCCTTAACCGTGCATGGACGCACCCGCGTACAGATGTACAAGGGCGATGCCGACTGGACGTTAATTGGCCGGATCAAGGAAAATCCCCGTATCACGATCCCGATTTTTGGCAACGGCGACATCGACAGTCCCGAAAAAGCGCTGGAATACCGGGACCGTTTTGGCGTGGATGGGATCATGATTGGCCGGGCCAGTATTGGTTACCCCTGGGTTTTTAACGAGATAAAACATTTTCTGAAAACGGGTGAACACCTGCCTGCTCCCACTGTGGCCGACCGGGTGGCCGTGTGCCGCCAACACCTCGACTTTTCGATTCGCTGGAAAGGCCAAAAAGTGGGTATCTTCGAGATGCGTCGGCACTACACCAGTTATTTCAAAGGCCTTGAAAATTTCAAACCATTCCGCTCACGGCTCGTTCTGGCCGACTCGCACGACGAGTTGCTGGGCATCTTGCACGAAGTGACCGAAACGTATTCCGAACTTTTCGTTTAACCGCAAAGACGCAAAGAGCGCACCTTTTTAGTGCAACTTTGCGACCTTTGCGCCAATCCTTTGCGACTTTGCAGTTAAATGATTACTCACCCACCACTCGTTGTTGCCCCAAAACGCCCTGTGCTGGCCTGGGTACTGCTTTGCACCATGGCTCTGGTTTGGGGTAGTTCGTTTATTCTGATTAAACGAAGTCTGGAAGCCTTTCCCCCCGAGCAGGTAGCGGCAGGGCGTATCTTTTTTGCATTTCTGTTTTTTGTGCCATTCCAGGCGTATCAAATTCGTAAACCTGACATCCAGGTATCCATTCGTAAGCAATGGCCATATTTGATTGCTGTCGGATTAACGGGCTTTCTGATACCCGCTTACCTGCTTGCCATTGCCGGGGCACACATCAATAGTTCATTGTCGGGCGCACTGAACTCGCTCAGCCCATTATTTACCCTATTAATCGGCGCTACGTTCTTTGGGAACCGGGTCCCTATGCGGCAGATACTGGGAATTCTGTTGGGACTAGTTGGCTCCATTCTGCTGGTCTTTTTCAGTGCAACGGGTGAATTTTCAGTGAATATCTACGCCTTACTGGTCGTGCTGGCTACCATTTGTTACGGAACCAATACCAACCTGATTGGTCGCTACATACGGCATATGCCCGCTTTGGTGTCCACTGCCTGGATATTCTTTTTCATCGGCCTATTGGCCCTCGGTGCCTTACTGCCAACCGATATCTGGACGCGGGCCGCTAATCCTCAAAACGGTTGGTCGTTAGTTGCCCTGGCTACCCTGGGCATACTGGCATCGGGCATGATGTCGATCTTGTTCAACCGGGTAATCCAGTTGACGTCCCCTCTTTTTGGGGCATCTGTCACCTACCTTATTCCTATTGTGGCGCTTTTGTGGGGTCTGTTCGACGGTGAACATATCTTTGCTGTTCAATACCTCGGTATGGGAATTTGCCTATTGGGGATATATTTGACGAATAAATCCTGATAACCTCCATGATTACCGCTTCTGTCAACAACGCTACCGATACGCCTTTTGCCATCGACTTTACGGCCAACGGCCCTGTTGTAAACAATCAGCCTTTTGCCTGGGATTTAGTACAAATCAACAATTCTACCGTCCATATTCTGCTCAATAATCGCTCGTTTACCGCCGAACTGATTGAGATGGATGTGACGACTAAAACGGTGAAAATGAGTGTCAATGGCCACTTGTACACCGTTCAGCTTAAAGATCGTTTTGATTTGTTGCTGGAGCAGATGGGCATGAGCGCGGCTGCAACCACAAAAGTCAATGACATTAAAGCGCCCATGCCGGGTCTGATTGTGGGAATCAATGTGCAACCCGGCGACGCCGTTAAAAAGGGAGATGCTGTGCTGATTCTGGAAGCGATGAAAATGGAGAACCTGATAAAGGCTGCTGGTGATGGTATCATCCGTACCATCCGGGTAGGCAAAGGCGACCGGGTGGAGAAGAATCAGGTTCTTATCGAGTTTTAATGTATTTTTGCCGTCATGTCTTCTCAACTCAAGTACAAACGAATCCTGCTTAAACTAAGCGGGGAGGCACTTGCTGGCCCATCCGGCTATAATATCGACCCCGCAGTTCTGGAACAGTATAGCAAAGAAATTCTGGAGGTACTCAACCTGGGTGTCGAAGTTGCTATCGTCATTGGCGGGGGTAATATCTTCCGGGGCGTATCGGGGCAACGGTCTGGTATCGACCGGGTTCAGGGTGATTACATGGGAATGTTGGCCACCGTTATCAACGCAATGGCCATTCAGAGTTCGCTCGAAAAGCACGGCATGTACACCCGCGTGATGTCGGCCATCAAAATGGAACAAGTGTGCGAACCCTACGTTCGTCGCCGGGCCATCCGACACCTCGAAAAAGGACGCGTTGTTATTTTTGCGGCTGGCACGGGCAGTCCCTACTTCACCACTGATTCGACAGCGGCACTGCGTGGCAACGAAATTGAAGCCGATGTGTTGCTGAAAGGGACCAAAGTGGATGGCGTTTACACCGCCGACCCCATGAAAGACCCCACGGCCACCCGCTACACGCACATTTCTTTTAAGGATGTGTATGAGCAGAAACTCAACGTGATGGACCTCACGGCCTTTACGCTCTGCCAGGAAAACGGCCTTCCCATCATTGTTTTTGATATGAATAAACCGGGCAACCTGCTCCGGCTGGCCTCTGGCGATGATATCGGAACACTTATTTCGGACAACGACCCCGAACCGACCGTATAAATTGTTTCGGGTTGAAACCTGTAACTGAACCGCCAACCAATGGAAGAGATTGAATTATTTTTAGACGATGCAAAAGACACGATGGAGAAGGCGCTCAAGCACCTTTCTATCGAATTGACCAAGATACGGGCTGGGAAAGCCAGCCCGTCTATGCTCGATGGTATTCAGGTGGCCTACTACGGGGTGTTGTCGCCCATTGGCAACGTGGCCTCCATCACCACGCCCGATGCCCGCTCGATCACGATCAAACCGTTCGAGAAAAAGATGATTGGGGAGGTAGAAAAAGCCATCCGCAACTCTAATATTGGCCTCTCGCCTTCCAACGACGGCGAACAGATTCGCCTGAGTATTCCGCCCCTGACCGAAGAGCGTCGGCGCGATTTGGTGAAAAAGGTGAAAACCGAAATCGAAGTGGCCAAAGTGAATGTTCGTAACATCCGAAAAGACACCAACGACTCGATCCGCAAACTGACCAAAGAAGGTGTTTCGGAAGATGCCGTAAAAATGGGCGAAGAGCGCGTTCAGAAACTGACCGATGCCTTCATCAGCCGCGTGGATGATGTTTTCTTCGCCAAAGAGAAGGATATACTGTCGGTGTAAACCACAAATTCATCCCCTTTCCCCACAA
>Ga0105048_10008259_pt1 | contig 16678 bp, 10 predicted proteins | sample MAT05_FD_78382 | JGI IMG/M metagenome (GOLD analysis project Ga0105048, IMG submission 78382) | Freshwater microbial communities from Lake Fryxell liftoff mats and glacier meltwater in Antarctica - MAT-05 | ecosystem: Environmental > Aquatic > Freshwater > Ice > Liftoff microbial mat | place...
CCAAGCCCCCCCGGGCCACCCCTCGGCGGGAACATCGGCCGACCTTCGCCCATCGGCATCGGCCGACCTTCGCCCATCGGCATCGGCCGACCTTCGCCCATCGGCGGGCCATCGCGATTGATACGTTGACCGAAGGCGAGTCCGATTGGGCCGCCGTTCTCGATCCGATCGATCACTTTCGTGGCGGCGGTTGCCAGGGCGCCATCCTCGCCTTCCGCGATCGGACGAAGCAACGCCAGCGCCGGCCGTCCCACGGCGACCAGGCCTGCCCGGGCGCTATCGCGAACCGTATCGTGAGGGTCGTTAATCCTCTCGATCAGCGTCTTGGACCAGGCTTCCACCGCGGCATCGCGACGGCCTTCGCCCATCGGCGGGCCCTTGCGATCCTTGCCGGGTAGGAAGCTCTTCTTGCCAAGTTTCTCCTTGCCCGGGCCGACTTCCGGCGGTTGGGCCAGGCTGACCGCTCCGATGGCAAGGCCGCCAAATGCGACCGCGGGGAGAACATACTTGCTGATGCGAAACATGATCGATCACCTCCTGAAGGATTGGAAAAGTTGCGAGTCGTCGTGCGGTAGAATCGCCCGGAGCCTCTATTGAAACGTATTTCGGGTTCCGAGGGGACTGAGAAACCGATGAGAGCTTTGCAGGACTTGGTTTTCAAGTCTTACTTCTTTCAAGGCGACGCGAGGAACGGCCACGTCGGTTGCACGACTTTGTTCTTGGGTCGCCTGCGTGACGCGCTACGAAGACTCCTCGTCACACCTACGCGAAGAGGCCATTTCAAAACCTGAAGGGGCCTCTCTGGACTGCGGCACAATCGTCTCGCCCAATGGCACTGACTTTGTCATTGGTCATTGGTTGATGCGAAATCGAGGAACTCAAAGGCCGAATTGAGATCCAAACGTACCGCTCAAGTGAACCCGGAAGGTGTCAGAATGGTGCAGCCGCGGAGCGGCGGCGGTTGTTAGCCAGGGACGTGAGTCCCTGGAAATCACACCCAACCGCCCAAGCCCCGTAGGGGCGAAAGTGCTTTCGTCCCTACGGGACTCCATTCCCAAGCCGTCCACCAGGGGCTCACGCCCCTGATTACCATCGGTCGCCGCATCCGCGGCTGAAAGACCAAAGAGGTTGATCTGAATCGATTTCCCTGACGCGGCAAGTGCACTGGAGCACTGGCGAGAAGCCCCATAACCCCGTAACCCCATGACCGTAATGAGATACGAGATCCATACGTTCCGATACGTACCGATCGGATGATGCGGGAAGGTTTTGGCGCCCAAGAGTCGTTCGCCTCGAAGGTAAAGTCAGTGCCATTGGGCGACACGCCGGTGCGAGCGTTTGCACCGCCAATCGCCGATGCCACAGTCCGAGCCCACGGCTTTGTTCGTGGAGGGTGCGAAGTCTATCATTCCCTTCTCCTCGCACATCCTCCACAATAGAAGGGAACTTCTTCTCGCGCTCGTGTCGCGGTCCGTGGCGGATCTTCGTTTCAAGTTCGGGGCGAGATCGGGTTCGAGGGCGATGCCCATGGCCGAGTCCGATGCCGACCGCGTGCAAGGTCTGCTGGTTCGCCTCAAAGGGGGCGATCAGTCGGCACTGGCGGAACTGTTTGCCCTCCATCGCGAGAAGCTGCGGCGGATGGTGCTGTTTCGGCTCGATCAGCGTTTGGCCGGTCGCGTGTCGGCGTCCGATGTGCTCCAGGAAGCATACATCGATGCCGTCCGTCGGGTCGAACATTTCTTCGAGAAGCCCGACCAGTCCTTCTTCGGTTGGCTCCGGTTGGTCGTCGGTCAGCGGCTCACGGACTTACACCGCGAGCACCTTGCGCGCAAGCGGGATGCAGGGCGCGAAGTCTCCATGAACGTCTCCCCGGCTCACGGGGCGGACTCGGCGTTCATCGCCGCTGCCATCGCCGGGTCCTTCTCCTCTCCCAGCCACGCCGCGAGGCGCAACGAGAACCAGCAGTTGTTGGAAGCGGCCCTTGAACAGATGGACGCCACCGATCGCGAAGTGCTCGCGCTGCGTCACTTCGAGGAACTGAGCAACAGCGAGACCGCAGCCGTGCTGGGCATCGAACCCCCCGCGGCGAGCAAACGCTACGTGCGCGCGCTCGCAAGGCTCAAGCAGATCATGGAGAGCGTGCCCGGCCTGCAATAGTTCCAAGTGTCGACTGACGAGTTGCCAGGGTTCCGGATTCCTCCAGGTTTGCCATGACTCAATCCCTTGCTGGCGATAATCGCGATCCCGTTGAAGTCGTCGCGGAGGAGTTCGTCGAACGCCTGCGAAGGGGCGAGCATCCTTCCATCTCGGACTACGCCAGGAAGCATCCCGCGATCGCCGACCAACTCCGCGAAGTGCTGCCCGGTGTTGCCCAGATGGAGCAGTTGAAGCGGTTTCGGAAGGCGACATCGGTCATTGATGTTCGCCCCGCTCCGATGCCCACAAGCCTGGGTGATTTCCGCATCGTACGCGAACTCGGCCGCGGCGGCATGGGCGTCGTGTACGAAGCGATTCACGAGTCCCTTGGTCGCCGCGTCGCGCTCAAGGTGCTTCCGCATCGCGGGCCGAAGTCCGAGAAACTCCGCGATCGTTTCCTTCGCGAGGCGCAGGCGGCGGCGAAACTGCACCACACCAACATCGTCCCCGTCTTTGGCGTCGGCGAACAGGATGGCGTGCCCTACTACGTGATGCAACTCATCCGCGGGTTTGGGCTCAACACCGTCATCAGCGACTGGAAGATGATCTCCGCAGCCGACGGTGTCGCCACGCCGGGCCTTGAGCAGGAGCAGGAAACGCGAAATCTAAGGGCGAGAGACGCCGCAACGCCGCGGGAGCCAGCGAAGCATCCCCGTTCACTGAAGGATGCACCGAAACGCGATGACTGGGCCTTCATCGCCCGTGCCGGGGCCGAGGCGGCGGAGGCCCTCGACGCCGCACACGAGCAGGGCGTGCTCCATCGCGACGTGAAGCCGGGGAATTTGCTACTGGATCACACCGGGCGCGTCTGGGTCGCGGACTTCGGCCTTGCCAAGATGCTTGACAAGGACGGCCTCACCGAAACGGGCGATGTTCTTGGCACTCTGCCTTACATGCCTCCCGAGGCGTTCCACGGCCGCTTCGATCCTCGAGGCGATGTCTACGGGCTCGGCGCGACGCTCTACGAAATGCTGACGCTCGCCACGCCCTTCACGAGCGACACCCCGGCCGGAATGATCCGGCAGATCGACACGCACGACCCCAGCCCGCCCAGCCGCACGAACCCGGAGGTGCCTCGCGATCTCGAAACGATTGTGCTGAAGGCCCTCGCACGCGATCCCGAGCAGCGCTACGAGACGGCGGGCGAACTCGCGGTGGACCTTCGCGCGTTCCTGGAAGATCGACCCATCCAGGCCCGGCGCTCGACATGGGTCGAGCAAGCCCAGCGTTGGACACGGCGAAACCCCACGATCGCCTGGCTTTCCGGCATCACCGTCGCGGCCCTGCTGCTGGCGGCCGGGTTCGGCTGGGCCGGGTATGCTCGCGCGAAGAAAGCTCTCGTCCGCGAGGAGGCCCAACGCAAACAAGTCGAGGAGACGAACGAGAAAATGGAGGGGGCGAACTCGAAGCTCGAGATGGCCAACAAGAAACTCCTCGCGAACCTCACCCTTTCGCTCGAGGCGTTCGAGAGACTCTTTGATGCGTCCACGCAGGAAGGGGCCGGCCCGGGCTTCTTCTTCGGCGACGCCGCGGACAAGCTGACCGTGCTCGAGACTGTGCTGAACTTCTACGACAAGTTCGCGGAGCAGAACGCCACCAATCCCAACCTGCAATTCCAGGCGGGGAGAGCGACCCGTCGCGTCGGCGAGATGCAAGTGATGCTCGGCCGTGAGGAGAAGGGCGAGGCGGCGTTCCGCCGGGCGGCGAGCATTCTCGAGCCGTTGTCCCGCGAGTTTGAAGCTTCCGAGCCCGTCCTACACGACCTGATGCTCACGTATGCTCATGCTCCCCGCTCGCTCTTCGGCAAAGGGGTGAACCCGTGGAACGCGGAGCCTTTGACACGCTTGTGGACCCTGGAACGGCAGAGGGAAGGACTGCTGCACGAATCCTGGATGGAGCTTGGCCTGCGGCTGGGCGTCGTACTCGAAGACGCGCGTGATCTCGCGGGGGCCGAGCGGGTTTATCGCGAGGTGATGCGGGAGAGAATCGCAATGCAAAACGCCGGCGCGATGCGGCCCTTCGGCGAGATTCGGGCAGGATTGCTGGCACGACTGCAACTGGCCGGCATCTTAATGCAAACGGGCCGTCCGGAAGAGGCCAAGAGGCTCATCGACATGACCGGGCTCGATTCGATCATCGAGGATCGCGGGCCGATGCCGAAGATGACGCGAGACCTGCTTTCGGATCAACTCAAGCGGTTAGCGGAGATCATGGAGGAACGTGGCGACATCGCGATGGCGACCCGGTTGCGGCGTCAGCAAGGAAGCCTGCTCGCGAAGCGCCCCGACCGCCGTGAAGGCCTGCCAGGGCCAGGCGGGCGCGAGGGCGAGCCGGATGGCATGTTCCCAAAGGGGCCGTATCCGAAAGGCCCCCGCCCGAAGGGCCCGTTTGGCGGCGAGGGCCCACCGCCCCCTCCGCCCCACGAGGGCATTCCCATGCCACGACCGGTGCTCAAGGGGCAGCAGAAGACGTGACCCCGATCCGTCACGATTCTGGCGAACCAGAGGAACTTCTAAGACGATAAGCAGGAAGAGATTTACCGCAGAGTCACAGAGATCGGCGGGAGGAAGACCAAAAAAACGGGGGGTGCGTTCGACAAGGATAACGCTATCGAATGACGCCAGAACGCTGACAGATCCCCTCTGTGTCCACTGTGGTAAGTTTCTTTCTTCCGCTTGCCTTACTTCTCGCCTGCGAGGTCCGTGGGCTTCACGCCTTTCTTGAACCCGTTCATCTTGAACGGGGTCGCCTCGTAAGTTCCCACGATGTCGACCGTGGTCTTTTCCGGGATGCGATCCTCGAGCCCCGCCGCCCAGAGGCAGCCGTTAACGATCATCCGGCGAGTGCCCTCCCAAGCCAAATCCTTCGAGGCTCCCATCGTGGTCGTGAAAACACGACCGCTCTTGCCGTTGGCGCCCTGGTAGGTCTTCGTCCAGGCGACAGGCATCATCGGATCGTTCTTCTTGCCCTCGACGGGTTTCGAATCTGCTTCAAGAGTCTGCGTCACCTGGCCCAGCACGATCGGCGTCGAATCTCCTGGCAGCGGCAGGGTGACGGTGTAGACGTCCGTGGTGCCGAAGATGTCGCCTTCCTTGATGCCGCGAAGGATGGGGTGCGATTCCTGGCCCTTCGCCGTGAGGCCCCGGGTGCCTTCAAAGTTGTGCTTGCCATGGTGGTTCACCCAGGTCTCGCCAAGCACTTGCTTGCCGAAGCCCTGGTTGTAGTTGAGGTCTTTCGAGTTGTACGAATACTTCGAGTACGTCTTCCCCGGCTTGATAGCGAATGCGTGGGTTGAGGTCCGAAGAGCAACGATCGGCTTGCCGGTCTCCAGGTAGTCGACGAAGAGCTTCATCTGGTCATCCGGCAGGTCGCGGAAGCGAAGCCCAAGGAGTATCAGATCCGCGGTCTTCAGGGCTTCGAGGCCGGGGATGTTGTCCTTCACGCTGGGGTCGATGGTGCCGTCCTCCTTGTTGATCGGGAAGAGGACCGTGCACTTGAAGCCAAGCTTCGCGAGGATCTTGCCGAGTTGCGGCAGAGCTTCCTCGGAACGGTACTCGTCATCGCCCGAGACGAGGACGACGTGTTTGCCCTTGCCGGGGCCATCGCCAGTGCCTTCGAAAACGAGCCCCGCCTCGGCCGCGAAGGCGGGAATGGCAGCGAACATCAAGAGAGCCGTGAGAGTGAATTTCATGATCGCCCGTGGGGTGAAAGGGGATGCAGGAACTCGGATGGCGAAACCGTCCGGATCCAGAGGCGTAATTCTTGGATCCGATCGGCGGAGCATGATTTCTCAGCGTTTGCCGATGCCGATGCCATAGTAGGTGATGCCCATTCCTTCGAGCTTTTTGGGATCGAAGACGTTGCGGCCGTCGAAGATCACCGGCGTCTTCAGAAGGCGTTTCATCACCTCGAAATCCGGTCGCTGGAACTCGGACCACTCGGTGACCAGGGCCAGGGCATCCGCGCCTTCGAGGGCCTCGTAAGGGCGGTCGCTGTACACGATTTTGTCGCCGTAGATCGCACGCGCGTTCGGCATCGCCTCGGGGTCATGCACTCGCACATGGACCCCGGCCGCGAGGAGTGAGTCGATGAGCGTGAGTGCGGGGGCTTCGCGAATGTCGTCGGTGCGAGGCTTGAACGCCAGGCCCCACACGGCGACGGTCTTGCCCTTGAGGGTGTTGCCGAAGTGCTTGAGGATCTTGCCGAACAACACCGTCTTCTGGATGTCATTTACCTCGTCGACGGCCCGAAGCAACTTGAGCGGTTGATCGGTCCGACGACCCATGGCGATGATCGCTTCGACGTCCTTGGGGAAGCACGAACCGCCGTACCCCGGGCCGGGGAAGAGAAACTGGAAGCCGATGCGCTGGTCGTGTCCCATGCCCTTGCGGACGTCGTTGACGTCCGCACCGAGGCGATCGCAGAGATTCGCCATCTCGTTGATGAAGCTGATCTTTGTCGCCAGCATCGCGTTGGCGGCGTACTTGGTCATCTCCGCGGACTCGGGCGTCATCACGATGAACGGCCGTTCGGTGCGGAGGAAGGGAGCGTAAAGTTCTCGCAGAGCTTCGCCGACCTCGTGTTTGCGGACGCCAACGACGACACGGTCCGGCTTCATGAAGTCGTCGATCGCGGCGCCTTCCTTGAGGAACTCCGGATTGCTGGCGACGTCGACATGCCCGGCCCCCTTGGCCTTGAGCCGCTCCGTCACCTGGGCGTTCGTCCCGACGGGCACGGTGCTCTTGGTGATGACGACGCGCGATCCGGCCGGCCCCGGCGGCACGTCCTTGAGCGCCGCGCCGATCGCATCCGCCACGGCGTAGACGGCCGTGAGGTCCGCGTCGCCCTCCTCGGATTGCGGCGTGCCGACGGCGATGAAGATCAGGCGAGCCTCCTTCACCGCGGCGGCAAGGTCCATCGAGAACACGAGCCGGCCTTCCTTGCGATTGCGCTGCACCAGTTCGAGAAGGCCCGGTTCGTAGATCGGCAGCTTGCCGCTCGTCAGGATCTCGATCTTCTTGGGGTTATTGTCGATACAGATGACGTCATTGCCGCTCTCCGCCAGGCACGTGCCCGTGACGAGGCCGACATAGCCGGTGCCGATAACTGCGACTTTCATGGAAGAGATCCTGGTGGGTCCTGCGAAACGCGCGAGGCCGGTCTGGGGAAGCGGTCTGAAGAATCGTGCTCGATCGTGGAGCGGGCCGACGCCGATCCCAGAAAAGATAGGAGTGGGAAGGCGATCCCTCAAGGCGACTTTCGCGCCACGCCGCGCCAGTAGTCCAGTGTATCTTCCAGCGTTTTATCGATCGGGATCGCGGGAACCCAACCCGTGGCGGTTCGAAGCTTCGTGGTGTCCGCCCGTGTGACGGCCGTGTCGGACTTGCGACCAAGGTCGTTGGATGAGCGAACTTCGACCTTCACCCGTGCCATCGCCACGAGGCGATCGAGCAGTCCCTGGATCGGGTAAGTCTGCCCGCGGCCGGCGTTGAACGCCTCGCCTCGATCGCCCCTGGTGGCCAGGAGACAAAGAGCTGCGGCCATGTCGCGAACGTCGGTGATGTCCCGCTGGGCGGAGAGATCACCGGTTGTGAGCACGGGTTCTTGTTTGCCCGCTTCGGCGGCTGCGATCTGCCGGGCGAAGTTCGCCACGGAGTAATCCGCGGACTGACGGGGCCCCACCTGGTTGAAGAGGCGAACGCGGACGACGTTGAGCCCCGCGGTGCGGCTGTACTGGAAGCTCATCAGGTCCGCGGCGGCCTTGCTGGCGGCGTAAGGGCTTGCGGGCTTCAGCGTGGTTCGCTCGTCACAGTCGCGGCCGGGCTCGTCCGGTTCACCATAGATAAGCCCGCTGGAAATGTAGACGACCCGCGGCGCAAGCTTGGCCCTGCCGATGGCATCGTAAAGGGTCCGAGTCGCCGTGAGGTTGTCCGCCCAGCAGAGGTCCGGTTCCTTGAAAGACTTCCCCGTGTTGGCGTACCCTGCCAGGTGATAGATGCAATCGGGCTTGTGGCTGGCGAGGTGAGTTTCGACCGCGGGCCCATTCTGAAGATCGAGTGCGGCCAGTGCAACGTGATTGGCGAAAGCGGAGAGTTCTTGTGGCCAGGCCGCGCGTCGGCTGATGCCGACAAGGGTGTGCCCGCCCTCCGCGAGTAATCGCTCGGCAAGGTGGCCGCCGACGAAGCCGGTAACTCCTGTGATCAGGATTCGCATGGATCGATACCGTGCTCGGCACTGAAGGGAGAGGGTTACGCCGCGTGCGGAAGGGCTAAGGCGTCAGCCCTCCCACACACTTCGGGGTGGTCATTCACTCAAATCCCGCGGGCCTTGAAGTCCGGCGTCTTGTCGTCCTTCAAGCGGGCCAGGTCCGATTCCACCATCATCTTGACCAGTTGATCAAAGCCGACCTGGGGTTCCCAGCCGAGTTCCTTCTTCGCCTTGGCCGGGTCGCCGATGAGCAGGTCCACTTCCGCGGGGCGCACCAGTGCGGGGTCGATCACCACATACTTCTTCCAGTCGAGGCCGACGGCGGAGAACGCCGTGTCCACCAGTTTCTCGACGGTGTGAGTCTCGCCAGTGGCAATCACGTAGTCATCCGGCTTGTCCTGCTGGAGCATGAGCCACATGGCACGGACATAGTCGCCGGCAAAGCCCCAGTCACGCTTCGCGTCGAGGTTGCCGAGGCGGAGTTCCTTGGCGAGTCCGAGCTTGATGCGGGCGACGCCGTCGGTCACCTTGCGGGTGACGAACTCCCGGCCGCGGCGAGGCGACTCATGATTGAAGAGGATGCCAGAGACGGCGTACATGTTGTAGCTTTCACGATAGTTGATCGTGATCCAGTGGCCGTAAAGCTTCGCCACACCGTACGGGCTCCGCGGATAGAACGGCGTGTCTTCCGACTGCGGCACCGCCTGCACCTTACCGAACATCTCGCTGGACGACGCCTGATAAAAGCGGATGCGATCCTTGCCGAGAAAGTGGACCGCTTCGAGCATACGCGTCACGCCGATGGCGGTGAACTCGCCCGTGAGGCAGGGTTGCTTCCAGCTCGTGGGCACGAAGCTCTGGGCGGCAAGGTTGTAAACCTCGTCCGGGTTCGACTCCTTGAAGGCGTCGATAATGGAAAGCTGGTCGAGCAAGTCGGCCTGGTGTAGGTGGACTTTGCCCGAGAGATGGCTGATGCGTTCAAAGTTCTCGGTGCTGGCCCGGCGGACGAGGCCGTGGACTTCGTAACCCTTTTCGAGGAGAAGCTCGGCAAGGTAGCTGCCATCCTGGCCGGTAATGCCGGTGATAAGAGCTTTTTTCATGGCCGCGTAAGGCCTCCTGGAAGCGGCGAGGGAACAGACGCCTGATGGATCGGTCGGGCACATTGGCCCCATTGATAGGAACATTGGTATCGATGCCAGGCCGAACGGCCAGAACGAAAGCCCCGTCGTTGCAATCGGATCGGTCGTCGCAATCAAGCAGGGCTCCCCATTTCCCTGACCGGTTCAGCCCGCAGAACTGCCACCTCAAACCGGGCTTCCTTTCGCCGCGACGCTGGACGGCCCCTGTTTCGTCGGGAAGACTTGTCCGGACACATTGCGGGCCCCGCGTCTCACGCGGATCCGCACTTCTCACGACCAAGGACGGACGCGATGAACCGACTCTTCCTGAGCGCGGCGACGATTCTTCTCTACGCCACGACGGCCCCGGCCGGCGACTCCATCTTCGGGTACTCCGGCTGTGGCGGCCATGCCATGAAGCTTTTCGACAAGCTTCACCAGCACGGCCCGCTGTACAACTACGGCCCCTACTACGGCTACCCGCCATTTGAGCCGTACGGGCCGTGGAACCAGTATCTCCAGTACGGTTATTCCAGTGGATACGGATATAACGCAGCCCCGAGCTACGCGGCGCCCTCCGCGGGCAACTGCCCGACTGGCAGCGGCAGCGCCCAGGTGATCCGCCCCCAACTCGCCCCCGCAATGCCCACTCCAAGCTACGGTTACGCCGCCCCGAATCCTTACTTCCCGAGCTACACGCCGCAGTCCGTCCCCGCGTACTACCCCGCTCCGGTGGTGCCTGTGACGTATCCAACGCAAGGCCGATAAGCCTGCATTTCCGATTGCGCCGGCAGCACGGGCGTTGCCGGCGCCTCTTCTCGTCGGAAGGAACGAATCGAGGTGCGCCTCCCGATTCGGCCGCGCAGAGTGCCGATGCTAAAAGAGTGACTCGATTTCGCGACCCCGGAAAGGACTCCGACATGAAATCCCTTCGCACTCTGGTTCTTGGAATCGCCGCGGCGACTCTGCTCGCCACGTCGGCTGCTCCCGCTCTTGCCGGCGGCGGATACGGCCCCTTCAAAGGCGGCCCGACCTACCCCACCTTCTTTGGCTGGGTGCATAGCTCTCACGGCAGTCAGCAGCCTCTGCCGGTCTATCAGGCCGCTCCGTGGTATCTTTACTGGCCATACGATGCCCACTTCCAGACGCCGGCCCCGATCGGCGGCGCCTTCTACGGCCCCCCGGTGCCGGGTAACTTCCCTGTAAACCCCTACTTCGCTCAGCCGGGCATTCAGATGTCCCCGATCCCGGGCGGCCCTGCCCCTCGCTAATAACCGTCCGTCCGCCGAGTCTCTCGCCCTTTGCAGGGAAAGACTCGGCGGCCAGGGTCCACGTCCCGCGCCCGGCTTCACATCCACCTCGGCGATCTGCCGAAATTCACCTGTTCAACGAACTCATGCTCGCGATAGAATCCCCGCGCGGGAGGTCGCGATGCTGGAAGTGTCGGCTGCACTCGAAGTCGTTCTCGCTCACACGCGGGCGCTGTCCGCCAGGGCGACGATGCTTTCGTACACCGAGCTTGGACAGATCACCGCGGCCGACGTGCGAGCCGATCGCGACTCTCCTCCCTTCGACAAATCGCTTCGCGATGGCTACGCTCTCCGAGCCGCGGAAGCGGGATGCGAATTGCAAGTGATCGAGGAGATCCCCGCGGGCGCGATGCCGACGAAGACGGTGGAGGCAGGCGAGTGCTCACGCATTTTCACCGGGGCTCCGCTGCCGGAAGGCGCCGACGCGGTCGTGATGCAGGAAGACACATCGAAGGTTGATTCCACCCGGATTCGAGTGACGCAAGCGAAGGTGGCAGCCGGCCAGTGGATCTTCCGCCGTGGGCAGGAGATGCCCGCAGGCGACATCGTGGTGCCCCGCGGCACGGTCCTGAGCCCCGCCGTGATCGGATTGCTCGCGAACGTCGGCTGCACCCGGCCGGAACTCGTTCCGGTGCCTCGCGTCGCAGTGCTGGCGACCGGCGACGAGCTTGTGCCGCCCGACCAGGCGCCCGGGCCGGGGCAGATTCGCAATTCCAACGGGCCGATGCTCGTCGCGCAGATTCACAGAGCGGGCGCGAGCGCCTCCAACCTGGGCATCGCCCGAGACACACTCGACAAACTTCGAGCCGCGGTCGACGGGGCCCTCGCGGACGCCCACGTGCTGATCCTCGCCGGGGGCGTCTCCGTCGGCGACTATGATCTCGTGCCGAAAGTGCTGGAAGAATTCGGCGTCATCACTCACGTTCGCCAGGTGCGGATGAAGCCGGGGAAGCCGATGCTCTTCGGCACGCATGACGGAACCGGAACTCGCAAGCTCATCTTCGGCCTTCCCGGCAACCCCGTGAGTGCGTACGTCAGCTTCGAGCTGTTCGTCCGCCCTGCCCTGCGGAAGCTGATGGGCCACGCCGACGTCGAGCCACCGCGGTCGTCTCTGCCGCTCATGGAACCGCTCATGCAGAAGAACGATCGCCCGACGTTTCACCCCGCGAGAGTCGAGCCGACTGCGAGCGGCCTCGCGATCCGAGCCTTGCCCTGGGGCGGCGCGCCGGACCTTCGCGGGCTGCTCGACGCCAACGCCCTTCTCGAACTTCCGGCTGGCGAGGTACGATATCAATTAGGCGACGTGATGACGGTGATCGCGATCTCGTGAACTTGGTCCTCACGAGGTTGCACTCCGATTATCTGCTCAGGAAGGATTCCCACGTGTTTGTGCCCGCGATCCTCACTGGTCTGCTGCTCTGGGCGTCGTTCTTTCCGCTCGACCTTGGGCCGCTGGCGTTCATCGCTTTGGTTCCCTGGCTCACGCTTGTGCGGTCGCCGGGGTCGAAGCGCCGTCGGTACCTCGCCGCGTACGTCGGCGGCCTGGCGTTTTTCCTCCCGGCCTTGCAGTGGATTCGCGTCGCCCATCCCATGATGTACTTCTCCTGGATCGGTCTCGCACTCGCCTGCCCGCTGTTCTGGGTCGCGGGGCTGTTCTTGATTCGCCGAATCGATCGCCTTGGCGTGGTGCCGCTCGCGTTCTCGGTACCCCTCGTGTGGGTTGCGCTCGAGTACGCTCGCGCTCACTTTCCCACCGGGTTCACGTTCCTCGAACCCCTCGGCCTCTATCAGATGGTGGGCTTCGGCTGGTACTTCCTGGGTTACACTCAGCACGGCTTCCTTCCCTTCACGCAGGTCGCAGATCTCGGCGGTGTGTATGTCGTCTCGTTCCTGGTCGCGATGGTGAACGGGGCCCTGTGCGAGTGGGTGCTCGGCTTCGCTTCGGTGCGACGCAGGATGAAACTGGAGGCCCTCGCCCCCGCGCGAAGGCCGATCGTCAGCACCGTCGTCACGGTTCTGCTCTGTCTCGGTTCGATCGTTTATGGCACCTCACGCCTCGATCACGCCCCCTTCCTGGAGGGGCCACGAGTCGCAGCGATTCAGGGCAGCGTTCCGCAGATGAAGAAGATGGAGCGAGGCCAGGATCTGGTGACGACTTACAAAAATCTCTACCTCGCCGCGTTGGCTCAGTCGCCCAGGCCCGATCTCGTGCTGTGGCCGGAAACCTGCTGTGCGGTGGACTGGTTTGAACCGCTCTCGCCCTCTCAAGAATGGGAGGTGCCCGAGGCGTACAGGGAAGGACTCGCAGAAGCGCAGAGGCAACTCCTCGCTTCACAGCCTCACACGAATGTGCTTCTCGGCCTCAACGGTTATAACTGGCAGAACGGCCGGCTCTTCAAGTCGAACTCCGCGGTGCTGATCGGCCGGGGCGGGCACTACCAGGGACGTTACGACAAGATGCACCTCGTCCCCTTCGGTGAATATGTTCCCTTCAAGGAAACCTTGCCCTGGATGAGCCTTTTCACGCCGTACAAGCACGACTACTCCTGCCGACCCGGCGAACGCTGGACGCGATTCCCGCTGAAGGTCGGCAATCGCGATTACCGCTTCGGTTGCCTGATCTGCTACGAGGACTCGGATCCGTATCTCGCCCGCCAGTATGTGCGATCGGAGCCTGTGAACTTCATCGTCAACATTTCCAACGATGGCTGGTTCGACGGCACGGAGGAGCACGAGCAGCATCTGGCGATCTGCCGATTCCGTGCGATCGAAGCCCGACGGGCGATCGTGCGGAGCGTGAACATGGGAGTGTCGTGTGCGATCGATTCGGACGGCCGCGTGATCGCGTTACCGCGGCCCGGCGAGCCGTGGAGTGCCTCGAAGAAGATGGAAGACGTGATGACGGTGGTGGTGCCGATCGACGATCGCGAGTCGTGGTACGCCCGCGTGGGCGACTGGCTCCCCGCCGCCTGCTGGTTCGCAATCGCAGTGAGCTTGACGCTCTCGGGACTGCGGCACTGGCGTCTCGCCGGTGCGTGAAAGCTTGCGCCGGCGAAAGGCCGGTGCACCTTACCTTTGGTGCGGATCTTTACTCTATCGGTTTGTCCCAGTCGCCCAGTTGGCGGCGGAGTTCACTGAAGTCGACCGGCCGACGAGGCAGCGAGCCATCATCTTCCGTGTCGCCAGGCAGCGTGTCGCGGGATTGTCGGAGGGCGTCCTCAAGTCGGCGAACCCAGACGGGAACCTCCAGGCCGACGCCGCTGACCGTGTTGGACAGGGGGGCCATGGCTTCCAGCAACCCGGCGAAAGCGGGGTTGGCCTCCACCGCGCCGTCGCGGGCCGCCAACGCGGCCGGGGCCACGCGCGCCGCGGCACGGTCGATCTGCAATGGCAGCAGAAACCGCTCTTCCAGGCGATCGCGGATCGTTCGCAGCCGAACACCGTACTTCGTCTCACGCTTTCCAAGAGAGTCGAGCAGTTCCCCTGAAAGCTTGACCGTTTTCTCCGCCAGGAACTCCCGCCAGCGTATCGCCAGCCCATCTTGGGCACGACGGCAGAGCACTTCGTGAGCCAGAATCAGCGGCTTCATCCGCCAGGCGAAGCGGTCATACGACACCTTCAGACGCAGGAAGTCGAGGAGAATGTAAAGGTTCTCTCCATAGTCGGATTGCGTCGTCGTGGTGTTGTAGTCGCGGTACTCGTCGTAATGTTCGACGAGGGCCTGCAACGCGATCTCCATGTGCCTGGCACTTCGAACGCGGTCGAGCTTGCCTTCTTCCCAGGCGTCGAAGAGCTTGGGGCGTTTGGGCGACTCGTTCTCGGCGGCCTCCTGATCGAGCCAGGCTGTCACGCCTCGAGCGAGGATGCCTCGCATGTTCGAAAGGGCCAGGAAGGGCACGGTGAAAAGTTCACCCCCGTAGCCCTTGATAAAATCTCGCACGGGCTTCCAGTCGGATTCCTCCGACACGGACTCGAGCACGGAGAGCCTTAGCGATTGACTGTGCTCGATCCAGAGATCCTGGAACGACTCGGCGAGGCGAAGCAGGATCGCGGAGAGAGGGCCATCCGGGCCGGCTTCGTCGCCCGCATCGACCGCGGAGGCCAGCAGCGCTTCCACCACGGCGGTCAAGGCGTTCTTGAAAAGCTGATCGAAGCTGCTGACGCGGCGGCCTTCCGGCGGGCCATTCCACTCCATCTGCCGGGCGAGCTTTGTGAGCGAAAACGTCTCGCGAAGCAACCCGAGCCGCGGAAGCCGGGTGACGAGATCTTCGAGCACATGCAGGGCTGTCTGGGCGCGGAGCACATCCTGCGGTTTGCCGCCATCGGAGGGCGGACAGTAAAGCAGCGGCTCGTATCGGAACGCGGCGACGAAGCCCGGAAGAAGCTTGCGAACCCGCCCGGGATCGCTGCGGCCGAGGGCCTTTTCGACGCGAATCGCCAGCGTCTCCCACTCGGGCGGAGCGGGGGATTTTTCGCTCTCCGCACCGGCGGCGGGGAGCTCGGTGCCCTGCACCAGCAGCGCCGCGAGGGCACGGGCGGCACGACCCATGTCGACGCAGACGGCGACTCCCAAATCGAGCAGGTGGCCCTTGAGGGCCCGCCGGCGATCGTACTCGATCATCGCTTCGTGGCCCGTGATCGGCTCCGGCACCGGGAAAGCGTCGAGCGTGTCCAGAAGCGATTGCAGTCGCGCCTGATTGCGACGAGCCGTGGCCAGCCACTCGGTCAGGGCCTCGAACGGCGGGTTATCGGCCTTCATCCAGAGCACCGGCCGTGCGGCGGTGCGCCAGAGTCTGGCGACGGCGAGCAGGAAACGAAGGCGACGTTCCAGCGACTCGGACTCGGCTTCGAGCGGGAAGTCGCCGATCGGCGGACCCGAACCGTCCGCCACGGAACTTTCCTCGCCATCGTCCGTGGAGTCCTTGTACGTCATCCCTTCGTAAGCCGCGTCGAACTCGCTGCCGGGCTCTTCGTCCTCGTCGAGTTCGCCTTCGTCTTCCTCATCGGATTCGTCGCCCTCAAGAAAGAGATCGTTCGGCATCTCCCACCAGTCGTGGGCGTTCGCTTCGAGAAGCTCGAAGAAGCGGCGGACGAAGCCGACACGATGCTCCGCGGGAAGATCCTGCGCCTGTGCGACCAGCCGCAGCCAGCGTTCGGCGAGTCTCTCGAAGGAGGCCGACGGATCTTCGAGGGCGACGGTATCGCTCTCGGAAAGCCAGGTCATGAGCAGGGCCATGGCGGCGCGCCACTCGCGGTGTTCGAGCAGGGCCTCGATCACCTGGGCAAAGGCAGCCGGGCTGCTGAAGCCTTCGCGATGCTGCCGCCAGAAGGCGAGATCGTTGGTGGAAGGATCGCGTTTGGACCACGCAGCCAGGGCTCTGGCGACGTGCTCGGCTGCGTCCGCGCGTTCGCCGCCCAGGATGCGGGGCAGGTCGGTCACCGTGCCCGTGGCGAAGCGATCCCACCATTCCGCGAGGTGCCGCATCCGTGCACCGACAACCGCAGGTTCCGGTTCGCCCGACACCGCGGCGGCCGCCTGGAGTTCGGCGTAGAGGTCAAACTGGCGAGCCATCTTGGCGATCAGTTCATCCGCCCGCGGATCGCGAACGGTGTCGTCCCGGCTCGGGAAGATCGGGAACAAGCCCTGATAGCCCAGGATGTTCCACGGATCGATGATCGCCCCGCAGTCGATGCCTCGGCGAAACAGAGCTTCGGCTTCTTCCAGCAATCGCAGGGCGTTCGGCAAGTCGCCCTTGCGGATGTGGAATTCGCACTCCGTCTGACGAAGGCGCACCTCGGTGCCGAAACGGACGGCAGGCACCGGGATAAGCTTCGCCCGTTCGCGAG
>Ga0105048_10008260_pt1 | contig 16678 bp, 18 predicted proteins | sample MAT05_FD_78382 | JGI IMG/M metagenome (GOLD analysis project Ga0105048, IMG submission 78382) | Freshwater microbial communities from Lake Fryxell liftoff mats and glacier meltwater in Antarctica - MAT-05 | ecosystem: Environmental > Aquatic > Freshwater > Ice > Liftoff microbial mat | place...
ATTCTATTATGTTTCTTAGCTCGTAAACTATTAACCCGCTCACTAAGCTGTTGAGCGGTTTTTTTTGCTTAAAATTCACTTAGTCCTTGCCGTACTCGCGGCTTTCCCGTTAACCTTAGATGCTGGCGGGTGTAGTTCAATGGTAGAACTGTAGCTTCCCAAGCTACTAGCATGGGTTCGATTCCCATTACCCGCTCCACTTTGCTGCCCGCTTTCACACGATTGAGCTCACGATGCGAATTGTTATCTTATCGAGAAATCGGCGGCTGTATTCAACATCACGCTTAATGGAAGCCGCAAAGGTGCGCGGGGTTAAAGTAAGCGTCATTGATCCGCTACGCTGCTATATGCGGATAAGCGTCAGCGGTGCGCAAATTCATTACCGTGGGCGCAGGTTGAAAGACGTCGCCGCCATTATCCCTCGGATCGGCGCTTCGGTAACTTTTTATGCCACTGCGGTGGTGCGTCAGTTTGAGATGATGGGGATCTATACACCGAATTCTGCCGATGCCATTCAACGCGCGCGTGACAAGTTGCGAGCCTCACAATTGCTCTCACAAGCAGGCGTTGACATGCCATTAACTGTATTTGGCGATAGTCCAGATGACACGAAAGACCTACTGACGATGTTAGGCAAAACGCCGCACGTGATTAAGTTAGTCGAAGGGACACAAGGGCAAGGGGTGGTACTTGCGGAAACCCGCTCAGCAGCGGAAAGTCTCATCGAAGCCTTCAGAGGATTGCAGGCCAATTTTTTGGTACAAGAATTTATCAAGGAAGCCAAAGGTGCTGATATCCGCGCCTTCGTTGTTGGCGGTAAGGTGATCGCGGCCATGCGCCGTCAGGGCAAGCCCGGTGAATTTCGCAGCAATTTACACCGTGGTGGCTTTGCGGCACCGGTCAAGATTACTAAGCTTGAACGCGAGACCGCTATTCGCGCCGCCGAAGTCATGGGTTTAGGGATCGCAGGCGTTGATTTAATTCAATCAGAACGCGGACCGTTGGTTCTGGAAGTCAATTCCTCCCCTGGGCTAGAAGGCATTGAGGGCGCTTCTAAAGTTGATGTTGCGGGTGCCATCATCGAACACATTGTTAAAAAGGTAGGTAAGCGCGGCGGGCTATCAATCAGGCGACGCACCAAGAGCCAAGGGCACAAGGAAGTCAATTGAGGTTAATAACATCGGTTCAACGAAACGCGGCTCTAACTATAATCTTGCTGGCGATCCTAATGCCGCATGCTAATGCTGCATTAATGACCCATTTCAAAGGCCGCTATGGTGCCATCGAGCTTTTGGATTCGGCAAAAAAGCTTTCCTTTCGTGTGAATGCACCAGAGCTATCCCAAACACGGAATTTTTGTCAGTTTAATGACCTTTCTACCGCAATTGCTGCGGTCGAGCTTGGTGTGTTGCCTGATTTCGATGCTTCAGTTACGCAATACTTACCGGTAGTTCCGGGCAAACCGCCTAAGTCGCTCACGCTCAAGCAAGCCTTGCGAGTTGGAACGCCTGAAGTTTTTTCAGGGCTGCAAAGTAAAATTACGGTCGCGCAGTTGTCGGCTTTAAACGCGAAGTCGGCGCTGCCAACAAAGGTATCCACGTCCAGCGCATTTGCACTTTTGTCGTGGTTTAAAGCGTTGGACTCCGACGTTTTGGCGCTTAAACCAACCACAAAAGAGGCGCTCCGCTCGTTGTTGACCATTAGAAATCGACGTACGATAAAGCTGCTCGCATTTTCCAGCCGTTGCATTGAAGAAACCGGCGCTGTGGGGGCCAGCGTAGGCATGGTGACACGCCCACCTGCCGCGCCCATTTTTTTTGCAATCAGCGTCGACGGCAAAACGCGCGCAGACTTGTTCTATGTCGCACCCAAAATTCGTGACGCTGCACTTAATGAATTTGGCTACTGGCCATTTGAAATTCCGCCAGAAACTACACCAGGGTCGTTTATAGTGCCATCCAAATAGTACGCGGCAGTTGGTAAATGCTTTCTTCAGGTTTAACAGCTCCGATCAGAGCTGCAATGACATCACCACAGCATCTTCGCGTGTCTTGCGCCCTGGGTAGTAGGCTTTGCGTACACCAATTTCTTGAAATCCAAGATTCGCATACAGAGATCGCGCCACAATATTCGAGGCGCGAACCTCAAGAAAGACGCGTTCCACTCGATGCCAGCGCGCTTGGTCAATAAGGCGTCTCACCAATTTTTTGCCTAAGCCACAGCTGCGCTGATTCGAGTCGATTACCACATTCAGAATATGCGCTTCACCTGCCGCGATCGACAGCATGCCATAGCCTAACAACGCGCCCTCTACCTCAATAGCAAGCCCTGTATAGGCCGAGTTAAAACAATCGCGAAAAATCGCTTCTGACCATGGAAAATCATAGGCGTTATTTTCTAAAGGCATAATGCGCGGCAAGTCAGATAACTGCAGCACACGCACACGCGCCGAATTGGCCTTACGCGACAATGTAGCAACCGCATCCATTTAACAGCTCATTTTAGCGCTGCTGCTTACGCCATAGACGAATAGCAAGCCAGGCTTGACGTTTTGCACGCCAAGCGCTGCGAAGTAATGCCATGCTGCCCAGTTTGAGCGGTGCCTTTGGCGGTAGCTCGAAGTGCAGCGCGGTATCACTGACGACCGCATTTTCGACCACTGGAATAGGCGCACCTTGAGCAAACAATAAACAGAAATGGCTATACATACGACTTTCCAGAAAGCGGTCAATTTCCGCACTCGGCAGCACTAGTTCCGATCGAACCGAAGCGGCGCGCGTAGCAATCGGCGATTTAGCCACAGAGCGCAAAATAGCTGATGACGGTGCTGGTGCTGCCGGTACTGATACAACGCGCAGCGAGGCTGACGCTCCTGGATCTTGCCCGTGGGCAGGGTCATTTCGGCCATTTTTTTCGTTTAGGCGCTCTGGCGCAGCTCGAAGAGTAGGTTGGATAATGGACGCAGGCCAAGCTTTAGCCAGACGTACTCGGCTGTAGGCAACGACACCCAGCGCATCCAACATCGCAATTCGCCGAACCGTGTGCACTTAGGGCTTCATTGACTTGAGCAAATCGTGCGCAACGGCTTCGGCGATATCATCGACGGCGGTGCCAAGCAGCCCTACACTTTCTGAAATGCTATCGCCATTAGCCGCAGTCTTGCGCTCATAGGTCTGCTCAAGTAGCGGCAATCTAGAGCCCGGCGATTCGACGCGGATACGCAGCTTAATCACCACCGTCCATTTGCCAGAAAGACCTTTGACGCGCTCTAAGCGTTCAATGAAACCACTCAACTTATAGGGTTCTGAGCGCACACTCGCTCGCGCGGTTACCGATGACGCGACCTTCATCGCAGCCAACACGTCTATAAAACGCCGCTGTAAAATAGAGCCAGGCGGGTCTGTCCAAAGCTGGTAGTGGTATTGCAACAGCTTTTGCGGCTCTGAGTCCGAACTATAGGCAATGGGTCGTTCGCCGAATACGCCATCGGCACGAAAACCATCGATCTGCAGCACACCTTCAATGACTGGGTGGGCAAGTGGCGCTGGCAGATTGCTATCTTTAGGTCGGTAATAGCGGTAGTCAGGAAGTGGCACGGTACCGCATCCACTTATGCCTAGCACAAGCAGAACTATTCCAATCCAGCCGAGGGCATTGGGCCTGATGTAAATGTCAGTTCTTGCCATTAACATCATCATCCTGATTGGGATTAAACAGTAGCCGATTGGGTTGTTTACGCAACTCACGGCCAAACTCATCAAAGTGCCGACTAGCGGACTCCAAATTGTAGGTTATGGAATCAACCCGTTGCGCTAGCGTGGCAAGCGTAACTCTTAAGTCATCCATTGACGCTTGTAAGTCTGGCCCTGCGGTCGCTACGGTATCATCGATTTTTTTCAATACGCTCGAAAGCTGCTTCTTAGTTTCGATTAATTCCGCCGTCAAAATTCGCGCATTGCCCGCAGCGTCTGAACTTTGCGCCAGCAACGTCGCAATATTTGCCCGGTTTTTTGGCCCGAGCACGTCGTTTAGGGAATCGGCTCCCTGGTTGAGCTGCTTAAGCAAACGCATTGTATCGTCGACAATCGTGGGCGCACCGCTTTCAAATTTATCGGATATAACATCGACGCTCGCACCGATTTTTTCCAAAAGCGGACTAATTCTCGTTTGTGTTAGGGTCGTAATTTCACCTGCAAGCGCACTCACTGCAGCAAATACATCACCCCCTTCGCGGCTTTTGAGTTCGCCACCGACGCTCAGCATGGTGGGTAAGCGCCCTTCAGTAACACCTACAAAAACGTCCGACAGTAAACCACTCGACAGCAGCGCTGCCACAGAATCAGTTGGGATTTTCCAGCCTTGATTGACGCTTAAATCAACCCTAAAAGTGGTTTTCCCGCCGCTTTGCTCCGGCGTCACGGCATCTACTTGACCGATGCGATAGCCTTGATAGAAAACCGCGCTGCCAAAGCCTAAACCCGCGACGTTCTGATAGCGCACCACATAGCGATCTCGCGCGCCACTGGAGCTGCCCGTTATTCCTACGAGTGCGCCTAACAGGAGCGCCAAGGCAACTAGCACGGCGATGCCTACATAAAAATAGTTAACAGTATCGCGCTTCATCGTCTTAAAACAAATTTGGATTTTGCAACAGCACCCATGCGAGTCCTGCGAGGACCCCTAGCGCTGCAATAAGCATTAAAAAGTTTGCGATTCGGCGGGTGTTGAGCGGCACATCAACCGGGACGTTAACCAAAACCGGCGGGGTAACCGGCACGCACGGCGGCGGCACGATTTTGTAACCAACCTGAGTGTGCACGGGCCCTGCGCTCTGAACTTGCGCTACAACCGGGTTTAAACCGGGATGCGCAGGCGCGGTAATCAACTCAATCGGGCTAACACCGACCGTTTCTAAAAGAAACCGATTTTGATCGAATGCAATTTGATCGCCCGGCTTGAGTACCGCATCACGCACGGCAATTCCGTTGACATAAGTACCATTCACCGAGCCTAGATCGCGCAAGTAAATGCCGCTGCCCGTACTTTCTATGCACGCATGTTGGCGCGACATTTCCGGCTCATCAAGCACTAAATCGCATTCACTGCCGCGTCCAATGGTGGTTCGCAACTTCAGGCCAATCACTTTGCCAAAATACTGTCCAGAAACAGCGCGCAACATTGCACGGGCTGCAAGGTTTTTAATACCAGGGCCAATCCCATCATTTACGCTTGGCGGTGGGGCTTCGCGATTATCAGAATCCGCTTTAATCAACATCTTTACCGGCCCCAAAAGCACCATATCGCCTAGCCGAGCTAACGCTTTAGCTTTAATCGGGCGGCCGTTAATGTGTACGTCCGATTTGTTTTGGACTGATAGTTCAATTCCGCGCACAGGATCGGCATCAATCATCAAATGACTTTCGTCAATAGATGGATGGTTTAACCGTATTCGATGAGCATCGCCGGTACCAATACTCAATCGGCCTTCGGCCCAAAAGGTGTCGGGGTGTTCGCCATTTGGAAAGTGGAGTCGCATTGCAGCTTTTTACCTTGCTTTTGGCATTTTTACCACTGGCTCGTTTACCATTGGGTCGACAAATCAAACAGAAATCGCTTTGTCGACTGCGAAGTTCCATCCCGGCGTTCGTCGAATGCGGCAACTCGCATCCAAGTGGTTTGATTAAAACCATAGCCTACCCAGGGCATCGTTCCGCGTGCAAAACTTTGGAACCACCAATCGTCTTCGGCAGCAATAGCCAGCACGGAATCACGCCCACTGCGTTGATAAGCCAGCCCCAACTCAACGCCACCTTCACGCATATTTCCCCACGTAATGCTGGCTCGCCCAGCTTTATTCAAATCGTCGCTACCGCGATTATCAACACCATCCAGCACCACGGTCAGTGGTTTTTCAGCGAGCGTCAGCCGCCCAATCAGCTGAAAATCCAACAATTCATAATCCGATAAAAAATTTGCGCCTAAACGCCGATTAGTACGAGATATACCGTTCGCCGCTACGCCATCCAGCTTTGCGAAACGCAAATACGACAGCAACGCTGACGCGGAAATGGCTTGGCCCTGCTGCCAGTGCCAACCCGCTTGCACCGCCGCAAGCCGTGGTTTTTGATTATCAAAAACAAAATCGGGCGCAAAATACCCGGCTCCATAGGCGAAACCAGTACCCTCTTCGTTCAGTCCCGCGCGCGATACGCTAAGCCCAATCGGCCGCAAATCAGCATCCCAAACCAATGGCGTTAATGCGAATGGCAGCTGTGCTTTACCAAATTGCAAACTCAATCGCTCATCTTGCCAACGCGCGTAGAGCTGATCTAGGCTTACTCGATCCGAGCGCTCGTTATCCCGGTTTCGACGGTTATCGCGGGCATCGTCAGTACCTGCATTGAGTAAAGCCGCCGCGCCAAACTCCCAGCCTTCGACACCCAAATACAACGCCCCCAAATGCACCCGAGCACGCACGCGTTCAATTTCAACTGGGATGTGCCTCGTGTTTTCATAACGCAAACGCGCGTCCCCAAAAGGCACAAAACCTAAGCCTTCATCTTGCGCCATCAGCGGCATGGAAAGCGCTGCCAGCAGCCCTGTAAATATAGCCAGTCGCGTTCCCGACATAGTCACTCCAATTAAGTACGAAGCTGATTGAGCGCATCCAATAACGCCTCAGCACTAACGAAACGTGCGGCAGGCGGTTTTTCCAAGCACTTAAGGATAATCGCTTCAAGCGGCTTTGGAATCTCAGGCCACAAAGTTGAGGGTGCGATCGGCAGCGTCTGCGAATGTGCGATATAAAGCTCGATTGTAGAAGTAGCATTGAACGGCAAGCTACCGCAAAACATCTCGCAGAGCATCACGCCCATAGAATAAACATCTGAGCGTGCATCCACCTCTTCACCCGCCAATGCTTCTGGCGGCGAATAATTTGGTGTACCAACAAACATGCCGGGCTGCGTTTGCCCCGGCGCTGTGCGGCGAATTGACCGAGCGATACCAAAGTCCATGAGCTTGGCATTGCCGGACGCTTCTAAGATGACGTTTTCGGGCTTTATATCGCGATGCAATACACCCACGTCGTGCGCGGCATGCAGTGCACCGGCAATTTGCTTGGCAATGCGTAGGCCGGCGCTAAACGGTAGTTTTCCGGATTGCTCAATTAAATAGCGCAGCGTCATGCCGCGCACGTATTCCATTGAAATGAAAGGTTGGCCGTTGACATCACCAAAATCATGCGTGCGCAACACGCTGGGGTGGGTGATTTTACGCGCCAAGCGTAACTCGCTTTTTAGGCGTTCTAGGTGCTCGCCATCCATCAATGCCGCGCCGCGCAGCATTTTCAATGCCACAACGTCATTCAATTCCAGGTCATGCGCCTTATAAACCACACCCATGCCACCGGCACCAAGCACCGACTGAATCTCATAGCGGTCGCCTAAGCGCATGCCGGGTGCCAACCGATGCGCATTGCCCTCGTTCACGCTGCCGGTGGCAACGCGGGTTTCATTGCCGCTCAACATAGTCGAATTGGGGTCATTTTCCGGCATCGGCAATTTTGGCAAATTCGCCAAATCACTTTCGGTCAGCACATAAAAGCGTTTGCCGCTTGCAGCACCCGTGGCAACCGACGGATCGGTAGACGCTTCGCGTTCCAACACCGCATTAAGGCCTTTTGCGAATGTGGGGCCGATTATAATTTGCCCGGCACTTGCTTCCCCCAGCAGACGCCCAAGCTGGGCGGTGCCTAAGCCAATGGTCGCGCTTTGCGGCTCAAAGTTAGGCAGCGAGCCATGCACGAATTCGCCGTCATGAATTGCCGCTGCTGGCGCTGCACCAGCGCCTAAACTCGCGGTCCTATTCAAAAGCGCTGCAAGCGCATGCATCGCGCGCAGTTGCCGCTGATCGCCGCCGAAGCCGATTAGTAGTCGGCTGCCGTGATGCTCAAAAACGCGTCCACCAAAAGTATTTGCGATCGCAACCGCGTCGCCGTGCAGCATAGCCAGCTGCGTCAGTGCGATTGCTTCTTGCCCAACCGGTACATTTTGTGCAAAGCGCCGGAAATCCATGCCCAGTAAAGTCATGGCATAGCGTTGTGCGGGAACATGCGGCGCACTGCGCACACTTGGTTCAGAGCCTGGCTCAGGCAAAAACTTGCTCAAGCTACTGACATAGCCTTCCATGTCACCCTTTTCACGCAAACTAGACAGCAGCGAATCAAACGCGTGTCCCAACTTGCCTATTTCATCGGTGCCTTTGACAGTCACGTGCTGCGTGTAGTCGCCTGCAGCGGCTTTATCGGCGGCGTCGGCTAAAGTGCGAATTGGTTTTAGCAGGGCGCGCGTCAAAAACCATGACGCAAAAAGCGCTGCTAGCAGGGCGGCAAAACCGGTCCAATTAACAGCACGCTGAATCGCTACGAAGTTCGCTTTTGACGCTTCTGTCGGGGTTAGCCCAAGGTAGGCGCCCAGCGGCACCTTACCTTCACCAAAAATGGTGGTCAGCGCACCCGCATAAGCCCGACCACCGATCGAAAAATCTAGCCGAGAAGCGCTGGACATCGCGGCCATCATTTGCATTGACTGCGCCGAAACCGCTGAATCAAGCGCTTTGACGCTAACAGCATTCAGCGAAGTTCCTAACAACTTTAAGTCCTTGCCACTCTGTGCGTAGATTGCAACCTCTGCACTGCTGACCGACGCGATCTTATCAGCAGTGCGTTTGTCAATGGCGTTACCCAAAAGCGCATAGCCCACCAAATTTTCACCGGACACGATTGGACTAATAGCAGCTAGATACAACTTTCCGTGATCCGACCAATAGCCCGAACGACTGTTAGCGTCTTTATCATTCAGCACAAAAGCAACTAACGCATCATTGGCTAGCGACTCTTGCAAGGCCTCGCCTACTTGTGGCACCCGCGCAATGACGGACCCTGATGCATCGAGCACTAAACCCAAATCCACACCCAAAGTGGTCATGCGCTCATTTAATAAGTCTTTAATCGAAACTTGGCCTTGCACACTGACACCGGTCGGCGCGCCAGCATCGGTTAAGCCCAGATCACCACCGCCTAAATCATCGCCAATTCCAAGATCGTCACTGCTGGCCGCATCAAAATACCGCGCAACATTTGGGTCGCTACTGACAAAACTGGTTTTGACTTCAATATCGCCATAAGCCGAGCCTTCAATCGAAAGCTGGGCCGCTGAAATCTGCTTGAGATCGCGACTTACTTGGTCTTCTGCGGCAATTTTTCCTTGCCGCGCAGTCACCAAAATTGCTGCCAGCAACGCCGAGGCGACCACTAAGGTAATCGCCAAAAAAATCTTTAGAAACAACGGCATCGCAAATCCGCGTTGGGCATTGCGCGGGTTTGGGAGACCCATTTTGGACATTACCCGCTTTGCTGTAGTAACCTTTGTTTTACTAATAACCACTGTCATTGCTCCTGCGATACGGGCGTCCAAATTTATTCAAATGCGGCGGAATTCGCTTTTTCGTCAAGCTCATCGTTATGGGTTCAACAAACACCGCGTCAGCATTCACGGTAAAAGCTTTGCGAAATAATGCTGCGCGTTCGTGCCATACAAATAATTCGCCGGGGCCTACCGGCAAGTTTTTGAATTGGAACCGGCCCTGGACATCGGGCGTGGCAAAAAACGGCGTATTTAACACCAAAATATTCGCCATCATGGAATGGTGCACATTGCAATATACGCGCACAACGCCGACATTTTTGAAGATATTTGATTCGCCCTCGCCTTTTCCATAAACCCCAGTATCAAAGCCATTACCCTGCGCGGTCGAAAACGCGTTATGCAATATCGGGTCAGCATTTGGAAACACGACGAGCGAACCCTGCATCACTGGCAGCACGCTCGGCGTAAACGCTTTGCGCTCCGTGCGCATCACGTAAGGCATTTTCGGCACCAACAGCGGCACTTTGATCGCACTCTTAAAATACACCACCGCCTCACGCGACTCAGTAATCAGTAAGGGTTTGCCATCGGATGTCAGCGTAACTTTCCCAGAAATCTCCGCCGCGTAAACAGCCCCGAAAATAACCGCTGGAGCAGAAAAGGCAACTGTGCAAAGGATAGAACCCCTTAGCGTGAAAAGCCCAGCCCGCTTTGACGTCAAATCAGTCATGTTTAACCTTTAAGTTGGACATAGGGTGAAAAACAATGGGTGAAAAACAGTGCTTCACTACGAAGCTTAACCGTTTTTAGACGCGCAGTAGACCGGCGCACAGTCAATGTTATGTCGTATTGTCGATTGATATTTTCCCTAATAGCCTTTTGCATTTGTTTGTCGGTGTGTGCCAGCGAACGAACCATTTATTATTCCAGCGGAACGCTAAAAATTCGCGTTAACAACTCTTGGCTATCGTGCAATCGAGCAGCTCGGCTATAGCAACGTTCATAGACTTGAAGACTTGTGGACTTCTGAAACGTGCAGTGCATCAGAAAAATTCGCGGATAAAGAAAGGCAGCAAAACACCTCTGCGCAAGCCGCATGCGAGTCGCTGCTGCCCATGGATCGCGCCGAAAAATAATTCGGCTACTTGCGAAATACTGTCTTCTCAGCGCTAGCGTTAAAATGCGCCGGACCAGTTAGCACTGGCTAACTGCCACGCACCGCCGCTAAAACGCCACTGAGTTTGCGCCGAAACAAGCTGGCCTTGCGCTGGCAATATCTTGCCGCCGTCCGTGACTAGCAGCGAAAGTTCAACTTTTGCGCGTTCACCTTGCATAGTTATGCTGGTTTTAGTGCGGGTGACGCCGATGTTTTCGGTTCTGGATCTGATGCCCAACATATACACCGCCAATGCGCGTCTATCCATGCTGGCGCTTTGACCACTGAAGTCATCGCTAACAAAGCCCATAAATGCGCCGACGTCACGCGCCTCGCCTGCTGCGTGCATCGCATCAATCGCTTCCCGCAGCAACTGCTCATTGGGCGCCTTAGCGCAGGCGAACAAAGTAACGACAAGCGTAAAAAAAAGCAGCGCTCGTCGCGAATGAATCGAAAAAGAACGCATTTTCATCCACTTTCCGCTTGTCGAGTGACAACTCTAATGGCATGGTTGGACATAAGCAAACCCTTTGAGGATTTTCCATGTCTAGCCCAAGCACAGCCTCCCGTCCCTGGATAAAATCTTACCAATCCGGCGTGCCTGAGCAAATCAATCCAGCCGCATTTCGCTCGATCGTCGAAGTTTTTGAGACATCTTGTAAAAAATTCGCTGACCGGCCTGCATTTAAAAACATGGGCGTGACGTTGACCTATCGCGAACTTGACCGGCGCTCGCAGCAATTTGCAGCATTTTTACGCAATCGTTTAGGGCTAATTCAAGGCGACCGAGTCGCGATCATGATGCCCAATATGCTGCAATACCCCATTGCAATGTTTGGCGTGCTGCGCGCGGGCTGCGTCGTGGTCAATACCAACCCACTTTATTCCACGCGCGAGCTGAAACACCAGCTGGTCGATTCCGGTGCCAAAGCGATCGTGGTGTTTGAAAACGTCGCGCACACTTTGAGTGTAGTCATTGACGAAACACCGATCAAGCACGTCATCATCACAGGTCTTGGCGACCAACTTGGGTTTATCAAAGGCTTGGTCACCAATCTGGTGGTACGGCATAAGCTTAAATTGGTACCCACTTATAATTTGCCGAGCGCCATTGGCTTTAACACCGCCCTTGCACAAGGCAGCGGCGATAAAATTCCGGCCACTGAAATTCAATCGGAAGATTTAGCGTTTTTGCAATACACCGGTGGTACCACGGGCTTAAGTAAAGGCGCAATGCTGACACATAGAAATATTGTCGCCAATATGGAGCAAGGCGGTGCGTGGCTTGGCCTAGGCTTAAAACACGGGCACGAGACCATTATTACCGCATTACCGCTCTATCATATTTTCGCATTGACGGTTAACTGCATGATTTTTATGCGCATAGGCGCATTAAACGTGCTGGTGACTGACCCGCGCAATATGAAGGATTTTGTAAAATTGCTCAGCGAAACGCCTTTTTCCGGAATTACCGGCGTCAATACTTTGTTTAATGGCTTGATGAATACCGACGGATTTAGCGACATCAACTTTCAACCGCTAAAAATCTCCGTAGGTGGTGGTGCCGCAGTACAGCGCGCGGTCGCGGAGCGCTGGAAATCGATTACCGGCGTCACATTGGTTGAAGGCTACGGCCTAACCGAAGCCTCTCCATCCTGCTCGATGAATCGCATTGACGCACCTGAATATACCGGCTCAATCGGCCTGCCGTTGCCATCAACCGAATTTGATGTACGCGACGATGACGGCAAAGACGTCGAACCCGGCACCCCTGGCGAACTTTACGTGCGCGGCCCGCAGGTGATGAAAGGCTACTGGCAGCGGCCAGAAGAAACCGCCAAATCGATTACCAGCGACGGCTGGTTGCTCACAGGCGACATTGCCAGGATGGATGAAAAAGGCTTTTTCTACATCGTAGATCGCAAGAAGGACATGATTTTGGTGTCAGGCTTCAACGTCTATCCCAATGAAATCGAAGACGTCATCGCACTGATGTCCAACGTGCTCGAAGTTGCCGTAGTGGGAATACCCGACGAAAAAACCGGTGAAGCCGTCAAAGTTGTTGTGGTCGCAAAAGATGCCAGCCTTACTGCAGAAGCGATCAAAGCGCACTGCAAAGACAACATGACTGGCTATAAGCAACCCCGCGTCATTGAATTTCGCAAAGAACTGCCGAAGACTAACGTCGGCAAAATCCTTCGGCGCGAACTACGCGATGCACCGCAGTTATGAGTTCAAGTTGAGCCGTTGGTAGCCCAACTGATTCGTAGTCAGTAGGCCGAGAGCTCAAACCCAAACCCATCATTCTAGGCGCACGATAAACGCACCTTCATAATCGCCCTTGTCATCCAAGCAAAGGCGTTTTAGACTCCACGCCGCATCAGGGCCACGCCCACTAAATGCATATGCCGTTGTAGCTCAGTTGGTAGAGCAACTGATTCGTAATCAGTAGGTCGGAGGTTCGATTCCTCTCACCGGCACCATAAAAATCAAGGACTTAGCGCCTTCAAGCTGAACAATCAGTTGCTATTGGGTGCGAAATCGGTACAGTGGCGACTTCAGCCCTACACGAAGCGCAAGATGGCCACCATCGTAAAAACCCCCTCTGAACATTGGAAAGCCCTTGTGAGGCTCCAGGGCTATCCAAGTGCGTCGAAAACGTTCCGACTGAAGCGGGATGCTGAAGACTGGGCGCGCCAGACCGAGGGCGACATGCGCAAGGGTCTCTACATTGACCGCGCCGACAGCGTGAAAATGTCGATCCGCGACGCGCTAGAGCGATACAAGGTCGAGGTCTTACCGACAAAACGCGAGACTACTGCCAAGAAAGAGAAGCTGAGGTTAGCGCAGCTACAGACCGTGTTTGGCAAATACACGCTGGCAGCTTTGACACCAACGCTGATAGCCGAATTTCGGGACCAGCGTGTACGCGACGGCAAGTCGGCAAATACGGTTCGACTAGACCTCGCCCTGCTCAGTCATTTGTATACAGTCGCAATACAGGAATGGGGTATGGGTTTAGTTCGCAACCCAGTCACTCAGGTGCGCAAGCTGAGTCTGGTTGGCACCGCACGGACGCGAAGGATCAGTAAAATTGAGCTTGAAAAGCTTGTAAGCGAGTGCCGAAAACATTCAAACCCGCAGCTCGGTTGGATCGTCGAATTGGCATTTGAAACGGCGATGAGAAAGTCCGAATTATTAGGGTTAAAAACGGGCGATATCGATCTCAGTAGGCGATTAGTTCATCTAACGATGACAAAAAATGGCACGGCGCGCACGGTGCCGTTGACCCAACGTGCAGTCGAACTTCTGGCGCTAGCGACAGCGAATTGTTTACGGCCTGAGGAAACGCAACTGGTCTTTTTCGGTGAGCCCGGTAGGGCGGGAAATATCAGTCACTACACAACTGAAAAGCTGTTTTCCGAAGCGCGCTCGCGCGCGGGCCTGACCGATTTTAAGTTTCATGATCTACGACATGAGGCGACAAGTCGACTTGTTGAAAAGCGACTAAGCGACCTGGAAGTTTCTGCAATTACGGGGCACAAATCGATGCAAATGCTTAAGCGGTACGCGCATTTGCGCAGCGAAGATTTAGTGAAGTTATTGGATCGAACATGAGCGACGAATTATGTTTCGGCTGGCCAATGCCATCGGAAAAAAACTGGGGCGAACACTATCCGGCGGTATCAAGCTTTTGGCCGTTAGAGATAAAAAGCTGCTATCTGCTACGTCACAAATTTTGCGCGCTACTCGCAAAATTATCGCTAAGAAAGGTGCGAAATAGGGAAACGCTGCTTGGCCTGTGGAACGACAATAAACTAGAGCCAATATGGCTACAAACAATAAACGCGGAAACATATCGTGCTACTTTCTGCGATTACCCTGCAGACGACGTGGAGAGTGTGGTGGTGGCACTGCACGACATAGTGCGGGCCGCGCGCGCACCACAACTCGCACAATACCCGACGCTAAATCGCTGGAAGTGGCGGGCGTACTGCGTTACTTGCACCGAACTGGCGGAAAAAAATAAGCTGCGGTGCCCGCGTTGCGCGAAAGCGCGAACTGACAAGGGCGGAGAAATCGACGACATATGCGAGGAAATACGGCGCACGATGCGCTGCACAAATAGGCACCAAATGCTTGCTCGGGAAGCGGATATACGCTGGGTCGCGAGCACGATATGGCGACGCAACAATGTGGAAACCGCGATAAAAAAAATGAAAAGGGAGCAGCGAGAAGCGCTCGCTCACCACGCAAAATTGCCGGAAGATACCCAAGAAAAAGCGTGGGAGCAGAAAATCGGCGCAGTGCCACGACATGTACTGCTCGCGAACCGACTCGAAATGCTGATCGAGTTTAGCGCGGTATTTTACAAATAGTCATATTTCGTTAGATGCATTGCCGCGTGTAGCCCTATCGCATAACTGAGCGCGACTGAGCATGATTGCTTACCGACCCACGCGAACAGAGGCAAAACATGATATACGACTACGAGGAACTATTGACCCGCCGCGAGCTCGCCGCACACCTTCGCGTCGCGCACGCCACGCTCCGTCAACTTTTGCACAAACCGGCACAAAAAATATTGGCCGACTCGGAACGACGGATTGGTCGGCAAATAGTGTATCCCAGGTCAGCGGTCACGCAATATCTGCAAAATGCGGTGCCGAAATGAGTGCGGCGGCGGAACTAGGCATGATTGACTCACTGTTATCGCTTTCGCTGCCAGCCCTGCGCGCGATCTATGCGATCGCGCGGGGTGCTCAAAATGACAATGACTTGCGCACCGCCGGCGTATCGCGCAGCTGCGTAACGGCTGCTACGCGCGAGCTGCGTGACCTAGATTTAATTGTTACCACGCCCGGGCGCTGCGCTGCACCGGGTTTGCGCGGAATTGCGTCGACGCACGTACTCCGCCGGCCGATCGCCGACTTAGAACTCGCCGACGTCTCGTTATCGCAGCTTTCGTTATCGCAAGCACGGGTGCGCCTCGCGACGTGCCGGCGAACGTATCAATCGACGATTGCGCTCGCGAACGTATGCGGTCTGACTGCCGGGAGTACGCGCGATGCGCTGCGTTTTTTTGCGAAGCACACCTACGATCTGCATAGCACCCCGCGAAAGAGTGCCCCGCCGAACTGCATACTACCCCCAGAAGTGGCGCCCCGCCAAGTTGCACAGCACACCGCCGAAGCGTGCGGCAGCAAATTAAAAACAGAACTTAATACTGTTTCAAATACAAAAGAAAAACAACAAACAGCTGTTGTTGTAAATTTTTCAATTCATCAAAAGCTAATTGAATATGGAATATCGAGCGTTGTCGCAGCACAATTAATTGCGCAAGACGAAGTTGAATGTGCGCTACAAATCGAGAGAATTAGCAAACTTAAAAATACTCCAAAAAATTGCGCTGGGTACTTACGAAGTGCAATTACTATGCGTTTTCGTGATAAAATAAATAAAAATACAACACAATTGAAAAAATACGAAACATTGAAATTGAGTGATTTTTCAATTGAAGAAGAGAAAAATAGAGAGCAAAAAGCGCAAGAAGATTTTGATCGTGCGTTTGAATTATATACCAACAACTCGAGCCGATAAAATGAAACTATTAGGTTACGCAGCAGCATTAATTGCGTCATCGGCTTTCCTGTTTTTAATTTATTTTGCAGGAATGAAGATGATTCACATGATTGATTCACTAAAAATATAAAAAAATATGGCAACGCTTAAATTAAGCTTAAAACCGCGCGAGCGCTTTGCTGAAAATACAGTGTCGGAATTCCGACAGTCTAAGACCGAAATGGAGCGAGTCGAAGGAATTATCGTGTGGTTTCGAAACGATTTTGGTTTTGTGCATCGGTCGGGTTTCGATAATGATTATTTCGCCCATAAAAACGAATTCGAAAGCGGATATATTCCCAAACCTAATGATCGAGTTAATTTTTTCACACCGACGGGCAGAAAATTGGTGGCGACGCAGATCTCACGTAGCAAAAATGAGGCACCAAAATTTTCGTCAGAAGATTTTTTGTAGTGCGAGAGTCAGATGTCCGGTCTGTTGGGCAGCTGAGCGCACTTTGATCTCAATGTC
>Ga0105048_10008261_pt1 | contig 16677 bp, 15 predicted proteins | sample MAT05_FD_78382 | JGI IMG/M metagenome (GOLD analysis project Ga0105048, IMG submission 78382) | Freshwater microbial communities from Lake Fryxell liftoff mats and glacier meltwater in Antarctica - MAT-05 | ecosystem: Environmental > Aquatic > Freshwater > Ice > Liftoff microbial mat | place...
AGATGCGAGCGCAAAAAGTCTGGAACCGGAAACATTCAGCTCGAATATCAACGACTTACGTGAAGACATCGGGCGGTTACGACGCAAAACAGACTGTTCGGGGACTTTTTGCGCTCACATCTGATTAGTGATTAGTCACCTGCTTCGGAACTGAAGACTAGGCATTAGCCACAATGCCTTTCGGAAATTCGACACCAAGGAGGCTCTTGCAAAACCTACACGGTCACCGACGCGCGCCGTCATCGCTCAGAGGAGCGAAGGCATCTCGCCCGCTTGCTCATGAGGTTTTGCAAGAGCCTCCAAGGAGCAAGGGAATCGAATGGGGCGCGTCGCTCGAATCCCGAAGGGGTTCCGTCCTCCAGCCCAGGGTTGCGAGGAACGAGCTACCCTGGGTCACCGCGGGGATGTTTCCCAACCCCAACGGGGTTGTGTCCCGCGTGAGGCAAAGGCCGCAACCCCGTTGGGGTTGTTGCGTTGCGACGCCGCTTCCCAGGGTAGGTCGCGCCTCGCAACCCTGGGCTTTGATACGGAATTCCGTTGGGATTCAGACTGCGAAGGTCCGAAAGGCAGTGGCCTAACCACTAATTATGCCAATTCGCGTTTGAGACTGGAGTATCGGTGCAGTGCGAACCGTCCCGGATTCTTCTGTCGAACCACGCGCTGATATTCCATTCTCTCGGACGAAGTGGTATTACTTGCCCCTCCGAGCGTGCGCAAAGCGGGGCCGGATCAGGGCGCGAGTCTTTCGATCTTCCAACCGTCGCCCGGTTGGCGCGTGTAGCGAAGGCGATCGTGCAGGCGGCTTTTGCGCCCCTGCCAGAATTCGATCGTCGCAGGGCGCACGATGTAGCCGCCCCAGTGTTCAGGCGCCGGGGGATTGTCGCCGTGGCGGGCCTTGGCGGCTTCGAACGCGCGTTCCAAAGCCTCGCGGCTTTCGAGCACGACGCTCTGGCATGAAGCCCATGCTCCAAGCCGGCTGCCGAGCGGTCGCTTTGGAAAATATTCCTCCGTCTCCGCGCGCGGGACCTTCTCCACGCGCCCGGTCACATTCACCTGCCGCTCGAGTGCTCCCCACCAGAATGTCAGCGCGCAGCGTGGTTCGCCCGCAAGTTGACGGCCCTTGGCGCTGTCGTAGTTGGTAAAGAACGAAAAGCCGCGCACGTCGCAGGCTTTCAGCAGCACTGTGCGTGTCCACGGCTGCCCGTCGGCATCCACGGTTCCGAGTGTCATCGCATTTGGCTCGATGAGTTCGTGCGCCACGGCTTCCTGGAGCCACTTGCGGAATTGCTGGAGCGGGTCGGGATCGAGCTGAGATTCGAGCAGGCCGAGCAGGCCATATTCCATGCGGAGATTTGCGAGGTCGAAGGTCGTTGCCATGCGATGAACCTTCACTTTTCACCGCCTGCGGCGCAATACGCCGATTGCCGGGTGCTCACCGCTGCTTGGGCTGGGTGATGTGTGGTTCGCGCAGATAGAGCGGCTCGAGCGCTCCTTCGGCGACGATGCTTCGGCGGGCCGCGGCGAGCCGAGCGAGAATCTCCGCGCGCGGGTGCGCGACGATCGCCGCGGGGAGAATCGCAAGCGGCTCGGCGACGAGCACCGGCCAGCCGGGTGCATCGGCGATTCGTGCGAGGAGCGCAGATGCTTCGAGCAGCACCGGCCCCTTGGTGCAGGAGCCGTCCTCGACTTTGGTAAAATAGAAGGTGTCCCGCCGTGCATCGCCCGCCGCGATGTAGCGCGGCGATGGGGAATCGAGCGCGGCGACGCTCGGGATCCCGACGAGGCGCGCGCCGAATGCGGTGCGCAGTCCCATCGCGGTGGCGATCGCGATCCTCACTCCGGCATAGCTGCCGGGACCGAGACCGATGGCGATGACGTCGAGGGACGCCACCATTTCCCGCACCTTTTGCAGCGCCGGGACGAGCGCGCTGCCGTGGCCGCGTTCGGCGATGAACCTATCTTCGAGAAGAATCTCGCCGTCCTGGAGAAGGGCGATGTCCCCGTGTGTGGTGGATGTATCGATGGCGAGGATGGTCATCGCGTTCCCTCCTCGATGGTGCGTGTGGTGGTGTCGCCTGCGTGGAACCGGTACCAGCGTGTGCCCGGAGGCAGCAACGCGGGGAATTTTTCCGCCCATTCGACCGCGACCACGCCGCGTGCGCCGAGATAGTCGTCGAGGCCGATGCGGAGCACTTCGTCCTCTCGTTCGAGGCGATAGAAGTCGAAGTGGAAGAGCGGCAGCCGGCCGCCGGTGTATTCGTGGACGAGGGTGAAGGTCGGGCTGGTGACGCCGTCCGGGCAGCCGAGTCCCGCTGCGAGTCCCTTCACGAACTGCGTCTTGCCCGCGCCGAGATCGCCATCCAGCGCGAGCACTTCGCCGCCGAGCAGCGTCGCGCCGAGCAGCCGGCCATGCTCGAAGGTTTCCTCCGGGCTATGCGAAATGATCGAAGCCACGTTGTGAGACGGACACTCCTGTCCGCTGGGGTTGGGAGCCGCGGACAGGAGTGTCCGCTTCACGAGTGAGCGCGCCGATCCGGGTCAGCGGCAGCCTGGGAAAGGCCTTCCGCCACGCGGCATCGAGCCGCGAGGAGTCGCGCGGATGAATCGCGAGCAGCAGCTCGAAATCTTCCCCGTCGCCCAGTGCCTGCGCGGCGGTGCAGCCGCGATTACGCGGGATGCTCTCCTCGGAAATGTGGAAGCCGCATTTGCTGGCGCGTGCAAGTCGCGGCAAGTCGGCGGCAAGACCGTCGCTGAGATCCATCATCGCCCGGACGCGGAAACGTTCCACGAGCCAGCGCGCCTCCCGGATGCGCGGGACAAAATCGAGATGCTTGCCGGACTGCGAACCACCAAGCCGCCCGGTCACGTAGAGCAGGTCGCCGGCTTTCCCTCCCGCCCGAGTCACGCACCGCGTACGCTCGACCTCGCCCGTGAGCGCGATGCTGATGAATGCCGGCCCCGGCGAGCGCGAAGTCTCGCCGCCGACGATGCTGACCCCGAAGCGTCGCGCCGCGCGGCGGATTCCTGCGTAGAGGCCGCGCAGCCATTTCATCTCCACTTCGGGATGCAGGGCGATGGTGATCATCGCATGTCGTGGCACGCCGCCCATCGCACCGATGTCGCTGATGGCGCGGCAGAGCGCCTTCCAGCCGACACGAGCTGACTTTTCGCCTGGCAAAAAATGGACGCCCTCGACGACGCAGTCCGTCTTCAGCAACTGCCAACGGCGATCCCTCGGGCCACCGATCACCGCGCAGTCATCCCCGGCGCCGCGGCGCACGTCAGTGCCGAGCGGCAGAGCGCGGGTGATTGCCTCGACCACGCCATCCTCGCCGAGTGCGGAGAGTTTCATGTCAGCAATCCGCGCTGGATGGCCCACCAGATGAACACGAGAGTCGTCGCATTGAACCACGCGTGCATGAAGATCGAAACGAGGAGCGACCCCGACCATTCATAGGCCAGCGTGAGCCCGAGCGCGAGCAGCGTGAGTCCTGGCATTCCGAGTGCATTGTTGTGAATGGTTCCGAAGAGGACTGAAGTCGCGATCGCCGCCGGCATCGGGCCGATGAATCGCTTCAACACCGGGTAAAAGTAGCCGCGAAACAGAATCTCCTCCGTGATCGGCGCGATGAAGACCGCGGCGACAAACACCTGCCAGATGATCTCGTATTCTCCCGCCTTCGCCGCGCTCTGATAGATCTTCACCATCGGTTGCTGGTCTGCCTGCTCGCCCAGCAGTTGTTGGGTGATGAGCGTTACGAACATGAAGAACGGCAGCAGGACCAGCAGCAGGCCGACTGCAAGTCCCGCGGCGCGTACGAGGCCGACCTGTTTCAGACCGAAAAGCTGAGGCAGGCTCACCCCACGTCCGATCAGCAGCGCGAGAATCGCAGCCACGGGCAGCGCAAGCACCAGCGAACCTTCGATGATCTTCGGTTTCTGGATTTCCTGCGCCGGAGGGCCGGCTTCGGCTGGCGGCGTTGGAGGTTCGGATGCCAACAAGAGCATCGCAAGAAGAAGGAAGGCCAGCGTGCCGGCTACCAGGAGATCGGGGAGCACGAACAGGTCAGTCCGGACGAGACCGCCGCGCGTTTCCACGCGCCGGAGCACCCGGTGGTACACGTAAATGCCGATGACGAGAATGGCCAGGGCGACCGTATTCAGCGCGATCATTTGATCCGCCGGGAGATGGATTTCCTTTGCGAGAGTGGCGATCAGCACGGCTGATGGGCGAACGTTTCCGCCGAGGCGTTACGGCGCGAGAATTTCCGGCAGCAGATAGAGCCGGCCGGGCTGGAGCCGCCACGATGACTGCGGGGCGAGGTTGATTTCGACACGCTTCGTGTCATCCGCCTTGCTGGCGAGGTGAAGAAACCGGCTGAGTGATTCCTGTTCCTGATATTCGAAGACCGTGGCTCCCGTTGCGCTGCCGAGTTCCATCGCCTTTTGCACCGCCGCATCGAAGTCGCCCAGTCCATCGATCAATTTCGCGTCCAGCGCATCCCTGCCCGAAAGCACGCGGCCATCGGCGACGCCGTTGCGGAGTCCGTCCTCCGGCAGGTTGCGCTCGTTGGCGACGATGCCGACAAATTTCCCGTAGGTCTGCATCACGAGCGCCTGCACGTATGCCTGTTCCTCCGGCGTGATCGGCCGCGAGCCGCTGAGCATGTCCTTCATCTTTCCGCTTTTGAAAGTTACGGTCTGGAGCCCGATTTTGCCGAAGAGGTCGGCGTAGTTCAGCGTCTGCATGATCACGCCGATGCTGCCGGTAAATGTGGTGTCGTGGGCGATGATGTGGCTCCCACCCAGCGCGGCGTAGTAGCCGCCACTGGCCGCCATCGAGCCCATGCTCACGATGACCTTCTTCTTCTCCCGTGCCATGCGGACGACGTTGTAGATCTCGTCGCTAGCGGTGACTTCGCCTCCCGGTGAATCGATCGCCAGCACGATGGCGCGGACGGTCTTGTCTTCCAGCGCCTGGCGGAATTGCAGCTTGATCGCCTGTGGGGTGGAGCCGCCGAGGAATCCGGATTCAGCGGAGGAAATCACCCCGCCCAGCCGGATGACGGCGATCCGGTTGGAAACATTCGGGGAGCCTTGCGTGAGCACGACCTCGCGGAACTTGTGTGAGCCGGCCGCCGGCATCCCGACGACCTCGCCGACGATGAACGCAAGATTGAACAGGAGACTGAGGCAAAGCAGCACGACGATGAAGACACCGAGGCAGCCAAAACGTTTTTCTGAAGCGGGCATTGGTCGAGGTTGGTCGTCCACGCAGACTTACGCAAGTCCACGACGCAATGCGGGAGGATCTTTGCGTCGCCGCCCGCCGGGCGGGAACTTGATCATCGCCACGGCATTCGCTGGCGCGTATTGCATGCGGCGACATTTCTGCGACTCTTCGCGCCTGCCAGGCTCATTGCGCACTCGTAGCTCAACCGGATAGAGCATCGGTCTTCGAAACCGAGGGTTGGGGGTTCGAATCCCTCCGGGTGCATGCCTGCGCGAGCCTGCACGGGGCGCAGGCGACGAGATTGAAAGTGCTCAGTTCCCAGTGCTCCGAACCGCCGCGCGACTGAGGACTGATACGATTTGTCCAGTCCTGATGCGAGATGGCGGCGCGAGACTGGAAAGTAGCGTAGCCCTCCAGAGCTGCGCGGGTGACTCCGCAGGTGAGGCCTCGTATTGCGCAGCTCTGGAGAGCTACGCTACAGGAGCCCAGCGCAGCCTCCCGCATTCACGCATTCCGTCTCAATGGATCGTATGAACTCCGAGAACAGAGCACCCGGACCGGGCACCCTTACAGACTCAGTTCTTCGTGGACTGCCTGGTGGACGTCGTGTCAGCACCTTTTTTGACAGCCTTCGTGGCGGTGCCCAGGATCCGGAAAGGGATGCCGACGATGCCTTTGACCAGAAAGGTCGCCGCGGAAGTCACCCCGGCAATCGGGTTGGCATGGAGAGGTGCGCCGATACAGACGAACACGGCGGGGAGGATCGTCGCAATGCGGAGGGTGCGGGGCATTTTCGGGAGAATGGTGGATGGTTGCATGGCTCGGTGCTGGGCTGTTGATCTGACGTTGGTTGGCTCCTTTAGGCGCGAGCGGCCCGGAAGCAAGGACGATGTGCTGCGGCTTCCTCAAGCGTGAAGAAAAAAGTCGCGCCCTTATCGAGCGCTGCATCGGGCCAGATTCTGCCGCCGTGTCTCGTGATGATGCGGCGGACGTTGGCAAGGCCGATGCCGGTGCCTTCGAACTCCTCGCTGGTGTGAAGGCGATGGAAGACCCCGAACAGCTTGTTGGCGTACTGCATGTCGAAGCCGACCCCGTTGTCTTTGATGAAGAGGATGACTTGTCCGTCTTCGCGCCCAGCGCTGCCGATCTCGATCTCCGCCGGGTCGCGGGGGCCGGTGTATTTCACCGCGTTGCCCATGAGGTTGGCAAAGACCTGGCGGAGCATGCTGCGGTCTCCGTTCACGGCGGGCAGCGGGGCGATTTTCCAGACGATGCGCCGGTCGCGCGTTTCGAATTCGAGGGAGCGCAGACAGAGCTGGACGAGTTCATCGAGATTGACGGCGACGCGAATCATCTCGGTGCGCCCGATGCGCGAGAAGGCGAGGAGGTCGTCGATGAGCTGTCCCATCTGCCTGCTGGCGTCGGAGATCACCTTGAGGTGTCCGCGTGCCTTTTCGGAAAGCTGATCACCGGCGGCTTTCTTGAGCAGCTCGACGTAGCCCTGGACGTGGCGCAAGGGCGCTCGCAGGTCGTGCGAGACGGAATAGGAGAATGCCTCGAGTTCCTTGTTGGCGGCTTCGAGCTGGGCCGCGCGCTCTGTGGCTTCCGCATTGAGCCGGGTGAGCGTTTCCTCGGCGCGCTTGCGCTCGGTGAACTGACCGACCTGGCTGCCGATTCCCCGGCATACCTTGATCAACTCCGTATCCGGTTCATGGACCTCGTGGCTGAAGAACTCGATGACGCCGAGGCAGGTTTCCCCGGACAGGATCGGAACGGCAAAGGCGGCGTGCAGACCCGCGGCACTCGCGACTGCGGCACGGGGGAAATTGGAATCCGCCGTGATATCGGGAATCCGTAGCGGCTTGTGGGTTTGCCAGACGCGGCCCGGCAGGCCGATGCCGGTGGCGAAGGTGATTTCGCGCGACTTCGCTTCGAAGTCCGCCACTTCGAGCCCCGGCTGGTGCCACACGCTGATGCAGCGCAGCGCCTCCACCGCGGAGTCAACGCGCCAGATCGCGCCGACCCTGGCGTTCACGGCCTGGGCGATCGCCCCGACGAGGCGCGGCGTGGCTTCCTCGAGCGTCGCGGATTCAGCCAGCACGCCGCTGACCGCGAGTTGTAGCGCGACGCGCTGGTCCGCCCGTTTGTGGTCGGTGATGTCGTAATTGATGCCCGTCATCCGGAGGGGAGTCCCCGCGGCGTCCCGGACTATCTGGCTGTCAGCCTTGATCACCCGCAGCGTCCCGTCCGGCCAGAGGACGCGAAAATCAATGTCATAGTCCTTCTCGCCGCTCAGCGCCCGTTGGATTTCGGAGTCGCAAAAGGCGCGGTCATCCGGATGGACACCCTTGAGCCACGCGTCGTAGGCGCCGCCGAAGTTCTCCTTCCTGACGCCGTAGAGTTCGTACATCCGATCGTCCCAGACGAGTTCGTTGCGGACGATGTCCCAATCCCAGATGCCCAGATGAGCAGCGCGCGTGGCGAGGTTCAGCCTTTCGAGGAGACTGGCGATTCTTGCCTTGGCCTGCTTGGGTTCAGTGACATCGCGGGCGGTCGCGTAGAGGTAGTCCTGGCCCGGAGGAGTCGCTGGCGCTTGCCACGCCAGCCAGCGATAGGAGCCGTCCTTGTGCCGATAGCGGTTCTCAAAGTGGATGATGTCAACGCCCGCATCCATTTTTCTGATCTCCGCCAGTGTGGCTGCGCGGTCGTCGGGATGAATGAAGTCCATGAACGGCCGTGCGCGAAGTTCTTCCCTGCTGAAGCCGAGCGCCTTTTCCCAGGCGGGATTCAGTTTGATAAAGTACCCGTCCAGACCGGCGATGCAGATCATGTCCAGGGACATCTCGAAGAAACGCTCCATCTCCCGTTCGGCGCGTTTCCTGCCGGCGAGTTCCTTTTTGAACGATTCGTGTTCGTGCGAAAGTTCGACGCTTTGCTCCCGCAGGCGGCGATCCAATTCGGCATTGAGTTCGCGGATCGCTTCCTCGTTCTTTCTGCGCAGGGTCAGGTCCCGCGTCACTTTGGCGAACCCGAGAATCGCGCCATCGCTGCCCCGCAGGGCGGTGATGATCACATTCGCCCAGAACCGGGTGCCGTCTTTCCGGATACGCCAGCCTTCGTTTTCAAAACGTCCGTCCCTGGCGGCGGCATCGAGCGCCGCTGCGGGAAGCTTGCGCTCGATTGCTTCGCTCGGAAGCAGGCAGGAGAAGTGCCTGCCCAGGATCTCGTCCCGGTGAAAGCCGGTCAGGCGCGCGACGCCGGGGTTCCAACTGGTGATCACTCCGTGCGGATCGAGCAGGAGGATGGCGTAGTCCTCCACACATTCCACCAGCAGCCGGAAGCTGCGATCGCTGCCCAGCGCTGGCGCCTGGCTGCCTGGTGATGGTTGGTGCTCGGGAGGCATGGCTTTTCCGGTTCTGCTTCAGATGCGGATCTGCTCACCGGCAGCCTGAGGCATCAAGTCAACCCCGTCCAGTTTTCCATCTTGCCCGACGTCTGGAAGCAGCGCCACGGGGCACCGCGGAACGGAGCGTTTGCGATCGCGACGAAGATCGGGGTCGCCAGCCGGAACGCTACAACTCCTCCGGCGGCGGCGCGTCGTATTCCTCGCGGAGCGCGTCGGCGAGGGAACGTTCGTAGAAGAGGAAGCGCTTGGTCACGAAGAGCGGATCCTTCTGTTCACGCGGGTCGAGATACTCATCGAGGAATTCCTCGATCGTCTTTTCGTCGTAGTCCTCGACGCTGTTCTTCCACACTTCCTCCTTGAAGGCGACCTTGTGCGTCCCCTCGAAGCAGGTGAGGGCGAGTTCGAAATCCAAGTCGTCGAAATCGTCGCTGAAAAGTTCACCGATGATCGTGCCCGCGTCGCACTGGAGCAGTTCGTCGCTGATGTAATGGAGGATTTCAATGAGGGAGTGAACGTAGTAACTCGTCGGCTGCCCAGGCATGGCTACTTTTTATCCGCTGCGGACTTTACGAGCACCATGAATTTCTCCCGGCTCTCTTTCACGAGCGCCGCCGGGCCGGTCATCTTCACAAAGACGGGGCCGGTTGCGTGTTCGAGGATCGCGCCGAGGAGTGCGGAATCTGGCACATCTTCGGGCACACCGGTGAACGGGCTGGCCTTCATGGTGCCCTCGGTGGTGACGATCGTGACTTTCACGCCTTCGATCTCCTGGGTCTCGGTCTTGTTCGCGTCCGGCGTGGTCGTGAACTGCCCGAACCAGCGCTGGGTATTGGCCTGCACGTCACCGCCCTGCTCGCCGAAGTAGAAGAAGGTGATGTCCGCGGATCGGCCGCCCGCTTTCGGGAGGATCTGGAGCTGGGCCTTCCGCATGGTCGAGGAGGGCTGTATCCATTTCCAATCCGCCGGACGGGAAAATTCAAACGCCCCGACCTTGAACTTTGTGGGATCCTCCGCGTGGGATGGGATTACTGCGGCAAGCGCGAAGAAAATGGCGGTGGTGGTTCTCATGCGGTCGTTACTTACCGGTCCTTCGCCGTTGCGCAAGTTTGGACTGGCCGCACGTCTCTTGTTGAATACGGCGAATTCATCAATTCCATGATTGATTGAGATCGCGGAATGTTGCCAGCATCACCTTTCGGCTCGCGCGTTCCCCGAATCTGACAACTCTCCCGAAAACTTTCACTCACAGTGGCTGCAAACGACGACTACATCCTGGAAATCCTGATCGAGAACAGTCTTGTGACGAAGGGTCAGTTGGAAGCGGCGCGGGCCGCCGTGAAGCCGGGGAAGACGGTCATCCTGACGCTCATCGACAAGGGCCTGATCACCCAGGAGGACGTGGCGCGGGCCGTCGCGTCCAATGCTGCGATGGATTTCGTGAGCCTCGACGGCATCATCGTCCCTTCGGAAGTGACTCAATTGATTTCCGCCGACGCGGCGCGCCGGTATCGGGCGGTGCCGGTGGCGACGACGGAACTCGGCGGTGTGGTGGTCGCGGTGGATGACCCGCTGAACTTCGACACGCTCGACGGCATCCAGGCGGTGCTGCAACGCGAAGTGGAGTTCATTTGCACGACGCCCGATTCGATGAATGCGGCGATCATGAAGTACTACGGCACCGCGGAGGATGCGGTCGCCTCGATGGAGAGCCTCGCCGGCGGAATCCTGATCGGCGGCGCGAAGGTGAATGTGGAGGGAGTGGAGGGAGAGACGGGCGACGCGCCCATCATCAAGCTCGTCACGATGATGCTCGTGGAGGCATACAACTCCAGAACCTCGGACATCCACGTCGAGCCGCTCGAAAAGAGGCTGCGCGTCCGTTTTCGCATCGATGGTGTTTTGCACGAGATGCAGAATCCGCCGAAGAAACTCCAGGCTGCCATCGTCTCGCGCCTGAAGATCATGACAGGCACGATGTCCATCGCCGAGAAGCGGCTCCCGCAGGATGGACGCATCCAGGTAAAGCTGGGCAAGAAGCAGCTCGACCTGCGCGTCTCGACGATTCCGACGGCGCACGGCGAATCGGTGGTCATGCGTATCCTCGACAAGTCATCCCTTTCCCTCGGGCTGCCGCAGCTCGGATTCCTGAGCGACGATCAGGAGGTGTTCGAGAAGCTCCTGCGGCTGCCGGATGGAATCCTGCTCGTCACCGGCCCGACCGGATCCGGCAAGACGACGACGCTCTACTCGTGCCTGAATTACATCAACAAGCCGGATCGCAAGATCATCACCGTGGAAGATCCCGTGGAGTACCAGATGACCGGCATCAACCAGGTCCAGGTGAACGCGGAGGTCGGCATGACTTTCCCGGCGGCGCTCCGTGCGATGCTGCGCCAGGCGCCGAACATCATCATGATCGGTGAGATTCGCGATCCAGAGACCGCGAATATCGCGATCAATGCCGCGCTGACCGGCCATCTGGTCTTTTCCACGCTGCACACGAACGACGCACCGGGCGCGGTCGCCCGCCTCGTGGACATCGGAGTGCAGCCCTTCCTCGTGTCTTCGGCGGTGCGCGCGATGATGGCGCAGCGGCTGGTGCGGAAGGTCTGTCCGAATTGCAAACAGCCGGCGGAGCTGACGGACCTGGAGATTAGCGCGCTCGGCGTGGACCGCTCGCAACTCTCCGAGGCGAGTGTGATGAAGGGTGCCGGTTGCGAGAAATGCAAGGGGCTCGGCGCGAAAGGGCGGATGGGAATCTTCGAGATCTTCGTCGTGGATGACGAGGTGCGGCACATGGTGAACTCGCGCGCGACCACGGTGCTGCTGCGCAAGAAGGCCCGGGAAATGGGAATGCGAACCTTGCGCGAGGACGGGATCCGGAAGGTCCTCTCCGGCATGACCACCGCCGAGGAAGTCATCAGCGCGACGATGTCCGACGCGGACTGAGGGGGAAGCCATGGGCATTTTCCGATTCGGCAAGACATCCTCTCCGGAACATCCTGCGCCAGCCGCGCCGAGCGTGCCGGCCTTGCAGACGGGGCCGCGGGGGAACTTCGTCCCGATGGAAGATCTCCTCCGGCTCGTCGTGGAAGAGAATGCATCCGACCTCCATATCTCGGTCGCCTCGCCGCCCTGCATCCGCCTGCACGGACGTCTGCTGAAGCTCGAAACGAGGGCCCTATTTCCCGAGGACATCGACAAGCTGATAGCGGCGATCGCATCGCCGGCGCAGATCGAGCGGGCGCGAACCGAGGGAAGCGTGGATTTCGCGTTCACGTTTGGGGACCGCGATCGATTCCGGGCTTCGCTCTATGTTCAAAAGGCAACCATGGCCCTCGCGTTGCGGCTGATCCCGCGCCGGATGCTTTCACTGGAAGAAATCGGTCTTCCGCCGGCGGTTCATGAATTGCTCAAGCTTCCGCGCGGTCTGATCCTGATGACCGGTCCCACCGGCTCGGGCAAGACGACTTCGCTCGCGGCCATGGTGGATGTGATCAATGCCAGCGGTTCGGCGCACATCATCACGATCGAGGATCCCATCGAATACGTGCATGAGCACAAGGGCGGGATGGTCCACCAGCGCGAGATCGGGAGTGACGTGCCGACTTTCTCCGAAGGATTGCGGCGCGCGTTGCGGCAGGATCCGGACGTCATCCTCGTCGGTGAAATGCGCGATCCTGAGACGATGGAAACCGCGATCACCGCGGCGGAGACGGGGCACCTGGTTTTTTCCACGCTGCACACGACCGGGGCGGGGCGCACGGTGGATCGGATCGTGGACGGCTTCCCCGCCCACCAGCAGGAGCAGATCCGCGTGCAGCTTTCGATGAACCTCAAGGCGGTGATCTCGCAGTTGCTGATTCCGCGGATCGACAAGCCGGGGCGCATCGCGGTCTTCGAAGTCATGGTCAATACCCACTCGCTCGGCGCCCTGATCCGTGACAACAAAACCTACCGGATCGCCAGCGAGATCCAGACTGGCGCGAAGTACGGCATGGTGTCCATGGAAGCTTCGCTGGTGGATCTCTACCTCGGGGGTGTCATCGCCCGGGAGGAAGTTTTCAACAAGGCCCAGGACCCCGAGATGGCCGCCCAACTGCTCGCAGGCCGCGAAACCCGCCGCTGATTTTCTCCCATGAATGCAAAACAAACACTGAACGTATTCGTCGAACAAGGCATCGTTGATCAGGGAGTGGTCGATGACATCATGCAGGAGGTCGCCAGCACCGGAAAGACCCTGTGCGATGTGCTGGTGGATTACCAGGCGGTGACCGAGGAGGGTTATTACCAGACCATCGCCAACGCGCTCGGGACGGAGTTTGTGAATTTGAAAGGCTTCGTCCCGCCGCAGGAACTGTTGCAGATCCTGCCGGCGGGGCTGGCCCAGCTCCACCGCGCGTTTCCGCTGGGATTCGAGGACAATGCCCTCCAGGTCGCCCTCGCCGATCCACTCAATGCGCAGACGGTCGAGGATCTCCGGTTCTCGATCGGGAAGGACATCCAGCCCGTCGTGGCGCCGATTTATCAGATCGACGATCTCATCAAGCAGCACTACGGCGGCGATGCGGCGAGCCTCGACGCGATTCTCGCCGAGCTGGGCGGTGGCATCACCTTCAGCGGTGACGGCGGCGGCATGGACATCAAGGACATCGAGAACGAGGCGAATGCCGCGCCGATCATCCGCTATGTCGATCTCGTGATGGCGCAGGCCATCCAGGACCGCGCGAGCGATATTCATTTCGAACCCTTCGAGACCGAGTTCAAGATCCGCTACCGGGTGGATGGTGCGCTGTATGAGATGTCACCGCCGCCGCGGCACCTGGCGAATCCGGTCATCTCGCGGGTGAAGGTCATGGCCAGCCTCAACATCGCCGAGCGCCGCATCCCGCAGGACGGGCGCATCCAGACGATGATTGCCGGCCGTCAGGTCGATCTCCGCGTGAGCACGTTGCCGACTCAATACGGCGAATCCGTCGTGCTCCGCGTGCTGGATCGCAGCACGGTGAAACTCGAACTCGAAGCGCTGGGGATGCCGGACACCATTTACAAGTATCTGCTGACCACGATCGAGCAGCCGAACGGCATTTTCATCGTCACGGGGCCGACCGGCTCGGGCAAGACCACGACGCTCTACGCCTGCCTGAACAAGATCAACACCGTGGACTCCAAGGTGCTGACCGCGGAGGATCCGGTGGAATATGAGATCGAGGGCATCATTCAGGTTCCGGTAAATGAAGGGATCGGCCTGACCTTTGCGCGGGTGCTGCGCGCATTCCTCCGGCAGGACCCCGATCGGATCATGGTCGGTGAGACACGTGATGTGGAGACTGCCCAGATCGCCATCCAGGCTTCGCTCACCGGGCATCTCGTCTTCACCACGCTCCATACGAATGACGCGCCCGGCGCGGTGACGCGTTTGATCGACATGGGCGTCGAGCCCTTCCTGATCTCCGCCTCGCTGGAGGCGGTGCTCGGCCAGCGGCTGATCCGCCGGATCTGTGCGGCCTGCCGGCAGCCGTACGAGCCGAATGAAAGCGTGCTCGCGCAACTCGGCCTCATGCCGCAGGAAATCGGCGACAAGAGCTTCTACTACGGCGCAGGTTGCGAAGTTTGCAACAACACCGGGTACCGCGGTCGCAAGGGGATCTATGAGTTGCTCGACATCACCGACCCGCTGCGCCAGCTCATCAACGAGCGGGCGCCGTCCGTGGTGATGAAGCAGAAGGCGGTGGAACTCGGCATGGAGACGCTGCGCCAGGACGGTCTGCGTTCCATTTACCTCGGGGAGACGACCATTGAGGAAGTCTTGAAATACACCTGATGATCCACGAACCGTAACCGGGATTCCGATTGCCAACTTTTTTCAGCGTCACTATCACAGCCCTTCAGAGCCCCTCCTGAATTTTATGCCACGATTTGAATACACTGCCCTCGATGCCCGCGGTGCCGAGTCCACCGGAGTCCTGGATGCCGCCACGCAGAATGAGGTGGTTGCTCAATTGCGTCAGCAGGGCTTTTTCCCGACTAGTGTCGCGCCCGAGGGGCAGGGGAAGAAGCCAGCAAAGGTCGCCAAGGGGGCGGCAAAGGTCGCGGTGCAGGCCAAGGCGGGGCCAAAGAAGGGAAGCGCTCTCTTCCAACGGAAGACCGTTCCGAGCAAGACCCTGATGATCTTTACCCGCCAGCTTGCGACGCTGATCGATGCCGGCCTGCCCTTGCTGAAGGGCCTGAACGTCCTCGCCAAGCAGGAGAAGGATCCGGTCCTGAAGGGTTCCATCAACTCCATCGCCGACGCGGTCCAGGGAGGCAGCACGTTCTCGGAAGCGATGGGACAGCACCCGAGGATCTTCCAGCGTCTCTACGTCAGCATGGTGAAGGCCGGGGAAATCGGCGGCGTGCTCGAACTCGTTCTCACCCGCCTCGCCGAGTTTCAGGAGAAGGCGCAGAAGCTGAAGAACAAGGTCAAGTCCGCCATGACCTATCCCGTCGTCGTCTTGGCGATCGCGATGCTCATCCTCGTCTTCCTCCTCACCACGATCGTCCCGAAATTCGAGAAAATCTTCAAGGACATGCTCGGCGAAAACGAGACCCTGCCGTGGCTGACGATGCAGGTGGTGGGTGCCAGCGATGTGGTGAAGAACATGTTCATCCCGCCCTACCTGTGGGTGACGATGGTGGTCGTCTTCGGAATCGGCTTCGGTTGGCGGATGCTGAACAACTCGGAGAAAGGGCGCACTTTTCTGGACCAGATGAAGCTGCGGCTCCCCATCTTCGGCGACATCTCGCGCAAGGGTGCCATCGCCCGCTTCACCCGTACTCTCGGCACACTGGTCACCAGCGGCGTGCCGATTCTCCAGGCGCTGAACATCACCAAGGAGACCGCGGGCAATGTCGTCCTGGCCGATGCCATCACGAAGGTTCACGACGCCGTGAAGGAAGGTGAAAGCATCGTCTCGCCCCTCGAAGCCAGCGGGGTTTTCCCGCCGATGGTGATCAGCATGGTGGATGTCGGCGAGGAGACCGGCCAATTGCCCGAGATGCTCCTGAAGGTGGCCGAGGTGTATGACGACGAGGTGGACAACGCAGTCGAAAGCCTCACCTCGCTGCTGGAGCCGATCATGATCGTCTTCCTCGCCGTCATCGTCGGCACCATCGTCATCGCACTGTTCCTGCCGCTCATCACGATCATCGAGAAGATGCAGACGTCCAACTGACAATCCATTCGCAGACGGGCAAAGATCTGATAGCTTCCGCGCATGAGAAAGTCCCCCATCGGCGCATTCACATTGATCGAGTTGCTGACCGTGATGACGATCATCGCGATCCTTTCCGGGCTTGTGGTTGGAATCGCGGGCTATGCGACCAAGAGGGCCTCGCGCGCCCGTGCGACAGGGGACATCGAGATGCTGAAATCCGTCTGTGAGGTCTATAAGACCGACAATGGGGCGTATCCCCGTGAGGTCGCGACAGCGGGGACCAGTGCCACCGACGTCCTTTCCCCAAAACAGCATTTCAACCCCTCCGACCCCAAGTACGCCGCGTCGTCCCTTTTCCTCTACAAGGAACTGACGGGTGACAAAAAGGGGGCCAACGGCACGTTGCCTGATGGCGTTCCGGACGATGGCGAACAGCGCTACATGAAAGAGTATGATCCCCGCATCCTCAATGCGAAGAAGGACACCAGCAGCAAGCGAATCACCGAAGTCAGATACCTCCAGGATCCCTTCGGCTTTTCCTACGGGTATTCCACAGCCGCAGCGGCGACTGAGCAAGACTTCAAGCGTGACCTGTTGCTAGGGAAGAAGCCCAACCGGCTGGCCGGGAATGCGCTTCCCGGCTTTAATGTTGAGAGCTTCGACCTCTGGTCCACGAGTGGAAATGCCCCAGGTGCCGCGCCGGCTGCGGAGAAGCGGGATCTGGAGTGGGCCAAATGGCTGAAGAACTGGTAGTGGTGGGGGATGGCGGATGGCGGATGACGGATGACGGATGACGGATGACGGATGACGGATGACGGATGACGGATGACGGATGACGGATG
>Ga0105048_10008266_pt1 | contig 16670 bp, 9 predicted proteins | sample MAT05_FD_78382 | JGI IMG/M metagenome (GOLD analysis project Ga0105048, IMG submission 78382) | Freshwater microbial communities from Lake Fryxell liftoff mats and glacier meltwater in Antarctica - MAT-05 | ecosystem: Environmental > Aquatic > Freshwater > Ice > Liftoff microbial mat | place...
CAAAACGTTGGAACAAAAATGGGACAATATTTATTCGGCAGCATTTGTTGGTTTAATATGTATTTCATTGGCAATGGTTTCCATTTGGTATTTGAATGAGTCGTTTGGAAAGGATTTGGATTATGTGGAAGGCAATTAGTCTCATGCCCACACGCTTTTGAGATATATGAACGAATGGGTTGTACGAATCTGAAACATAGAAATGGTTAATGGCTAAATTTTGTATATTTAATTACAGCGAAGTACTATTTAGTAGAGTAGTATTAAAATACCACCCGTTTTCTGAAATATGAACTTTTCTATATAGAGTTTTCAAAAAAATGATTGCGTAAGCCGCGTACCATTTAATTTTAGCCCGAATATGATTTTGAAGAAAATAATAAAATGGCTCATTGGAATTACAATGTCCTTACTCATGCTTTTTGCAGCCACCGTTGCCGTTGCATATACAAAACAAGATGAGATTGTACAAGAATTACTCACAAAGGCAAACAAAGATTTTGTGGGTCGTGTAGAATTGGATGGCTCTCATATTTCGGTGTTTGCTGATTTTCCATACATCGATATTGATCTAGAACATCTCCGTATTTATGAATCTAAATCTGATTCAACAAGGCCCATAGTAGAATTAGCAGATTGCTATGCGGGCTTTGATTTATGGACAATTCTTAGTGGCAAGATGGAGATTAAAAAGATCCATCTCGAAAACGGTCGTTTGGATATAGTGCAATATCCTGACGGAAGCTTTAATGTGGCCAAGGCATTCGAATCTACTCTTCCTCCCGATAGTGTCAACAGTGAATTTCATCTTGACCTGCAATCCATTTTGCTACGCAATGTTGCTGTAAGCAAGCTCAATGTTGAAAGTGGTATGTTGATCGATATAAATTTTTCAGAGGCAGTCACCTCATTGCGTTCTACTGATTCTTGTTTGTATGCGGGACTCGATTCACATTTTGAAATGAGTATGTTGATGAATGGAGACACGTCATTTATCAAACATAAACATTTTGAATTGGGTACTGATTTTGTATACAACAACTATTCGCAGTTGATGACATTTGAGCCTACCGAGGCAAAATTAGAAGGTGCTGTTTTTAATCTTGAGGGGAGTTTGGATTTTTCGCGCGATGTTTTTCTTGATGTAAAGTTTAGTGGTAATAAACCAAATTTCGAGTTGTTTATGGCCATGGCTCCTCCTGAGATGGCACCTGCTTTGGCCAGATACGATAACAAGGGCGAAATCCAATTTTACACTACGATAGTGGGTAGTTGCATCAATGGCAAATCTCCGGCAGTAAATGCGGCATTCAATTGCAAGAATGCGTATCTCAACAACAAGGAGGTGAACAAAAAACTAGATGAACTTAATTTTTCGGGTTATTTCACAAATGGTGATTTGCGTCATCCTTCCACAATGGAGTTCGGTATTCGTGACTTTTCGGCACGTCCTGAGGCGGGACTTTTTCGTGGTGATCTTGTAGTGAAAAATTTTGAATCGCCTGACATAGAACTCAAGTTAGTTTCTGATTTCGAATTAAATTTTTTAGCAAAATTTTTTGGCCTTACCGACTTGTATGATTTGGCCGGAAAAGTGGAACTTACAATGAATTTTAAGGACATAATTGACCTAGAGCATCCCGAGCGAAGCATCGGAAAATTAAATGAATCGTATTACACATTGCTCAAAGTTGATAATCTGAGTTTTGGCAAAGAATCCACAGAACTGCCCGTAAAAGATGTCGACATATATGCAGTAATGGAAGGTCATGAGGCGCGTATTGATTATTGCAATGTCCTTGTTGGCAACAGCGATATATCATTGAAAGGTTCGGTGAGCGATTTGCCAGCAATCATCCATCATACAGACGCTCCGGTAAATGCAAAACTCGAAATTTCGAGTACTTTACTAGATATGTTTGAGCTAACAGGCAAAGACAGTTTAGCTTTCAATGAGCAAATTCGAAATGCAAAAATGCAATTGCACTTTCAATCATCAGCACGAAATTTTACGGAATCTCCCAACCTTCCTGTTGGTGAATTTTTTATTGACAATCTTACCGCGCAGTTAACTCATTATCCACACACCCTGCATGATTTTCATGCTGATGTATTTATTGATCCTCAAGATTTTCGTGTGATTGACTTCAAGGGATTAATTGATAAAAGCGATTTTCATTTTACAGGCAAGTTGAGTCATTATGATCTGTGGTTTGCCGAAGTGCCTCGCGGAGATACACATTTGGATTTTGATTTAAAATCGGACATGCTTCACCTTGAAGATGTTTTTAGTTATCAAGGAGCAAACTATGTTCCTGAAGATTACCGCCACGAGGAATTTGATCATTTACACCTCTCAGGAGCAGTCGATATGCACTTTCAAGATAGTCTCCAAAGCATCGATTTAGCACTTCGGGATTTTGGGGCAAAGATGAAAGTACATGCAATGCGTTTTGATGATTTTCGCGGACGTGTTCACTATGAAAAGGATCATTTGATTGTAGATAAATTCGCAGGATCGCTTGGTCATTCGGACATACAAACTACACTGCATTACTACTTGGGGGCAGATGAGGCACAAAAGAAAAGAGAGAATAAATTTGAACTTAATTGCAAACGATTGGATTTTGATCAGCTATTCCAATATCAAACTCCAACAGTTTCCCAATCTACCGGAACTTCTGATGTAGCTTATCATGACGAGGGATTTAATATCTATGAACTGCCTTTCACCGATATGACGTTTGATGTCAAGATTGGTGAGATGAACTACAAAAAATATTTATTACAAAATATTAATGGAGAAATGCGCACTACACCAAATCATAAGATTTATATAAATGAACTTGTGTTTAAGGCTGCTGATGGTGATTTTAAAATTAAGGGAGTGCTTGATGGCTCAGATCCAAAACACATTTTTTTCGATCCTGAAATGGAAGTAAACAAAGTAGATCTCGATAAGTTGTTTTTTAAGTTTGACAATTTTGATCAGGATTACCTTGTCTCTGAAAATTTACATGGAACTATAAGTGCCAAGATCAATGGACATGTGCGCATTCATAAAGATTTTGCACCAATCCTTGATGAATCCGAGGTTCACCTTGATATAAACGTATATGATGGCATACTAGAACATTTTAGCATGCTCGATGCGATGGCTGATTATTTCAAGGATAAAAATCTGGATTTAGTGCGATTCGATACACTTTCCAACCACATGGATTTGAATAAGGGTATTTTACAAATCCCACAAATGACGATCAATTCGTCGCTTGGTTTTATGGAAATAAGTGGGTCGCAGGATATGGATCTCAACATGGATTATTTTATTCGTATTCCATGGAAGTTGGTAACTGAGGCTGCATCATCCAAGTTATTTGGTAAAAAAAGAGATGAAGTTGATTCAGCACAAGTAGATGAAATTCAAACTGCCGATCCCAACAAAAAAATTCGTTATCTCAACATTCGAATGAAAGGCAATACTAAGGATTATTCTATTACTCTAGAGAAGGATAAGAGGAAGAAGTAGCAGTGGTAGTAGAGGTTGCATCATTGCTATTTTGATCGGAAGTATATTTTTGTGTTTGAGAGGTTGCCGGGGTATTGAAGTGGTGTCTACTCGGGAAATAATTATAAACAACGGATATAAACTCAAAAACCTACAAATAGCAGGATTATAAATTCTAAAACCATAATCATACGTACTCAATCCACCGCCCATTCCTTCTTCATCTTTATCCCTCTCCTTGCCATTGAAGCCGTAACGGTAAGTTCTCACTGAAACGACTCGGAATAGGAATTGGTCAAAAATCGAGATTGAATTTTTTTATGCGTAATTGTGTCGATACGAGAATACGGATATTGGAAACCGGCATCTTGATTGGCCTTAAAAAAGTGAAGGACCAAATCACTTGTTAGTTTGTGCTGGGCAATGTATTCTATTTTATTCGGTCTTGTAGGCCAAAATCGTCAACTTAAAACAGAACTATTCTTTAGGATCACTCTTCTTTTGCGTCAATATTTCGAAGCACCCGTGTTCCGAATTACACGAAAAATTCGAAATTTCGTCAAAATGATTCTCGAGTAAGGATGTCACCTGTGCTGTGCCTTGCTATTATTTCCATTTCTAATACAAATAATCTTTGGTGGAAAACCAGGTAGAATATTGAAATCATTAAAGTCCGAATTTGGCGTAATACCGTATGGATTTATGTATTAGTCCAATTCCGTTTCTCTGCATAGTACTAAACATCAATCACGACGGCATTTACCAGTGTAACTTATAAAATGGTTTGGACCATTTGATAAGTAACATTGGTAGAACGATTGTAAACTCATAATTCTTTGCTTATTTCCAAATTACAAAATCTAGTTTATTCATCAATCCCTCTTGCTTGATAGAAGATGAACCTTCAAACCTTTTGCAGAGTGTATTGAGAATCCTGTGTGAAATATTTTGATCAAACAAAAGTTTCACACAGCAATCTGATAGAATTTATTCTCACGGTCAGCAGCAAAAAAGAGCGCTGCATAGATATCCTCGGCAGTGAACTCATCAAATGCTCGTGTAATATCTTCAAGAGTCATTCCGGATGCTAGCCAAGATAAAATATCACTAACAGTAATTCGCATGCCGCCAATAGTTGGTTTCCTCCTCTTTTTGCTGGTTCTATTGTAATAATTTCTTTATAGTTCCTCATAACCATCAACTTTATTTCTTCATAAAGTAATATTGTTTTGAAACAACACGAAACAATAGTTCTTTGATATTGAAATAATCCCATATACACGTTTAATTTAGTCCAATAATCGACTTTACATAATTGAACTATTTGAATGTTAAGGCTGGGGTTAATGACTGTGAATTTCGAACAGCTTAAAAGTAGAAAAACGGAATTGGACTAATACGTAAATCCATACAGAATTGGACTCTATTAAATGTTTACAAGGTATCATAGCACTTGGTGGGTCTTAATGACATCAAACCACCCATATCAATCAATAATCTAAACAAAAAAAAACCTCGCCAAGGCGAGGATTTCAGTGTCACCGTAGGGAGTCGAACCCCAAACCTTCGCATCCGTAGTGCGATGCTCTATCCAATTGAGCTACGATGACATTTCGCTCAAAAAGCGGGCGCAAATATAAGCAGCCAAATCATAAGTACAAGTTTTTTTCGTTTTCCCAATAAATTGTGCGGGCTGCTAGTGCTTTTATATCGGAAAAATGTCTTTGAATACTCGTTGGCTTTATGTCTCAGACCAATTCCGTTTCTCTTCATTTTACGAGACATCAATTATAGCAGCATTTACCACTGTAACTCATAAAATGGATTGGACAATTTTTTAAATAACATCGGCATAATTTATTCTCTTTCAGAATCCATTGGCCTGAATTTGATCCTATTAAGTGATTTCGTCTAAAGAGTAAATGTGGCTTGAAGCCATTTATTCATCACGTTTTCCTTAAGACTATAAAGAACTACTTTGTCTCGGCTAAGACCAAAACTTAGATCCATGGTGTATTTATCGTTGAACCAAAATTCGAATCCTATCGCACCAAATCCACCAAAGCCAACATCGGTGCGCTGCTGCGCTGCGAGGTTTATCTGCTGATTTTGTATGCCAACAAACAAATCATACGTTAATGATTCATTCAACACAAGTTGATTTTGTTCGAATTGCGATCCTAACATACTTCCACCTGCTTGGAGATAAATGTTCGATTTATCGCCCATCATCCAACCTTGTCGATACCCAAGGTTGAGGTTAAATCGCTGCTCATTGCCAGTAATGGTAAAAAGCCGCACATCATTCTGCTGATTTAGCGGAATAGGCCCTCCAAAAAACTGAAGCGAAAATTGACTGTTCGTTTTGAGTTTTATAGTATTCAGATTAAAAATGATAGCCGAGTAGCGATTAAAATTATATTTAATGTGCAATCCAACCAAAAATGCAGGATTGTAGCGCATATTCTGGGGATAAGAGTCAAATGGAACAGTAAATCCTGTTGCACCATTGCCCACTGCTTGTACTACTTCGTTGTAAGTCTGGTCAAAAAAGATATTGTCCGTGGCTCCAAGTCTTTCTTGAATAGAATAACCACGAACTTCATTTACATCGATAAAATCATTCTGACTTCCGGCTCCATTGTAAAATTTGGCAGTTTTTTTATTGGCAAAATAAACCCCAACGTTGAGCCCAAAACTAAAGCCTTTAATTGTGTCTTCTTCATACTCTTCATCATCTTCATCCCATGAATATTCGCGGGTTTGCTCAGAATTTAGTCCGAGATTAATATTCTGTTTTAGCTTTTGAGCTTGCAAACTCAACGTGCTCAAAACGAACATGGTTATTGCTGCATAATTTTTTATCGCCATCATTTGAAAAACTTTTATAGATGTCATTCTTTGCCACGAAGATAAAAAGATGTCATTGTTAATACATCTTTCTTAAATCAAGAACTTTGAAGTAATAAATTTGAAAGCTCATGAAGTTGATTAATTAGACCTATGAAGTTTGCAATTACAGATATAGAAACCACCGGCAGTCATGCCTCAGGACACAGTATTACAGAAATTTGTGTTGCTATTCATGATGGAACAAAAGTTTTGGAAGAATATCACACTTTGCTGAATCCGGGGGTTAATATTCCTTTGGCAATTACCGCACTAACGGGTATTGATTCTGCAATGCTGCAAGGTGCTCCAAAATTCGATGAAATTGCCGAGGAACTGAGAGATTTTATCGGTGATGCCATCTTTGTGGCGCACAACGTAAGTTTTGATTATTCATTTATCAAAGCTGGATTTGACGAACTTGGAATGAAGTGGAATCCGAAAAGATTGTGTACCGTAAAACTAGCGCGTAAAGCTTTTCCAAATTACCGTAGTTATAGCTTGGGAAATATAACGCGCGATTTGGGAATAACAAACGAACGAGCACACCGAGCATATGGTGACGTGAGGGCAACATCGGCATTGTTTTTAAAATGCATCGAAATAATTGGAATTGAAGGATGCCAAGTGATGATGGCCGGCGGATCTAACGAATCTTTTTTGCCGGCGCACATCGATAGGAAGAGTTATGACAAATTGCCTGAAAGTCCCGGGGTATATTATTTTCTAAATGAGAAAGGCAAACCAATCTACATAGGGAAAGCAACAAATATCAAGAAGAGAGTTCGTTCTCACTTTTCGGGAAATCTAACAACCAAAAAGTCACAAGATTTTATCAGAGGAATTTATCACATCGATTTCAGAGAAACAGCTACTGAATTGATTGCATTGCTTTTTGAAGATGCTGAGATTAGAAAACATTGGCCAGAACATAACCGGGCGCAAAAACATCGTCCAAATAAATTCGGGATCATCCAATACCACGATCAACGTGGATTTATGAGGCTCAATGTAAATCCTATCAAAGGAAATATGAGTGCGGTAAAAAGTTTTCCTACACCAACCGAAGCAAAAGATTGGGTTGTGAATCTTGCGCAAAATCACAATCTAGATTTTCGTTTATTGGGTTTGGATGCAATCGACTCAAAATCGCAATTGCCCGATGTTGCTGAACATAATTCTTTGGTGATACATGCTTTGAAATCGATGAAGGAATTGGATCTAACACTCCTACTCGAAGGCAGAGGCCGCACGCGCGATGAACGATCATTTGTTTATGTGGATGAAGGAAAAATTATTGGTTTTGGATTTACTCCGCGCGACATGCCGCTTATTAATACTGAAGAGTTAGAGAGTTATATGGAACGTATTCCGCATACAGATGTCAGTGCTTCTGTTCTCAGAAATTATCTCAAAAACTCGCATGAAATGCGTGTAATTGAAATTAAAAATCAACCCAGCTAAATTCATTTTTTAGTTTGACTTTTTGCAAATGGATCAAGATAGAAGAAAATTTATAAGTCAATCAACATTCGCCTTAGCAGCACTTGCTATTGTGCCTTCGCTTCTTGCTGCATGTAAAAAAAATTATCTGTCGGATGATAAAAAATTTACCGGAAAAGTAATAATCGTTGGCGCCGGAATTGCTGGAATGTATGCTGCTTATCTTTTGAAAAAACAGGGAGCGGAGGTTGTAATTCTTGAGGCATCGAGTGTTTATGGAGGAAGAATAAAACGACTCTCCAATTTTGCTTCTTTTAATATCGAATTGGGCGCAGAAGAAGTGCATGGTGAAAAATCTGTTTTTTACGATCTTGTAAGAAATAGCAATGCAAGTTTTATTACAGATGTCTTAAATCATCTATATTATTTTAATGGTTCATTAAAAACAGAAACCGAAGCAACACAAAATACTTTTTTTAATATAGTAGATGAACTGATGCTTTCTTTTTCTGACTATTCGGGAAGTGATATCACAGCAGCGGCATATGCGAATTCGGAAGGTGTTAGTGATAATGTTCGACATTTTTTTAATGCTTGGGTTGGTAACGAAAATGGCACAGATCTAAGTCGAATAGGTATGCACGGTTTGCGCGAAGCAGATCAGAGATGGAGTGCCGGCGAAAATAATTTTATGTTGAAGGATTCTGATTTTTTATCCATCATCGAACAACAGTTTCAAGAAATTATTCCATTGATAAGAGTAGAAAAACCGGTTTCGGAAATAAATTATAGTTCATCTACAGTCATAGTCAAATGCTCGGATGGAGAGGAGTTTACGACCGATAAAGTTATTGTCACTGTGCCACTTTCCATTCTGCAAGATGGAGACATTTCATTTTTACCTGCCCTTCCTAAAGAAAAAATATTGTCATTTAATCGCATCGGAATAGATCGAGGATTAAAAATTATTATCAAGTTTGATGAAATGGTTTGGCCTGCGAATACAGGTTCAATTTATGGTGAAGGCTATGTTCCTGAATTTTGGGTGACAGCCGGCGGAGGGAGAAGTGCAATGGATTTTATTCTCACCGCATTTGTGATGGGGGAAAAGGCAGAATATTTGTCTTCTTTGGGCGAACAAATGATCACAACAATCTTAAATGAGCTCGATGTAATTCTTGGCGATGTATCCACACATTATGTGGAACATGTAATTCAAGATTGGGGTAACGAACCATTTATCAGAGGCGCATATTCTTATCCGAAAGTTGGAACCGGAAGTGCGCGCGAGATCATAGCTGCCCCAATCGGGGATAATTTATTTTTTGCTGGTGAAGCTACCCATACGCAAGGGCATTCAGCAACTGTGCATGGAGCAATGGAGACAGGATTGCGAGCTGTATTGGAAATTATCAATGTGTAATATGATTTGGTCTCATTCAAATAGCGCAATTCGTTACAGATTTTTTAGAATTCTATTTCTAATATTCATGTGCAATGCAGGAATGAAATGTTGCAGTGGGCAACCAACATTTACATTTGGATATTCATATCTGCAAAATAAAAAACTAGACGGAGTTTTTCAAACTTATAACACCGCTAGGCAGTGGCAGTCTGATCCTTTGGTTCCACTTACTTTTGGTTATTCGAGTTCATTCGGATGGAATGTTCTGTTGCAAAAGCGCGTTCAGTTGCATGTGTTGCCCTCAATTAATTATTCAAGGTTTGCGTCATCTTCTGACAATAATGCGCTTAAGTATCTTTCTGTTCTTCACATGGCGGGCTTTCAAACCGAATTTCGTTTTAATCCAAAAGCTCTGTTAAAAGGTATTCATAATTCTGGCCCGTTGGGTCCTCGTTTTTTTCTTACAATAACTCCCGGATATCAAACTAATTTGCCAATACTGAGAAAGGACAAAACAAGGGTGCAAGAGTCGTTGGATGAGCCGTATGGAAATGTATCTGGTTCTTTTAATGTGGCCTTGGGTGGAGGTTGGAATGCATTCACGATCGGACGTTTTGTTATCACCCCAAAGCTATCCGCAACATGGATTCAAACCATGAAGTTGGAAGACTTGAGTAAGAACTTAATCGGCACAAATATTTTTGGTCTGAACGATGAGTTCAATAATGTCTTTATTTTTCAAGGAACAATACAAGCAACATTTCTAAAAAGTCGGAGTAACTGGTGGGACAGACCAAATGCAGCGGATAAGCAATAGTAATTCAGGATTGTTGAGGAGGTATGGATATAGATTATGGATTATGAATGATAGATGAATGATGGATTATTGATTATGAATGAGTAGTGTAAGTTTAAAATATTCATCTATTGTCTGAAGTTTAGTATCTCGAAATGTCATCCTGTCCGAAGACAGGATCAAAAGTTTGTGAACAGTGCAAATAGACTATTTAGGTGATGCTTTTTTTATAGAGAAACAATCACCATCTCTAACCTTGCCGACGCTCGTAGATGTCAGTAATTTCTTAATGGACGAAAGACAAAATAGACGGTTATCAAAAAAGTAAAAACTTATTAATTGCCTTTATAAAGCCAATGTAACTTATAAAATGGTCGAAAACATTTTATGAGTTCAGGGTAAATACCGTTGTGATTGATGTTTAGTACAATGCAGAGAAACTGAATTGGTCTAATATATAAATCCATTCAGTGTAATCTCGTTCAACTCAAGACCTTGCAAGTAATTTAAAAGATTTCAACACTCTATTCCATCGCCATTCTGTGAAGTAATTTTGAACGGACGCAATTAATCAATTTTTACCCGAACAATCTTTGATATGTATTTGATTTTTGATACTGAAACTACTGGTCTTCCTCGCGATTACAATTCACCTCTTACGGATTTTGACAATTGGCCTAGATTGGTTCAACTTGCGTGGCAATTACACGATGCAAAAGGTGGTTTGCTCAAATCGAGAAATTACATTGTGAAACCGGATGGTTTTTCAATTCCTTACAATTCGGAAAAAATTCATGGCATATCAACCGAAAAAGCAAACAAATTCGGACTTCCACTTAAAGACGTAATTCTGAATTTTTTGATCGATGTGAACGAGGCACAATATGTAGCCGGTCACAATATCGAATTTGACTTGAATGTGGTAGGTTGTGAATTATTACGGCTCGGTGAAATAAATTATCTTCAAGAAAAAACAGCGTTAGATACTAAAAGTCTCTCTACTGACTTTTGTGCAATTCCCGGTGGAAGGGGCGGCAAGTATAAATGGCCAACACTTACAGAACTTTATTACAAACTATTTGATATCGGCTTTGAACAGGCGCATGATGCCGCTTTTGACGTCAGTGCCACCGGAAAGGCATTTTTCGAGCTTATCAAAAGGGGAGTTATTGTCGTTGATAGCGGAGTAGATGCATCTTCAATTGAATATGAAGAGCCTGTTCTTTCATCAAGCAATTTTCATGAACACCCTGCTGATATTGCAGAACAGAATGATTTAACTGAAATAGAACTCGAAAAAGCCGCAATTGAAGAAATAGTAATAGAAGACTCAGATTTTATTCACCTTCATGTTCACTCGCAGTACTCTGTTCTTCAAAGCACATCAGAGATCAGCGGACTTGTTAAGAGAGCCAAAGAATGGAACATGACAGCAATTGCTCTTACCGATCATGGCAATATGTATGCTGCGTTCAATTTTGTAAGCACAGCGCTGAAAAACGAATTAAAACCAATTGTTGGTTGTGAGTTTAATGTATGCCGCAATTTGCGTGACAAGACTATTCAAGACAACGGATTTCAGATTGTGCTACTAGCGAAGAATAAAAAAGGATATCACAATGTTGCCAAACTTTCATCCATTGCGCACACTGAGGGTTTTTATTACTTGCCACGCATCGATAGAGAAACATTGCTTCAATACAAAGAAGATTTAATTGTTTCAAGTGGTAATATTTGGGGCGAAATAGGATGGAAAATTCTTAATGAAGGAGAAGAAAAAGCAGAAGAAGCATTTCAGTGGTGGCTGAAGCAATTTGGTGAAGATTTTTATGTGGAATTAAATCGTCACGGTCTCGGAGAGGAAGATGTTGTAAACCGAACGTTTATTCGGTTCTGTTCCAAATACAACGTAAAATATTATGCAGCTAATAGTTCTTATTATACTGATAAAACTGAGGCAGAAGCACAAGATGCATTGATTTGTGTGAAAGAAGGCGAATTTGTTTCAAGACCAAAAAAATACATTGGAAAACGCGGCCGTGAATTCAGATTTGGATTTCCAAATGATGAATATTATTTGAAAAGTCCACAGGAAATGAATGAATTATTTCGTGACCTTCCTTTGGCAATTAGCACTACGCTTGAGATTGCCGCTAAATGCGAATCTTACAAATTGGCCAGAGAAGTTCTCCTTCCGAAATTTGACATTCCACACGAATTTTTGGATGCAGAAGACGGACCTGACGGAGGCAAACGTGGTGAGAATGCATTTCTAAAGCACCTCTCTTTGGAAGGTGCAGTTCGCAGATATGGAGCAGTATCCGATGAGATACGTCAACGTCTGGATTTTGAGTTGACAACAATTGCGAACACAGGTTATCCCGGCTACTTCCTCATCGTTCAGGATTTCTGCAACGAGGCACGAAGAATGGGTGTCAGTGTCGGACCCGGTAGAGGATCTGCTGCAGGAAGTGCTGTTGCGTATTGTATTGGAATTACCAATGTGGACCCGATCAAATACAACCTCCTCTTCGAAAGATTTTTGAATCCTGAGCGTGTCAGCATGCCCGATATCGACATCGACTTTGACGATGAAGGACGAGACCGAGTAATTAATTATGTAAGGAAAAAATACGGGCGCGACATGGTGGCTCAGATTATCACTTATGGCACAATGGGAGGCAAAAGTGCTATTCGCGATGCCGGACGTGTATTCGAATTGCCATTACCTGATACAGATAAACTCGCGAAACTCATGCCCGATAATCAGGACCTTAGAGATATTTTTAAATGGGACGATAAAAAATTAAATGAAGAACTGAAAGGAGATGATTTACAAAATGCCAAGAGACTTCGCGAGATTTTAAAAGAAAATTCTGATGAAGCCAAGGTTCTTACTATGGCAGGAATACTCGAAGGCTCAGTTCGTAATACTGGTACTCATGCTTGCGGAGTTATTATTACTCCTGATTTAATTACAAACTATGTCCCTGTTGCCACTGCAAAAGACAGCGATATGTGGTGCACTCAATTTGACAACTCTGTCGTTGAAAGTGCGGGTCTTTTGAAGATGGACTTTTTGGGTCTAAAGACTCTTACACTCATTAAAGACACTTTGCGAATAATAAAACAACGTCATAACATTGAAATAGATATTGAAGCAATTCCACTGGATGATTTACTTACATATCAACTATTTCAGCGAGGACACACAGTCGGCATATTTCAATATGAGAGTGAAGGAATGCAAAAATGTCTTCGCGATCTCAAGCCAACAGTTTTTGATGATCTGATCGCAATGAATGCATTATATCGTCCGGGTCCACTTGAGTATATTCCTTCCTTTGTAAAACGTAAGAATGGAGTGGAGGCAATTGCTTACGATTTACCTGAGATGGAAGAATACCTCAAGGAGACGTATGGTATCACTGTCTATCAAGAGCAGGTGATGTTGTTGTCGCAAAAACTTGCAAACTTTACCAAAGGTGAAGCAGACGTTCTGCGCAAGGCAATGGGTAAAAAGCAGAAGGACGTGCTTGACAAAATGAAGGGCAAGTTTATTGATGGAGCAACTGCAAATAATCATCCCGCTGACAGGCTCGAAAAAATCTGGACTGACTGGGAAGCATTTGCAAGCTATGCCTTCAATAAATCGCACTCCACTTGTTATGCTTGGATAGGATATCAAACTGCATATCTCAAGGCACATTATCCTGCTGAGTACATGGCCGCAGTGCTTAGCAATAACATGAATGATCTCAAGAGTGTGAGCTTTTTTATGCAGGATTGTAAAAAACAAAACATTCCTGTACTTGGGCCTGATGTTAATGAGTCGAAAGCATTGTTTAGTGTAAATCAAAAAGGAGAAATTCGGTTCGGTTTAGCAGCCATAAAAGGCGTAGGAGAGAGTGCTGTAGATAGTATCATAGAAGAGCAGAAGAACGGAAGATTCAATTCAATTTTTGATTTTCTTCGCAGAGTTGATTCAAAAGCCTCTAATAAAAAAACATTGGAGAATCTTGCACTTGCAGGTGCGCTTGATGAATTTAGAATAGTGCGCTCCGCATATTTCACTCCTGACGGCAAAAGCGATACGTATGTCGAAACACTCGTTAAGTTTGCGGCTAATATGCGTGATGCAAAAAACTCTTCGCAAGTTTCTCTTTTTGGAGATGTGGATGAAACTGTTTTAGTGGATCCGCAAGCGCCATTTTCAGAGCAGTGGGATACAATGACTCAATTGACGAAAGAAAAAGAAGTCGTTGGAATGTTTATCAGCGGCCATCCACTAGATGATTTTGCTCTAGAGATAAAAAGTTTTTGTTCGAAAGGAGGTCTTGCTTTATTGGAGAATATGGAGGCAAACAAAAATAAAGATTTAAAAATTGCAGGGACGGTAGTAGAATTTACTCACCGTTTGTCTAAGTCAAGTAACAAACCTTTTGGAACTTTCAAGCTCGAAGATTATGAAGGATCATTTGAGTTTATTCTTTTTGGAGAAGATTATCTCAAGAACAAACATTTTTTCCAAAGCGGAGAAAAATTGTTTCTCTCAGGTCGCATTCAACCTCGAAAATACACCACAGATACGAATGCACTTGAGTTTAAAATCAATCGTATAGAACCACTATTCGAAGTTCGCGAAAAACTCGGCAGGTATCTTGACATACATATCTCGCTCGACAAATTGACTGATGAACTTGTGCAACAATTGGAATTATCGCTCAAGAATGGTAAAGGAAAAACACAAGTGCGAATCAGTGTGAATACAGGTGCGGGTTCATTGAAACTAAATTCGGGGAATACAAATAAAGTGGATGTGACAAGTGAATTATTGAATGAATTGGAGGCATTAACAGATATTGAGGTGGAGCTATGTGAGAAGTAGGGGTAATACTGTTTGCACATTCAATATAGTCTAACGGGACTTCAGGCGAAATTGGACCATCTATATTGTATAATCGGTATTGTTAACCCAAATTACGCTTCCGATGGCTATCGGAAAGAAAGCGCCAAGAATTTTCATCCATAGAAAGTCGCTTTCTATCACGTAGAGCCACATACCTGTCCCTATGGGAGCGGTCCCTATGGAAAGAATCCCGAGAGCGGATTTAAGTTATTTTGCTCCAATGCGCGATTCGGGATTAATCAATCCTTTGGACTCTTCAAGAAATGTTTTTGGTATAACACCTCCAATCAAGGTCTATAAACAACCCCCAAAGTAGCTCCTGCATAGGGCGCTCTGAAATTCCAATTGCCCATTCCTACAATAGCTAAACCCCAATGTTTATTAAAGAATGTGCCGGCTTCGATTTGTGCTGGAACACCAATAGTGACCGCCGTCAGGTATCGATATCCATAATCTGCATTAGCACAATAAAAGCGGAAGTTCATACCGAAGCCTACACTTGCATGCACATACCAATTTCTACCTCCCCAGCCATCGCCCCAAAGAAGTCCAATTTCCGCAAGTTTATTTTTGCGTTCTGTACAAGTATCCATTGAAGATTCTATTAATTCTTGAGAAAAAGCCATTCTTAACTGAGTAGAAATGGACTCGCCGCGCTTGGTGTACGATGCCATGCCTTGCCATGAGACATTGTCTGCAGAATTGGCCCCAACTCCAACATTGAACCACTTTTTTCCTTTCAGAGGGTTGTCCTTAATCTGAGAGAAAACCGAATTGCATATCAGCACTAAGGCCAAAATGATAAGGCTATGGAGGCATTTTATCGGATTTCCAATAAGATTCTGAGAATTGATATTTTTGTTGCTTCTGTAGATCAAAGCCTTTATTAGTAAGTAATTGGAGTGTAAGGAAAAGCAGAAAACAGTCAGAAATTGCATAGATTAAAATAATTTTCAACCATCGGGTTTGTTTTAAACCTTCGGAACACTACATTTGCACCCCTAAAATTTAATAATCAATTGTTTAACCGGGTTTCGCACCCAACTAACAAAATCAAATGGCAGTTAAAATCAGACTTCAACGTCACGGTAAGAAAAGCAAACCTTTCTTCCACATCGTAGCAGCAGACTCTCGTTCACCACGAGATGGTAAATTTATCGAGCGCATCGGAAGCTACAACCCAAACACAAATCCCGCAACCATTATCCTTGATAATGGAAAAGCACTAACTTGGCTCGAGAACGGCGCACAGCCAACAGACACAGCCCGCGCAATTTTGAGTTATAAAGGCGTATTGATGCAACAGCACCTTGCAAAAGGAGTTGCCAAAGGAGCTTTCACTCTAGAGCAATCCGAGGAACGTTTCTTGGAATGGTTGGCATCGAAAGAAGCGAAAGTCCAAGCCAAACGCGAAGGACTTGTAAAATCAAAAGAAGACGCCGTTTCATCTGCACTAAAACATGAGCGCAAAGTGAATGAAGCTAGACTTCAGGCCATTACTTCTGCTGCAGCCGCAGCAAGTGCTATTCCGGCTGTAGAAGCACCAGTGGCTCAAGAAGCACCTGTTGTAGAAGCGGCACCGGTTGCAGAAGCAGCGCCAGTTATTGAAGCAGCACCAGTTGCAGAAGCAGCGCCAGTTGCTGAAGCAGCGCCAGTTGCAGAAGCAGCACCAGTTGCAGAAGCAGCACCAGTTGCAGAAGCAGCACCAGTTGCAGAAGCA
>Ga0105048_10008269_pt1 | contig 16666 bp, 15 predicted proteins | sample MAT05_FD_78382 | JGI IMG/M metagenome (GOLD analysis project Ga0105048, IMG submission 78382) | Freshwater microbial communities from Lake Fryxell liftoff mats and glacier meltwater in Antarctica - MAT-05 | ecosystem: Environmental > Aquatic > Freshwater > Ice > Liftoff microbial mat | place...
GGCTCGCGGTGGCGCCGGAGGTCCTCCGCGTCGCCGATCTCCCGATGATCGAGGTGACGCCGCGCCCCCAGGACAGCAAGCGCCCGAGCAGCCAGACGGCCGCGCCGGGAGAGCTCTCGCAGGAGATCTTCGTCACGCCGCAGTGCGATCGCGCCAGCGTCAGGAGCCACGCGTTCGGCTTCATCCAGGTCGGCTGGGTCTCGCTGCCGATCGCCCCGCAGTCCGGCGGCGGCGTGATGCTCTTGCACGTCAAAGGCGGCGACGGACACGACCGCTACACGCTCGCGTCGTGGCAGACGATCGAGCGCGCCCCCGACGGCGCGCTCCGCCTCCAGGAGACGAATGCCTGGTTCGACATGCTCACCTGCAAGACCTACGAGGTGCGGCGAATGGAGGCCCTGGCGCAGCCCATCGCCGGCGGCCTCGCCTACGTGTTCCGGACGCGATGCCCGAGCTGCAAGGCGAGCGAGGCGGACCGGCTCCACCTGCTCACGCCCGACAACGGCTGGGACGCAGGCTCGTTTGCTCACCACGAGATCACGCTCGGCGCCGGGACGAGCTCGACGCTGGTGCTCGGCCTCGGCGGGAGCGCGATCCGCCGCTTCCACGAGGGCGGGGCGGTCACCTCACGCGCCGTCGACGCCACGCTCGGCATCGACGTCGTGCAGGGGACGGGCGAGGCCGAGCCAACCGCGGTGGTCTATGTGAGCGATCCCCCGCCGCCCCGCTTCTGACAGGCTCTCGGCTCTTACTCGCAGGTCAGCGACTTGTTGTTGTAGAGCGTCTTGCACTCCTCCGACGACGCGCACCCGAGCCACGAGCAGCGCTTGTTCGTGCACGTAAAGCGGCTCGCGTCGGGCCCTTCTCCGCCGGGCGCCACGCAGTCGGAAGGGGCGTTGCAGGCGAGGACGCACACGGGAATGGGGGCCGGGCCCTCTTTCACGCAGATGAACTTGTCGCTCTGGTACGCCGTGCTGCACTCGGTGTCCGATGTGCAGCCGGTCCACTGGCAGCGTCCGGCCATGCACTGGTAGTGGGTCGCGTCATCCGCGCCGGTCGTCTGCCCGGCGCAGTCCGCCGCCGCGGTGCAGGTGCGGACGCAGTCGGGAACCGGCGCTCCGCCCTCCTTGGCGCAGATGTACTTGCCAGTCGGAGAGGCCGCGGCACATTCCGCGTCCGATTTGCAGCCGGTCCACTGGCAGCGTTCGCTGACACACTGGAAATGACTCACGTCCTGCAGACCGCCCGAGACACCGCAGTCCTGCGCGGTGCTGCAAATGAGGTTACAGCCCCGCGGCCGCTGCGCCTCGGAGCCGACGATCGCGTGACTCTCACCAGCGTCTTCGAGCGGGGCGGATGTGCCCGCAGAGGATTTGCACCCACCGAACGCCGCGAGCGCGGCCAGGAACCCGAGACCAGCCGTCGTTAGCCCGTACATCGTACGCATGATGAAGTCCTTTCGAAGTGAAGGGCTCCCATCAAGTTACGGACCACATCTGGCCGCCCCGATCGTGCACAGCTCGAAGGGAGACCTCTACTCCTTCAGGGAGGAGGAGGCGCGCCTCCGCTCTTCTCGATCGCGTCGAGCTCCTGCAATACCGCCTTCACCCGCGGGTCTGTCGGATCGATGGCTTTCGCTTTCAGGTAGGCTTCCCGCGCCTCCTTCGTCTGCCCCGACTGCGCCAGCGCATTTCCCAGGTTGATCCAGGCGCTCCCGAGCTTGTCATCGAGCTTCAACGCCTCTCGATAGAGGGCGATGGCCCGGGGCAAATCCCCCTTCAAGGCGTGGGCGTAGCCGAGGTTCGATCGGTAGGTCGCGCGCTGCGGATCCCGGGCGACGGCGGCGGCGAGGATCGCCGTCGCGCGCGCCGGATCGTTGGCGAAGAGGAGCGCAGTGCCCAGATCGTTCTGCACGCGAGCGTCGTTGGGAGCGAGCTTGGCGGCGCGCTCGTAGGCGGCGACGGCCTCGCCCGCCCGCCCGGAGGAGAGGAGCGCTGTGCCCAGGTTGGTCTGCCGTTCGGCGTCTCCAGGCGCGATCTCCGCGGATCGGGCGAGCTCGCGGACCGCGTCGGCGAGGCGTCCTCCGGCGAGGTGGGCGACGCCGAGCGCGGAGTGGGCCTCGGCGTCGCCGGGGGCGAGCAAGACGGCGCGCTTCAACGACTCCATCGCTTCTGCCTCGCTCCCGAGCACGAGATAGGTGCGCCCGAGCTCGAGGTGCGCTCCAGCATAGGAGTCGTCGAGCTTGATCGCCCGCTTGAGCTCCTTCACCGCTGCGAGCAGCGCCGGGTGGCGAGGCGCCGAGTTGAAGTCCGTGGGGACCGCCGCGCCGGCGATCCGCGCGCGCACGGCGCCCACGATCGCCGCTGGATCCTTGCGGTCCGCGAGCCCGGCGTCGCGATAGGCCTTCTCCGCAGCGACGAAGTCGCTCGCCGCGAACGCCGCGTCCCCCCGGGCGAGCAGCTTGTCTTCAGCGGTCCCGGTCCCCCGAGCGACGCTGGGCGGCGGGCTCGGCGGCGGCGGCGGCGCGGCGGGCGCGTCGAGGGGCACGCCCGAGCCAACCTTCTCCACCGAGGGCGCGGGAGGAGGCGTGGGCGGCGCAGAGGGTAGCTCGGGCGGCGGTCGAGGTGCCGTTGCAACGAGCGGCGCCGCCGGACCGCCCCGTGGGGGGCCGAACGGCGACGGCTCCGGCGGCGGCGCCGCGCTGCACGCGGCCAGGACCATCAGAAAGGGAGCGAGCGAGCTTCGCATCGACGGGGAGCGCGCGCTCACACCTTGTAGGGAGCCATCGAGTGATCCTTGCCGTCGTAGCGGAGGAGCACCGGTTTGTTCTCCATCTTGGTGGAGATGGCCACAGGCCGCTTCCACACCCGGACGAGGGCCGAGAGCGTCTCCTTGGCGTAGTCGCCGCGGAGATCCATCCCCCCGTGCTGGTGATCGAGGAGGAGCTCGCCCCGGTTCGACCAGTTGGAGTCGACGACGCGGATGTAAGGATCACCGAAGTTCGTGAGCTGGAAGAGGAGCTTCTCCTTCACCTCCTTGAACTCGCGGCTCTCGATCTCGAAGCGGTCGTTGCGGCCCGAGAAGCCGAACGAGTAGAGCTTCTGATCGATGATGAACTCGGGCGTGAGGAACTCGTCGATGAAGGTGACGTCGTTGTAGAGCGAGCGGACCTGGAAGATCTTCTGGCGGCCCATGCCGAGGCGCATGTCCCAGCCCTTCTTCGCGTCGAGGTCGTTGCACTCCTCCCACTCGCGGCCGAATCTCCCCTTGTTCCAGCGGTCCTCGACGTAACGATAGAGCTCGACGCCGACCTTGTAGGGGTTGAAGCGGCCGGGGGACGTGGCCATGACGCCGGCGTTGTTGTCGGCGTAATCGATGATCTCGGAGGCGTCGAGGACCTTCTCGGTCATCATTCGAGAGTGCCAGTACGAGGCCCAGCCCTCGTTCATGATCTTCGTCTGCTTCTGGGGGACGAAGTAATAGGCCTCCTCGCGGATCACCTCGAGCACGTCGCGCTCCCAGCGCTCGAGCGGGGCGTGGTCGAGGAGGAACTTGAGCACGTCGCGCTCGGGCCTTTCCGGGGTCTTCTTCTCCGGGCGCTTCTGATCCATCTTCTTGCGCTGGGCGTCGAGGTACTCCTCTGGGTTGATGTAGGCATCCATGTAGTCCTTCGCGGCGAGCTTGGGGACCTCTAACGGGTGCTGCTCCTCGTCCTCCATGTCGCGCACGACGGGCTTGCCGTTGAACGGCGCCCAGGGATCGATCAGGTTCTCCAGGGAGAGGCACTGATCGATGAACCCCTCTACCTTGTTGATGCCCCATCGTTCGATGTGCCGGTTGAGGCGCGAGCCATGATTGGCCATCTTGTCGATCCAGCGGCGATCCGGATCGTAGCCCTCGACCTTCTTCACGGGGTTGATGATGCCGCGGGCGTCGAGGTCGGTCGCGCGGAAGCAGAAGTTGTTCTTGAAGAAGTCCACGTGGCCGAGGACGTGGGCCATCACCATCTTCTGATCGGTGAACGAGTTGCCCTCTAACAGGTAGGCGTACGAGGGGTTGTTGTTGATCACCATCTCGTAGATCTTCGAGAGGCCGTACTCGTAGCTCTTGGAGAGCTGCTCGTACTCCATCCCGAAGCGCCAGTGCGGATAGCGGCTGGGGAAGCCCCCGTAGGCCGCGATCTCGTTCATCTGGTCGTAGGTGAGCATCTCGAAGATCACGGGGAAGAAATCCAGCCCGTAGTCCTTCGCGATGTTCTGGATCCGCTCCTGCTCCGCGCGGAGATACCGGGGGAGAGCGGTGTTCAAGGCGAACTTGCTCATGGGCTCTTCACTTCCCCTTCCCGAGAAAATCCTTGATGCTGCCCACGACGGCGTCCTTGTCCCGGATCTCGCTCGTCACCACGCGGTCGTCCTTGGAGAAGTGCTCCTTCAGGTCCTTGATGAACTGGCCCGAGCCATAGGGGCTCTCCACCTGGCCGTAGGCGAACATGTTGACCCGGGGGAGGAGCTGCGTCTTCAGGAGGTCGACGCAGGCCAGGGTGTCGTCCATCGACCAGTTGTCGCCGTCGGAGAAGTGGAACGGGTAGATGTTCCACTCGTGGGCTGGATAGTGGGTGTCGATGATCTGCGTGCAGAGCTTGTAAGCGCTGGAGATCATCGTCCCGCCGGACTCGCGCGTGTGGAAGAAGGTGTCGCGATCGACCTCGCGGGCGACGGCGTCGTGGATGATGAAGCGCGACTCCAGCCCTTTGTATTGACGGGTGAGCCAGGCGTCGATCCAGAAGGACTCGATGCGCACGATCTCCTTCTGCTCGTCCCCCATCGAGCCGGAGACGTCCATCATGTAGATGATGACGGCGTTGACGACGGGCTCGGTGATCGTCTTCCAGGAGCGATAGCGCTTGTCGTCGGGGACCGGGACGACGATGGGCTTCTCCGGCATGAAGCTGCCGCTCGAGATCATCCGCTTCAAGGCTTCACGATAGGTGCGCTTGAAATGGCGGAGAGACTCGGGCCCGACCCGGCGAATGCCGGAGTAGCGGTCGTGAGCATTGGAGATTTTACTCTTGCCCTTGTCCAGAATATCGGGGAGCTCCAGCTCTTCCCCGAGGATGGCGGCGAGCTCTTCCAGGGTGACGTCGACCTCGAGCGCGTGGTCGCCCGCGTCGCTCCCCGCCTGACCCTGTCCGGGCTGCTTTTCGTCCCCGCTGAGCGGGTCCCCGGGATTGCCCTCCCCCTGACCGACACCGCCCCGCTGCTTTTCGCCAAAGCGAAAGCGCGGGATGTCGATCTGGGGGATCGGGATCGAGACGAGATCCTTCCCCTTGCGGCCGATCAGCTCCCCCTGCGAAATGTACTTTCGCAAGTTCTGGCGGATGCGCCCGCGGACGATTTGGCGGAAACGGCCGTGATCCTGGTCGATTTTCAGCGACACAAGCCGAGTGTAGCAGCAGTCGGGCCGGGGTGGGGAATCAGGTGCGTTCTCGCCAGACGACCGGGGGGAGCCTCAGGCTACCCCCGACGGGGCGCCTCAGCAGCTCAGGGAATGGGCGTGAAGCGATACGCCTTGCCCGTGGAGGTGTCCGTGCCCCCGAGCGGCGCGAAGGCCGGCGTGGAGATGTTGCCGCCCGTGCTCGGCCCCTGAACGCCCACGACAGCCTTCTTGCCGCTCGCCCGCTGCGCGTTGGTGATGGTCGTGAAGACCGTGTCGTTGCCGACGGCGGACGACATGGTCTTGTACACCAGATCGATGGTGTCCGAGCCTTCGGTGAGGACGGCCGAGAAGGTGAGGTTGGTCGAGTTGTCGGTGTTGCCGTACCCCTTCATGTTTCGCCAGGTGAACACGAACTGTCGATTCGGCGCCGTGCCCGAGGTGCCGTGGCAGATGGCGGTCGCCGTGTTGTTGTAGTTCAGCTTGTCCCAGAACACGTAGAGGCCGGGGCTGACCGAGACCGGGAGCTTCGTGTTCTCGGGGAGGAACGTGCTCTTGAACGCCGTGTTCGCCCCCGAGGGCGGGGCGGTGCCGTTGAACGCCACCACGCCGTTACGGTTGAAGGTCGCCGTCTTCGTGGCCTGGATACCGTAGAACGAGAAGCCAAACGGGAGCGTCACCGTCGTGTCCAGCAAGGTCGGCTGCCCGTCGTTGGTGAAGGTGCAGGCGTTGATGTACGCCTGGGTCGAGGTGGACTTCATGTAGTCCTTGTAGGACAAGGACGCGACGACGCGGAGGGTGAGGTTGGTGTCCTGTCCGTCCGGATCCGCGAACACCCAGGTCCGCGCCGCGAGGTTGTTGGGCGCGGTCCCGACGACGCCCGTCGTGGTGGCGCTCGCCGCGGTGTGCTTCCAGAGGCCGTATCCAGAGTCGCTGAGCCAGCTCGGCGGACCGTCGCTGTTGATGCCCCTGTGCCCGGTCATGGGGACGCCGTCGTTGTCGAGGATTGACGTCACCTGGACGAACACGTTGTTGAGTGGTCGAGTGTAGAAGCTCCCCAGCGTCACCGTGCCGCAGAACGAGTCGGTGAGGCCGCCGGGGCAGGCGGCCCCGGACTTGACGCTGTCAGGATCGGTGTTGAGCTCGACGGTGTTCACCGTCCCCGAGCCGGGGGTGCCGTCCTGCTCCACAATGAGGTTGTCAACGCTTTGCGGGTTGAAGCCCGGTCGCGAGCTCACCCCCGGCTTGAGCCGGCGGAGCGTCGCTGTCCGGTTGCGCGGGCTCACGTGAAGCACGTACTCACCCATCACGCTTCCCCCTTCAGGGAGGCTTTCGGGCGCGGGGCGATCGTTGAGCCCCGGCCCGTCCACCTCGGGGAACGGCGCGGTGTCCGCACACCCGGGGAGCACGCTCATCGCGCCCGCGCAGAGAAGCAAGCAACCCAAACCCGTGGAGACAGAGGACGGTGTGTTCATAGTAAGGCTCACCCGTTCGACGGACGAGGAGGCCCCTCCGGGGGTTATCCTGCCGACGCTAGACTGATCGTATCACCCGCGCCTCCGGCTGCGAAGCCGGAATCGTGCGACGCACCCCGTAAAAATAGCCGCGCTGCTCGGAGCAATTGGCCCACGAAATCGCGGCAAATTGGAGCTTGGGATCGCCGACCACGGCGTCGCTCCGGCGCTCGCCGTGACCAGGGAAGAGAGAGAGAGATGAAGAGCAGCGGGGCAAGGAGGTTGTGGGGGCTCCCGGCGGGCAGGGATGGTCTCGAGCGAGGCGGGGCGATCCAGCCTCGGGCTCCCGCGGACAGTTGCGCGCGCACGAGCAACCATTCACCGCGGGTCGAGCGATTGTGCCGAAGGAGCTCGGCGGGCCTCTCTTGCCCCCCAAGATGGAGGCCTCCGCCGAGCGAAGAGGGTGCCCTCGGGGGCAAGTCGGGCGAGGGCCGGGCGAGCTTTACCGGACAAATGTATGATAAAACCCAAATTCGACGCCCCGCTCGACGAAGTTAGTATCAAAGATCAATCCGGCAGCGCTAATCCCATTCCTCCTGGGAGGAGCGGATGGGGCACCTAATTTCGTCAGAGACTCGACCTCGACCGTCGCTACCGAGCGCGGATCCGGGTGGGATACTCGATCGCATCAGCGACGGTCTCATCTCGATTGATCGGGTGTGGCGTTATACCTACGTCAACCAGCGAGCCGCGGACATCCTCGGTCGAAGCGCCGAGTCGCTCCTGGGCCAGTATCTCTGGGATCTCTTCCCCGAGGGCGTGGGGCAGCCGTTTTACGAGGCCTGTGGCGACGCCAAGGCCAGGCAGACGCCCGTCGCCGCGGAGCTCTACTACAATGAGCAGGCTATCTGGCTGGAGAGCCGTATCTACCCGTCGGCCGACGGGCTCTCCATCCTGTTTCAGGACATCACCGAGCGTCGCCACGCGGCGGACGCGTTGCAGCAGCAGCTCGTGATCCTGCGCCAGCGGAGCGAGGAGGAGCGTGACCGGCTCGTGGCCGAGCTGAAAGCAGAGCGCAGCCGCCTGGCCGCCGTGATCGAGCAGATGGCGCTGGGGATGCAGATCGCCAAGGCGCCGTGAGACCGCTCGACCCCTCGTGCGGAGCGTGCGCCGCGAAGATCTGCGTCCTCGATCAGTTCTGCTGCGACGGGCTCTGGGACCTGACCTGCGTGGTCGAGGTGGCGACGATCTGCGGTCAGCTCTGCCCCTGACGCGCCGCCGTCGCGCCGGGGGATCAGCCGCGCTCGAGGCCGATCCAGCCGAGGACGCGGCCGCGGAAGAGCACCGGGCCGAGCGCCATCCCCGGACCGACGCCGCGGAGCTCGTCGATGGTGTCGCGGACCAGCCAGGGGTTGGCGAAGGCCGCGTCGGCATAGAGAAGGCGCAGCGCGGGCTTGCCGTCGAGCGCCGAGGGCGCGACCTCGGCGCGGAAGCGCAGGCGGGGCTTGCCAAAGATCAGGTTCTGCCCGGAGTTACCGCCGTGATCGAAGGTCTTTCCCTTCCAGGGCATCGGGCCCGAAGAGATGGCGCGCACGATCGGGCGCACGGCGAGGAAGACGTCTTCCGCCGCGGCGATCGAGAGCAGCAGGCCGCGGGTCACGTCCCCGAGCTCGGCGGGATCGGCCGGGCGGCCCTCGTCGAAGAGCTTGCGCAGCGTGTCGGGGTGCGCGCCGACGAGGCCGGCGATCGTCGTCACCACGCTCCGTTGGCGCCCCACCGCGCCCACGCTCGAGGGGAGGTCAGCGGGCGTGTCGCGCGAGGTGACCATGGTGCGCGGTCCTTCTCACTTCAGAAGGGCGACGTCAATTCGGGACGCGGCCCTGAGCCCGCCATGAACGGAACCCTCTTGCGACCGATTCCGCTACCGGGCTACCGTCGTCAAGGGTGCTCCAGAAAGAACGAGATGCTGTGACAGCGAACACCGAGAGCCGAGTGTTGGTCGATGTGGACTGGGTTCACGCGCACCGCGGAGATGCCTCGGTGCGCATCGTGGAGGTCGACGTCGACGTCGACTCCTACGACGAGGGGCACATCCCCGGGGCCGTGGGGTGGAACTGGTCGACGCAGCTCAGCGACGCCGACCGGCGCGACATCCTTTCGAAAGGCGACTTCGAGGCGCTGATGAGCTCGGCGGGGATCACGCCGCAGACGACGGTGATCCTCTACGGCGACAACAACAACTGGTTCGCCGCGTGGGCCCTCTGGCAGCTCAAGATCTACGGCCACGAGGACGTGCCCCTCCTCGACGGCGGCCGGCGCAAATGGCTCGAGTCCGGCGGCGAGCTCACCAGCGAGGTGCAGGTTCATGACCGCACCGCGTACACGGCGCGCGACGCCGACGTTTCCATTCGCGCCTTCCTCGATGACGTCCGCCGCGACGCCGCGGCGGGCTCGATCGGGCTCGTCGACGTCCGCAGCCTGGCCGAGTTCACCGGCGAAATCCTCGCGCCGCCGGGCCTCCCCGAGACCTGCCAGCGCGGCGGCCACATCCCCGGCGCGTCGAGCATCCCCTGAGGCAAGGTCTGCCGCGAAGACGGCACCTTCCGCTCGCGCGAAGAGCTCGAGACCCTCTACGCCGCCGCCGGGATCCGGCGCGACCGACCCGTCGTCACCTGCTGCCGCATCGGCGAGCGCTCGAGCCACTCGTGGTTCGCCCTCAAGTACCTGCTCGAGTACGCCGACGTGCGGAACTACGACGGGGCGTGGACCGAGTGGGGCAACCTCGTCAACGCGCCGATCGAGAAGGGCTGAGCCTGATCATGGCGGGCGGCCAGAGCCCCGAGTTGCGCCACCGGAAACAGGTGGTCGGATCGCGCGTCGTCGGCATCACGTCGTACCGGGTCGGGAGCCTCTTCGCCGCGCGCATCGACAACGTGGATCCTGGATCGATCATCGGCCGCGGCAGCGGGACCACGCGCGAAGTGGCCGAGGCGAGCGCGCTGGAGAAGGCCATGCTCTCGCTCGAGCTGGAGCGCTCCGCCGAGGCGTTGCGGCTCCGCGTCGACCACCTCAACAACGACCGCCCAGCACCGAGCAGCAGGAGGATTCGATGAACACGTTCACGGCAGAAGACTACGAGCGGCGGCGGGAGGAGGTCGACGGGTGGGAGATCGGGATCACCTCGTATCGACTCGGCAAGCTCTGCTACTGCAAAATTGACAACGTCAGCCCCGGCGCGGTGTTCGCGCGGGGGATCGGCACCACGAAGGCCGAGGCCGAGCGCTCTGCCATGGCCCACGCGCGGGCCCGCCTCGCGACGACGCGGCGGCGACCGGTGGCCACGCGCGTGTAGAGTTTCCCGCTGGATCCCCCGCGGGTTGCTCTACGATGCGCGGCGAGGTCCCCATGCGCCGTCCCGTTTCGCTGGCCGCCCCGTTGCTCTTGATCCTCGCGAGCTGCGGCTCGCCGCCCGCCGCCGACACGCCGACCGTGCCCACCGCGGCGCCGGAGGCGAGCGCCGATCCTGCTCCGAGCGCCGCGCCCGAAGCGAGCGCCGAGCCCGCCCCGAGCGCCGCCGCGACCGCGACCGCGACCGAAGCGCCGGCGTCCGACGCCGCGACGCTCGCCCGCGAGCTCGCCAAGAGCGGCGGGCGTCGCATCGGCTACTCCGCGTCGAAGAAGGCCTTCGCCCACCCGGTGGAGCGCCGCGTCCAGAACGGCTTCAGCCTCGAGATCCAGTTCACCGGCGAGGACGGGAGCCCGCGCGACGCGATGCGGATCTGCCAGCCCGGCGAGTGCGAAGACAAGCTCGACGAGATGCTCAAGGTCTTCCTCCCGAAGCTCACCGAGCGCCTCGATCGCGAAGGGTTCACGACGATGCGCGCCATCGGCTGGCCGGGCGGCGGCGACGAGCTCGAGGTCTCGAGCCTCGGAGCCAAGCTCCACTTCGAGAAGGGCAAGCTCACCAAGTTCGGCCAGGGCAAGCCCGCCGCGCTCACCAAGCTCGGCGGCCCGCGCTTCGACAGCGCCCCCGAGGCCGTCTTCGTGGTGCCCGGCGGCAAGCTCCTCGCGGTGTTCGCCAAGCCGAGCGGCGACGCCAAGGGCCTCGTGCAAGAGCTCCACGTCTTCAAGCTCCCGTAGCGGGGCCTCCGCGATCTAGCATGGCGATCACCATGCTCCGATCTGCCTTCCGGACGCTTCCCCTCGCCGCCACGATCACCTTCGTCTCCGCCTGCGGGAGCGACACGACGCCGAAACCGACGCCGGAGCCGGAGGTCACCTACGCGGCGCCGCCCGCGTCTGTCGTGGTGGAGGAAGGCGCCGTGAAGATCCGCCGCGAGGTCTTCCTCGTGCCCGGCGTCAAGCCGCCGAAGAACCCCGTCGCCACGGCCAACGCCGAGACGCCGGCCGAGCTCAACTTCGTGCGCGTGATCCGGTACCGCGTCGACGCCGATCCGCCGAAGCCGGCCCGGGCGATCGCGGTGCTGATGCCGGGCTTCCTCGGCGGCGCCGGCAGCTACGATCCGATGGCGCGCGCCATCGTCCGTCGATCCACGGCCGACGACGCGCTCGAGGCCTGGGCCATCGATCGCCGCGGCAACCTGCTCGAGGACCACCACGGGCTCGAGGTCGCCCAGGTGAAGAAGGATCCGGAGCTCGCGCTCAGCTACTATTTCGACGAGGCCCAGGTCGAAGAAAAGAAGTTCAAGGGCTTCCTCCAGCCGGACGAGGTGGCCTTCGAATCCGAGTGGGGCCTGGCGACGACGGTCGGCGATCTCGCGAAGGTGATCGCCCACGTCCCCGAGGCGGATCGCAAGGCGCGCGTGGTGCTCGTCGGGCACTCGCTCGGCGCCTCGATCGTCGAGGAGTACGCGGCCTGGGACTTCGATGGGAAGCCTGGCTACGCCGAGCTCGCGGGCCTGGTGCTCATCGACGGGATGACGCGCAACGAGGGCGCGGCGGCGCTGCCGGTGACCAAGGACGAGTACCTGAAGGGCAAGAGCGCGGGCCTGCTCAGCGTGCCCGGGCTCGACGCCGTGCGGGCCGGCACGCCCTACGTCGCGCTCCCGTTCCTCGGCCTCGACATCTACCCGATCGCGGCGATCACCGCGATGCGATCGCGGCTCTCGCCCGAGAAGATCGTCAAGGATCCTTACCGCGACAAAGCCTTCCTGACGCTGCTCTCGCTCAGCACCGTCCCGAAGATGACCAACCGCGGCGCGATGGGCCTGGCCTTCGACAACGAGTCCAACGGCATCTCGTTCGCGGCGGTCTCGTGCGGCACGAGCAAGGGCGGCGCGACCGAGTCGTACGCGAGCCTGCTCGGCGTCACGCTCTCGCACCCGAGCGACGACGACGCGACCTACGACTGGGTCGAGTACGATCAGGTCAACCCCAAGGAGCACACCTCGATCGAGGACATCGCCCGCTCCTGGTACGAAGGCCCGGGGCTCGATTTCGCCGAGTGGTACTTCCCCGCGCGCCTCTCCGCCGACGCGCCCGCGGCCGGCACGCTGGTGCTGAAGCCGGGCGACTGGCCGCTCGACGAGCAAGGGCTGCGCGCCATGCACGGGGCCGCGATGGATCTGCCGATCCTCGGCGCCGTCGCCGGCCTCGTCAACGACGTCAAGGCCCTGGAGCCGCTGCGCGCGCTGGTGAAGGACGTCCCGATCGGCCCGGGGCGCCCGCTCGCCGGCAAGCCGCGCACGACGGAGGACGCGTTCCGCGTCCTCGACATCACCGCGCTCACCCACATCGATCCGCTCTCCGGCACCGACGCCGGCGGCGGGATCGTCCCCCAGTGGTACAACGCGTTGACGACGTGGATGAAGGTCAACACGCCCGCGGGCGGCGTCGTCGTCTCGGCCCAGACCGCACCCTGATCTGCACAAGCAAGCTCCCGGTCACCCAAGGCGCTTTCCCGGCGACGCCTCTCAAGGCCTCTCTTACCGCAGCTCCATCGCGGAGGGGCGCGGCTGGATCACCAGCCCGCGCCGGGCGAGCGCGTGCTCGAGGCCGGCCTTCAAGGTACCGAGCGTCACCAGGCCGCGGAGGTCGAGCTGGGCAGTCACCATCGTTTGCGCGATCTCCGGGCTCACCCCCACGAGGATGATCTCGGCCCCGAGGAGGCGTGAGGCCTGCGCCAGCCGGACCAGCCACCCGGCGACGGCCGCGTCGATCGCCGGGACACCGGTGATGTTGAGGAGGACGCCAAAGGCACGCTCCCGGGTGATGGCCGAGAGCAGAGTCTCCAGGAGCAGCTCGCCGCGCAGAGCGTCGATGGGGCCGATGAGGGGGAGCACCAGTATGCCGGGGTGGATCGGAATGATTGGCGAGGTGAGCTTGCGGATGACGGCGAGGTGCGCGTCCTCGATGGCCATCCTCATGCCGTCGGCGAAATTGTCGAGCGCCGCGGCCCACGCCGCCTCGATGATCAGGCTCACCTGCTCGAGCGCGTGGATTCGCTCGGCCGGCTTCGGCAGCGTCTGGCACAGGTCTCGAAGCATGCGGGCGATGCCGTCGAGCGCGAAGCGGGCGTCGCGCGTCGAGAGGCCCCCGCGCGCCCGCACCTGGACGATGTTCACCAGGTGCTGCGCATAATGGTGGTGCGCCCCGGACTCGAGATCGCGGAGAATAGCCTGGATCGACGCGAGCATCGCCGCCTTGAGCCGTTCGGGCGGGACCGTGGCCCAGGTGGTGCGCCCGGACTCGCTCATCTCGTGCGCCAATCGCTCGACGATCGCCTCACTTTGCTCGGCGACGAGGGCCGCGAGCGGGCCCTGGGCAACTATCCGTCCTGACATCGACGCTCCTCTGCTGGGTCATGCAGCGTGCCATGGTAAGCCACCGGGCGCGAAGGTCCGGAGCAGAACTTGTACCGACGCCGACTTTGGCGTCTACTCCCTGATCATGCGCACGCTCACTCTTTTTAGAATTGCTTCACTGCTCGCTGCGGTCGGTCACGCGGGGTGCGGCGGCGTCGATACGAGCGGAACCGGCGGCGGGGCGAGCTCGGCCGACATCACCGGCGACATCCTCGACATCTACGCCCCCACCACCGGCCAGGTGACTCGCCCCGACGTCACCTCGTGGGCCTCGATCGCCGCCCTCGTCGAGAAGGGCGGCGCCTACACCAGCTTCCCTGGCAGCGTCGCCGCCGACGGCAAGCTCCGCATCCCCGGCGTGCCGGAGGGGCCGTACCTGCTCGCGCTCACCAGCGCGGCGTCGGCGACGATCCCCGGTGCTCCGCCCCTCACGACCTTCTTCGCCACCTCGGCGCGAACGCTCGATCTCGGGACGACCTACAGCGGTCGGGCTGATATCGTGTCGATGACCCAGCCGACGTTCTTGTTGCTCGACGCGACGCTGACGGCGCCGTGGCAGACCTACACGGAAGACGCGATGGGGATGGTCACGCAGCCGCGCGAAGACAGCCTCCAGTTCTTCTCGCGCAACGCCTCGGTCACGGGCCCGGTCGTCGCCGTGGCGAGCGCGCCCGAGGACGGCGCCCCCGCCGACGGCGCCATCAAGCTCACGGGGTGGAAAATCGACGCGAGCTTGGCGTTCGCGTACCTCGGCAACCTCTCGCTGATCGACAGCAGCAAGGGCGATGACCTCGCGATCCTCCACAACGTGGAGCACCAGGTCGGCGTGATTGACGACGTCGATCCCTGGAAGGGCTACGTTTACCAGGCGACACAAGAGGTGCTCCGCCCGAAAGCACTGACGATGACCGACGGCGGCACCTCGGTGGTGAGCGGCGCCTTCGAGGCCGTGAAGCCGTCGAGCTTCGCGGTCGATTACAAGGGCTCCGCCTTCAACGCCCTCGTGGCGGGCTTGCCGATCGACTACGCCTACATCGACTTCAGCATGTTCCTGGAGCCCGGCACTCCGAATCCGCAGAGCGGCGCCTATGCCACCTTGCTCGACGCCTCCACCCTGGGTCTGATGGTCTATGCCAACCCGAGCTGCGCGGGCGTCGGCTGCGACGTGACGGCGTGCCCGAGCGGCTGCGATCTCGGCAAGTACACGCTCCCCGGGGACCACGCTCATGCGTTCTCCTACGGCAATCCCTTCGACTTCGGGCAGGAGCTCATCAACGTGGTCATCGATTTCAGAGCGGACGTCAAGGCGCTCTTGCCCGAGATGACATCGGAGCGGCTCCGGGCGCGCTTCTACGTCCAGGCGCCGGCCTCGGAGCTCAACGGCAAGCCCATTCAGCCCGTCCTCGGCTTCCCGCAGGGCATCAAGGTCGCGGGCAAGGCGACGCCGTACGATCAGGTGACCTCGGGCGTCGGCGCGGCGCCGGAGCTGACCTGGAGCCCGCCTACCCTGGGCAAGCCGACCAGCTATCGAATCACCGTGGTGGATTTGACGGACGTGATGGACAAGGACGGGACCGTGGTCCTGCGCCGCAACCTCGCGAGGTTCTACGTCACCGAGGCGACGTTGAAGCTCCCGACCGGGCTGCTCCAGGCCGGGAAATACTATTACTTCCAGGTCGCCGCGAGGGCGCAGGACAGCGACGATCGCGCCGCGCCCTACAAGAGCTACCCGGTCCACAACGCGTTCTCGCAGATGTTCACGGGCGTCGTGACGCCGTGAGCAAGAGCCCTGGCCAGCAGCCCTCGAAGAGCGCCGAGGACACGATCACCGTCCGACGGATGGCCTTCGCTTTCCCCGAAGGCCTCGATCCCGTCGTCATCGAAGGCTACCCCGAGGAGTCGTACTTCTTCATCGGGCTCTCGTTGCTGCTGCCGTACCTCGAGCCCTACCTCATCCGCTCGATGCGCGAGGCGAAGAAGCGCGTAACCGATCCGGCGCTGGTGGCCGACATCGATCTCTTCAACGCCCAGGAGGGCCAGCACTACCGTCAGCACACGGTCTTCAACGAGGCGATCCGCCCCGCCGGCCTCGAGGCGTTGACGGCGCTCGAGGCCGAAATCTCGGCCGATTACCGCCGCTTCACCGAGACGCGCTCGCTGCGGTTCAACCTCGCTTACGCCGAGGGCTTCGAGGCCTTCACCACCGCTGTCTCGCGCTTCGCCTTCGAGACGAGGCAGTTCGACCGCGTCCACCCCGCCGCCGTGCGCGATCTGTTTCAATGGCACATCGTCGAGGAGCTCGAGCACCGCACGGTGACGTTCGACGTCTACAACCACGTCTGCGGCGGCTACTTCTACCGGCTCGCCGTCGGGATCTTCGCGCAATGGCACCTCAACCGCTTCGCCCTGCGCGTCGCCAACGCCTTGCAGGGCCACGATCCCGAGGGGTTCCGGAAAAAGTACGGGGGAAGGCGCGCGGCCTGGACACGCGTCCGGCCGCTGCTCTGGCTCGCCGTTCGCCTGCTCTTCCCCAAGCTCTTCGCGACCTACCTGCCCTGGTACACGCCGCACACGATCCCCCTGCCCGCTGTGGCGAGTACGCTGGCCAAGCGCTACTCGGAGATGGCTTTGGCAGCAGCTCCGGCGGGGAAGAGCGCCTCCGCGTAGGCACTGGATGCGTTAAGGGTGTTGGGTGCAAATCTCAGTTTGCAGGGGAGCCCCGTCGGCGAAACACCCGGGAGTCCCCCCCATCGCCCGGGGGAACGAGGACGGGCAAGCTTCAGATGTCGGGACATGGAGTTCGAGATTCATGATGCCCGCTCCCTCCCGACGCTCCTAGACCCCGATCTAGCACTACCTCGGGTTGCATTTTCGGGAATTTCGCGAAACTTCCGGCTGTTGCGTGGGTTCTCAACCTTCACACCCAGCAACCGGGAGACCTTTTCAGGTGAAACA
>Ga0105048_10008270_pt1 | contig 16664 bp, 11 predicted proteins | sample MAT05_FD_78382 | JGI IMG/M metagenome (GOLD analysis project Ga0105048, IMG submission 78382) | Freshwater microbial communities from Lake Fryxell liftoff mats and glacier meltwater in Antarctica - MAT-05 | ecosystem: Environmental > Aquatic > Freshwater > Ice > Liftoff microbial mat | place...
ATCGTACCTTCCCTCGCGAAACTCGAGCGCATGGTCGATTTTTTCCACCCGTCCCTTGCCATGGACCTTCAGCACCAGGCATCCCGCCACCTGAGGAGGATCCGCCACTCGCTCACCGCCCATCTCAAAACTCTCTGAACCGTCCCCAAAATGCAACGAATCCTGATCGCTGAAGATGACCGCTTATTGCTTGAAGAGGTGAAAAGACTCCTCAACAAAGTTTCGCTTGAGAAAGTCCTGCGGGATTGGAACACCCCTCCGCCACTGCCTCCCCGGGCATTCATCAAACGCGCGAAAGGCCCGATCGCCGTCCCCGTCGTGGATGATGACAAGGTCATCCAGGGAGTGCTCGGGTTTCTCATGGAACAGGCCGGTGTAGGACAAGATGCCTGAATCGGCTGCCGGACTCAGTGACCACGCGCACCTGATTGATTTCAGGCAGCTCGGATTATTCTTCGGCATGGGAAGGATCGACTTCATTACGATCCTCGGCGATGTCATTCACGAGGTTCCGGAGCATTTGGAAAAGATCCACTCCGCCATTCTTTCCGGGGAGGAAAAGGAACTGAAAGCCCGGGCGCACTGCATGCGCGGGATGTTGGCCAACGTAGGCTGTTTCGCCATGATGGCGGTTCTCTATGATCTGGAATATCTTGAACCACCTCGTCCTGAGAACGCGGATGCGGTCCATTTGAAGCTCGAAGGCCTCTGGCAGGAAAGTTTGGCGGAAATTAGAATTTGGGCGCAGTCCGCTCCTGTTTTCCTCTCATGATGGGGTTATGATCCATCGGACAAAATTCCGCATCTGCGGGGTGCCATGGTTTATCAAGTGGAAAACTGGCTGGCCAGGGGGCACCTATCGGCACTGGTCTAACCGATGAGATCGCTGATCGATCCAAAGTCCGGGGAAAACAACCGTTTGTAGGTGCGGGCGGCATAGCCATCGGTCATGCCAGATAGGAAATCACAGACGAGCCGTGCGCGGCTTGCTTCATCCGGTGCGCCTGCGATCTCTTCGGCGGTGTCAGCCGGGAGTAGCTGGAAGTTTTGACCATCGATTTTCTGCTGGGAGATATATCTTTCTCCAAGAACTTCCCATAACTGCCGAAGCATGCGGCTGCCTTTGTGTTCTAGTTGCTTGAGCTGGGGTGAGAGGAAAACCACCTCGAAGGCGAGACGCTTGAACAAGGCCGATTCCGCTTTCACGTCCTCATCAATGACGAGCTTGTGGCGGTAGCGATTGGTGATGCCACTGAGGAAGTTGACATCTGTTTCGAGGTGCGTGGCCTGGATATAGCGGCCGATGCGTTTACCCACGAAGGGATCCACCCGTTTACGGCGGATGGCCTTCATCAAATCTCCAAGCGGTGTGCCCTCGCCACAAGGAGCCTCGCGTTTTTCCGCCCAGGCTTCGATTTTCTCGATGTTTAGAAATCCGGCGCGGACACTGTCTGAAAGGTCATTGAGCGAGTAAGCGGTATCGTCCGCCCAATCCATCAATTGGCACTCGATGGATTTGAACTTGTCCCGAGCTTCGCCCGGACTGAGTTCCAAAGGGAAATCATTTCCACCCATCGCCCAATCCAGGTAAGCGTGTTGGCTATCATAGATGAAATGGTTTTCCGGCTGCTCGCCGAGTTCCGTCCAGAGGGATTTGTATTTCAGCACGCCATCCAGGAAGGCCCGGGTAGGGTCCATGCCGCTGCGCTTCGCTGAAAAAATTCGCTCGGTGAGGAGCCGCAGGGTTTGGGCATTGCCTTCGAAGCCGCCATGATGGCGCATCAGGTGATTGAGCGTCCGCTCGCCGGCATGGCCGAAGGGCGGGTGACCGAGATCATGGGAAAGGCAGATGGCTTCCACCAGATCCGGATCGATGAAAAAATCTTCTTCCAACAATCGGTTCGGGCAGCTTTTGAGCCAATAGGAAATCGATTTTCCGATCTGGGCCACTTCCAAAGAGTGGGTGAGCCGCGTGCGGTAGAAATCATACTCACCGCTCCAGAAAACCTGCGTCTTGTTTTGCAAACGTCGGAAAGTCGGGGTGTGCAGCACGCGGTCCCGATCCATTTGAAATGGCGTCCGATAGTCCGCACCGTCGCACGCGCCTGAGCGCCGCTCGGTGTCAAAAGCCCCGTAAAAGCGGTTCAACATTTGCCCCAGCCTAGATGCCCGAGCGCATCCGGCAACCTCAACCTTGCACCATTGCGCCCCCAAGGTTCCTAAACCAAGGAAGGTGAGTTTACAACGATGAAGAATCTTTCACTGACACAATACCAAATAGAGAACAGTTGACTGCTCTCGATCCATTTCCTGCTCCTGCCTCCTGACTCGACCCGATGGAAGAAGCGCATTGTCCCCATTGGAAACCAAGTTCCAAAGCGGGTGTTTCCCACCTGCCCCGTCAAAGACCGCCTTTCGTTCACCAAACTTCGATGCGGCCGCATCAAAGTTTGGTGATCTTGTGCGTGTTAATTTTTTCTTTTCCTCTCTTCGCGTCTTGGCGAGAAAACTTATTTAGACGCAATTTTCAGGAGAGCTATCCTTGGAGTGGAGACCTTGGGGCCGCGAGGGGAAATTTTCCGTTTGCAGTTTCGAGCGGTGAACCCAAGATGCTTCGTCGGCAAGGTTTTTGAAATAGTCTGTAATTATTCCATTTAGGCCACAGTTAATAGTCATCCCTATGCATTCGATCAAACGCGCGTTTTTTTGGCTCTCCGGGGCCGGCACCGAGACTTTGGAAAAATGCCCGGCATGGGAGCAGCGGAAATACGTGGCGTTCGGCGCGACGGTTTTGGTGCCTTGTGCGTTTGCCTTCATCGCCTGTGCCTACGCCCTCTCCACGCTCACGGACAATGCGCGGGTGATTTATCCAGTGGCGGCGGTTTGGTCCTTCATCATCCTGGCGATCGACCGTGCCCTGCTCGCAGGCTACCGGCCTTACATGTCGATTTTTAGAAAGCTCTCGCAGTTTTCGCTGCGTATCGTCGTCGCCGTCCTGATGGGAATCACCATCGCCCATCCCTTGGTGCTGCTGTTGTTTCGGGATACGATTTCCTCGGTGATTGAGAAGGATCGCTCAGCGGAAATCGAGGTGGTGCGTGCGGGATTCGCACAGGAGAAGGAGAAAATCCGTGCGCAGGTGGTGACCTTGGAAACCGCGCTCAGTGAGCAACGCCAACGCTGGAATGATTCGTTCCAAGCCAAATTCATCTTGCAGGAAACGGAGGATTCGAAAACGGCCATCCCCGGTCTGACCGCAGAGCAACAAACGGAACTCAAAGCCGCCATCAGCGAGGGCACCGCACCTTTCTCAGAGCGCCTCGCCCTTGTGGAAACCCAGTCCACTGAGTTCTCCCCGCAGTATGTGAAACTGCAAACCGAGCTGGGCTTTTGGCAGGCGGAGTTCGAACGCGAGCTCAATGGCCAACGCTCCGGCATGCGTGGCGAAGGCCCGCGCGCGCGCTCGATCCGGGCGGACCAGCTCGAACCCCGGCGCGAAGAATCGAAGCGGCTCGGTGCGTTGTTAGAGCACCTCACGGCGGAAAAATCCACTCTTCAGACTCAGACTCGCCAAGCGGAGGCAGCGGCAATCGCTCTGTTTGAAAAGAAGCTCGCAGAAATCGCACTCGCGAATAAATCCGAATCCGAGCGGGTGGCGGGCCTCAGGCAGAAGGTGGAAAATGACCAAGCCGGGCAATTTGTGACCCAGCAAAATGCCCTGCGCGCCACCATCAAGCAGCAGATCGATACCCGCCTTGCCGAATTCACCCGCGTGCAGGGCGAGCTTGCTGGTGTGGCGACCGAGGAGGCCGACCGCATCGCCGCCATGCGTGCCGAGCCACGGCGCGATATTCTCACCCAGACACTCGCGTTGCACGGCCTCTTCAAGGCGGGCAGCGAGGGTGGTCAATTCGCCTTCTACACCTATCTGGTTCTCACGCTTCTGTTCATGCTGGTGGATACCATCCCGCTCATCGTCAAGTTTTTCACCAAGCCCGGCCCCTACGATACCTTGGTGGACCGCGACGAAATCACCTTCGATACCGAGCACCGCGCCTTCAAGCACAGCCGCGTCCGCTACATGGATCAACTGGCCAAGGGCAATCTCATCGCCGTTACCCGCAACCAACGCCTGGAGGATGCCCTCGTCGATGGGGTGGAGCACACCCGCGCCGCGCGTGAGTTTCTCGAATCACTAACCGAAATGGAAAAGGCGTTTACCGAAAAAATGAAACTCGAAGAACAATCCATCGGCATGGCGGAAGGCGACAAACGTGCTGCCCACGAAGCCATGAAGAAACGTTTCTATGACGACCTCCATCACCGGATGGAAATTTTCTTCACCACCCGCCACGCTTGAGGTTTTTTTATAGGTGATTTACTTCTTGTTTATAGGTATAGCGTGAGAAAGATTTTGCCTGAAGGCGAAACGCAGAAGAAAAGCAACGATTTTGTTTTGAATGACTTAATTTAACATATGAAAAGATTTAAAACCAATGTGATTATACAGGATAAACAGGATCCTAATGGCCAGACCACCCGCTCCACCTACAATCTCGAAGCTTTTGGCGGGATGCCTGGCCCGGGAGGGAGAATCCGGAATAAGACTGAAAAAGGACTCTAACCTACAAGGTGTCTAATCCCCTAAAATCGAAATTTGGATCGTATGGATTTAGTTTCTAAAATCGTATTTTTGTTTTCGAATAAAAAATATCTAGTCATATTAGATAAGGAAGGTGCGCCCGAATTGATTTATAGAAACGGAGATAGATACCTCATGGGTGGTTTTTTGATTAATGATTCGACTTTGCAAATCTATAAATCAAGTATCAATAGAACCTTCTTTTCTAAAGACAATTCGCCATTGTATAGTGACGCAAGGATAATTAATGATTTAACAATTCACATGAATAAGTTCAAAATCGAAGTGCGAACTATTGATTGACAATTCAAGATCTCAGAAAAAAGTGAATCTTTTAAGGCCAGGCCTTGGATTTTAATGTCAAGTTATGTTAGCTTGCCTCCGCCAATTAATGAGGTGGACACCGTTCTACGGTATCAAAAAGCACCTCCGAGATCCAGCCTCGTGGGAGCAAGCCAAGCCCGATCAGCCACTCTCTACGCCAATTTTCAGCCCCTGCTTTTTGACACCGATGATGGACGGACAGATGGACGGCCCAGCAATAAGCTCGTAATCGTCACAATCACCCCGGCAACCCCTCTACGCTCGGAGATCATCATCCGGACGGACAAACATTTGGCTTATCCAGCAAGTAAAGCAGGGACGCTGTCTGCCCTTGCCTCACAATTCTTGTCCCGGCTAGGACAAAGATTGTAGGATGCATTTGTTTCCCTCATCCTCCTGCCAGTAAAATCAGCCATCTGAGGTGAGTGAAAAGAAGAGCGCGGTATCGGTTGCCGGGCTTTTTCGATTCATTGGCTCAGCCGCGAGACGCGTCAGCCACATAGGAAGAAGAGCGCGGTATCGGTTGCCGGGCTTTTTCGATTCATTGGCTCAGCCGCGAGACGCGTCAGCCACATAGGAAGAAGAGCTTATCGGGCGCCGGGCTTTTTCGATTCATTGGCACAGCCGCGAGACGCGTCAGCTACATAGGAAAAAGAGCGCGGTATCGGTTGCCGGGCTTTTTCGATTCATTGGCACAGCCGCGAGACGCGTCAGCTACAACCGAAGAAGGGCTCAGCAGTTGCTGGGGGCGTAGTTTTTTGGGCGAACGGTGAGGGGCTGGAACTATAACGCTACCCCAGCTCCGACGCGATTATCAGGCGGTGTCATGTGCGATTCGCTTCGCGGGCGGGATGAATCCCGCGCTCCGTGGAGAAGAGGCGGTTTCAAACGACTGGTGCCTCAGCGGCCCAGCGTCTGATGCACCATCAGGAGCCTGAGTCCGTTCAAGCACACCAGCACCGTACTGCCCTCGTGGCCCACCACGCCGAGGGGAAGCGGGAGAGCGAATCCAAGCGCGGCGAAGATCAGCACGACGATCACCGCACTGGCGAAGATGAGGTTCTGAACAAGAACCCGCTTGGCACGGCGGGCGTGGGCCAGAAGCAGCGGGATGTTTTCCAGGCGATCTCCCATCAACACCACATCCGCTGTCTCCATCGCCACATCGGTGCCGGCGGCTCCCATGGCCATGCCAATGTCTGCGATGGCGAGGGCGGGCGCGTCGTTCACTCCATCGCCGATCATCATCACGGTGCCTTCGAGTTTGAGCTGGCGGATGACTTCGAGTTTATCCTCGGGCAGCAGTTCCGCGCGGACTTCATCGACTTTTGCTTCCTGCGCGATGGCATTTGCCACGAGCCGTTGATCGCCCGTGAGCATGACGACTTTTTTAATCCCGAGTCTGTGCAGATCTTCTGCGAGATGGAGGGCCGCAGGGCGAATGGTGTCCGCCATGACGAGAACCGCTTTGGCGTTTACTTTATCGCCTTCGCGAGTTCCTAGCCAGACGCAGGTTTTGCCTTTTTCCTGAAGGGGTTTGGAAGCTTCTGCGAGTGCATTGAAGCCTGAGGCGTTGAGTTCGCGGAACAAACGTTCACTGCCGACGAGGTAACGCACACTCTCGACCGTGGCCTCGGCGCCCTTGCCCGCCGTGGATTGGAAATCAGTGGCGAGCGGAAGCTCGAGCTTGAGGTTTTCCGCACTCTTCACGATCGCGTGGGCGAGGGGGTGCTCCGACTTTGCCTCCAGCGCGGCGGCGGCTTGCAGGAGTGCAAGAGCGGGAGCGGGGAGCGGATTGGAAAGTGAATGAATTTCTCCGTTTGAAACAATTTCCGTGAGTGAAGGCTTCCCGACTGTTAGGGTTCCTGTTTTATCGATGGCAACAATATCGATCTTCGCGGCACGTTCCAAATGTGAGCCGCCTTTGATTAGGATACCTTTGCGGGCGGCCCCGCCGATGGCAGAGAGAACGGTGGCAGGAGTGCTGATCACGAGGGCGCAAGGCGATGCCACCACCATCACCGTCATTGCCCGATAGAATGCTTGGGAAAACGTCTCGCCCCAGAATAGAAATGGGATGAGGAAGACGATGATGGTCAGCCCGATAACGCCCATGGCATAGTATTGTTCCGCTTTTTCCAAGAACCGCTGGGTTTGGGATTTTTCGGACTGGGCTTCGGCCACGAGTTTTACCATGCGGGAAAGGGCGGAGTCTTCGGAACGCTTGGTGACGCGCAGCTCGATGCCGCCGCTTTGGTTCAAGGTGCCGGCGAATAGCGAACTGCCGAGTGCCTTGGCGACGGGCATGGATTCACCGGTGAGTGAGGATTCATCGACGTTGGTGCTGCCTTCGGAAATGACACCATCCACCGGGATTTGTTCGCCCGGGCGGACGAGGACAATTTCTCCAATCTCTAAATCCTCCACTGCGAGTTTGATGTTGCCATCGGCGCGTTTCACCAATGCCTCGCTGGGCCGCAGGGTGAGCAGGGATTCGATGGCTTTTTGAGTGCGCTCCATGGCATGGCGCTGTAGGACATTGGAGAAACTGAACAGAAATAGCAACAATGCTCCTTCAAAAGGCTGGCCGATAAGCGCAGCGCCGATTGCGGCGAGGACCATGAGCACATCCACATCCAGCACTTTTTCGCGCAATGAGGCGATGGCCGAGCGGACTCCTTGCTGTCCGGCAAAAAGATACGCCCCCGCATAGAGGGTGTGGCTGAGCATCCCTGTCCCAGTCATTTTTTGAACCACCAGAGCGCTGATGAGAAAAATCAAACCCAAGCCGCAGGAAATTTCCTCATTGAGTTCACCGCTGCGGATTTTCTGCCAGAGTGGTTGCTCCCCTTTGCGGCTGTGGGCGTAAGGTTGGATCTTCGCACCGGTGTTTTTGAGGTCACCGAGGACTTGGGCGGGTGTGGCGACCTCGGAATCGAAGGTCACCACGAGGACTTTTCCCATGTAGCTCGCGGTGGCCCTTCTCACGCCGGGGATCTTTTCGACTCGTTTTTCCAACTTGAGCGCGCAGGCCTCGCAGGCGCTGCCTTCGAGCCGATAGATGCTTTTCTCAAGAACCGATGAAACCTGGCTGTGGTGCTCCTCGACGAGATTGCGGACATCGGCCTCGCTGAGTTTGTGGGGATCGAAGTCGATTTCCACTTTCGCCCCAACCAAGTCCGGGCGAACCGCGACGATGCCTTGGTGATCGGTGAGATCGTGATCCGGGTTTGCGGCGGAAGAAGGCTTTGGAGAAGCGGGGTTCATAAGAATGAAACCCGATTCAGACGAAATAGGCGTGGAATAGCAAACCGAGAAAAATTTCTCACGTCTTCCCACTTGCCCGCCATCCCCCTTCATGCTTGCCTCCCGCCCTCATGAAAATTCTCGTCGCCTACTCCGGGGGTCTTGATACCTCCGTCCTGCTGCTTTGGCTCAAGGAGAAATACAATGCCGAAATCATCGCTTATTGCGCCGATGTCGGCCAAGGTGATGAACTCGATGGTCTCGAAGCCAAAGCGCTTTCCACCGGTGCTTCCAAGTGCTTCATCGGCGATTTGAAAGAAGACTTCGCGCGCGATTACATTTTCCCAATGATCCAGGCAGGTGCGATTTATGAAGGTCGATACCTGTTAGGCACCTCGATCGCCCGCCCCTGCATCACCAAGGACATGATCGATGTGGCCATCGCAGAAGGCGCGGATGCGATCGCCCACGGGGCCACTGGCAAGGGCAATGACCAGGTCCGTTTCGAGCTTTCCGCCGCCTCGCTCGCGCCCCAGATCAAGTGCATCGCGCCGTGGCGGGATGCTTCATTCCGTGCGCAGTTTCCCGGACGCACCGAGATGATCGCCTACGCCGAGGCGAACAACATTCCGATCAAGGCCTCGATGAAAAAGCCTTACTCGATGGACCGGAACCTCCTCCACATTTCCTTCGAGGCCGGTGCCATGGAAGATCCTTGGTATGATGCCACCACCCCGGCGGATACGGATATGTATGTGCTGTCCGTTTCTCCTGAAGATGCACCGGACAAGGCGGAGTATATCGAAATTCTCTTTGAAAAAGGTAACGCCATTGGCCTGAAGCATGACGATCTCGCTGCCATACTCACTGAGCTGGGAGACGTGAAATCGACCGGCGCACAGGATGGATACGCACTTCTCACGCCCTATGGCATCATGCGTGTGCTCAATCTGCTTGGTGGCCGCAATGGCATCGGGCGCATCGATATCGTGGAGAACCGCTTCGTCGGCATGAAATCACGTGGAATCTATGAAACGCCCGGCGGCACCATCTTGCTCGCGGCTCACCGTGATTTGGAAACTCTTGTCGTTGATCGCGAGTCCATGCACATCCGCGATGGCCTCATCCCGAAATACGCGCAGCTTGTTTACAACGGCTTCTGGTTCTCCCCGGAGCGTGAGGCCATCCAAGCCCTCGTCACCGAGACCCAGAAAACCGTGACGGGCGAAGTCCGCATGAAGTTATACAAAGGCAATGTCATGCAAGCCGGCCGCCGCAGCCCTTACAGTATGTATTCCGAAGCCATCGCCACCATGGAAGGTGGCCAGGAAGAGGCATACAACCAGGACGATGCCACCGGCTTCATCGCGCTCAACGCCCTACGTCTCAAGGCCAGCGCCCGGCAGAAAAAATAAGCAACAGCACCTGATTGAAAGATTGGCGCGGATTGCCATGTCCGCGCCGGTGATCGAGTGCTGATAATATGACCATTGCTGGGGTATTGGCTTCCTGCCTGGAAAGTATCAAGGCGTGCCATTCCGTGGCGCCGGTGATCGCGTGCTTTACCTGAGCAACCCCTCGGAAATGGATCGTGCATGATCTCCAAGCCAGAGACTCAAAATTACTTTCGTTCCCCTGAAATTCAGGTAATTTGATCTTGTTCAGCGAGTGCTACGGCACAAACCGAACTTCAGCCTTCAAAACGCTCAGCCGAAATTAAATCGTCTAATCTCCGGGGGGAAGTTAAACGACAAAGGTCAAAGCAAGAACGGCTCCGAAAAAAGCGCGCATTGAGAGATCCGTGGGGATATCCAGTGCGCGCTTTTCTTTTGGGAGCGATTCAAGCGTATTTCATTTCAGGCCGCGCAGGACGCGGATTTTGTGGCATTCGCTATCGCCGATGTAGAGATCGCCGGTTAGTGGATGGATGCCTATGCCGTGGAGGCGGGCCATGCGGCATTTGAGCGGGTCAGGGGTATCCGGGCCATCGCCGCGGGCACCATCTCCTGCGATGAGTTCCAACAGAGGCGGGGTGGTTGTTAGGTTGATGGCGCGAACGGTGTGGGTTTCGGTATCGGCGAGGTAAACTTTTTTCCCATCGGGGGAAACGGCGATGCCTTTGGGGCCTGCGATGGTGGCAAGAGTGGCGGGGCCGCCGTTGCCTGTGAATCCGGGTTTGCCGGTGCCGGCCATGTGGTGGAGGGTGTGGGATTTCACATCGATTCGATAGACCGCATTGCCTTCGCGCAGGGCGAGCCATAGCGCCCCGTCGGGTGCTAGCGCGAGTGCGCGCGGGCCATTCAGCGGGGTTTGCGGGCCGATGGCCGCGCCATCGGTTAGGTTCTTGGTTTGTCCGTTGCCGCACCAGGTGGAGATGATACCGCTGGCGAGGTCGAGACGGCGGATGCGGTGGTTTTTGATATCGCAGATGAAGAGGTTCTTTGCCCCGGCATCAAACTCGATTGAGTGGGGTTGATTTAGATCTGCTAGATGTCCAGGGCCACCGTCACCGGAAAATCCCGGGCTTCCCGTGCCGGCGAGGGTGGTGACCTTGCCGGTGGCATGATCTTTCTTGCGAACAATGTGGTTCATCCGCTCGACCCAGTAGAGATCGCCATTCGGGTGGAAGCGGATTTCGTAGGGTTCGTTGAGTGTGGCATCGGTGGCAGGGCCGCCGTCTCCGGTGTAGCCTTTTTCTCCTGTGCCGATGATAGTCTCGATGATTCCGTTTTCTAGAATCTTGCGGATGACGTGATTGTTGGTGTCACAGAAATAGACATTGCCATCGGGGCCGACGGTGACGCCAAAGGGTTGGTTGAGTTCCGCATGGATGGCCTCCTTGCCATCACCTTGATAGCCCGCTTTGCCGGAGCCAGCGAAGGTCTCGATGGTGGCGGCTTGGCAGGTGAGGCGAAACAAAAGCAAAATGATGAGGAAACGCATGATCGCGGTGTTACCCTTGGATCTTTTGAAAGACATGACCTTCATTTTGATCGATCCTCTCGGGGCGGCCTTTGTTTTGATAGATCATGCGGGTGTGATCGACTCCCAGCAGGTGCATGATGGTGGCATGAAGATCGTGGACGTGGAGCTTGTCCTGGATGGCGCGCAGTCCGAGATCGTCGGTCTGGCCGATGGATTGGCCTCCTTTCACCCCGCCGCCAGCCCACATCATCGAGAAGCCGGTGGGATTGTGATCGCGGCCACTGCCTTTCTCGGACATGGGGGTGCGGCCAAACTCGCCACCCCAGATGACCAGGGTTTCCTCCAACAGCCCGCGGCATTTCAGATCCCGAATCAAGCCGGCGACGGGCTTGTCCATGCTGGCGCAGAGGTGGCTGTGGTTTTCCTCGATTTTATCATGAGAGTCCCACTTGCTACCTGCCCCGTGGTAGAGCTGGACGAAACGCACGCCACGCTCGACGAGGCGGCGTGAAAGCAGGCACATGCGGCCGAAGTTTTCGGTGTGGGGTTGATCCATGCCGTAGAGTTTTTTGGTGGCCTCGGATTCGCGGCTGAGGTCCACGGCTTCCGGGGCGGTGGCTTGCATGCGGTAGGCGAGTTCCATGCTGCGGATGCGGGCATCGAGTTCGGTGTTTTCCTCGCGGCCTTGTTGGTGTTGTTGATTCAGCTTGGAGAGGAAATCGAGTTTTGACTGCTGCCGGGCGGGAGTCATGCCTTTGGACGGATAGAGGTTTGCAAAAGGTTGGGGGCCGGAATCCAGGAGCGTGCCTTGATAGCTGGCAGGCATGAAGCCGCTGCCCCAGTTCCGCACACCGTTGACGACCTGGGCATCGGTGTCTTTGAGGACGACAAATGCCGGAAGGTTTTGGTTCTCCGTGCCGAGGCCATAGCTGACCCAACTGCCAAGGGAGGGGCGTCCTCCGATGATCGAGCCGGTGTTCATCTGGCAGACGCCACCGGCATGGTTGATGCCGTCGGCCACGCATGATTTGATGACGCACCATTCATCGGCGAGTTCCGCCATGTTGGGTATCCAATCGGAGAACCATTGGCCGCCTTGACCGTGTTGTTTGAAGCTGCGTTTGGTGCCTAACAAGGGTGAGCCTGCTTCGCCCATGGCAGTGATGACGCTGCCAAAGCTTTGGGGTAGCGGCTTGCCGGCGAGTTGGTTAAGGAGCGGTTTGGGATCGCAGAGGTCAAGGTGACTGGGTCCGCCTTCCATGAAGAGGAAGATGACGCGCTTCGCGGTTCCCGGGAGGTGGGGGACGCGGGGTTCGAGCGGGTTGATGGAGGTGCCTGGGTTTCCCATCGCGGCGAGCAGGTTGCCATCCCCGAGGATCGAGGCAAGGGCCAAGGCACCGAAGCCGCCACCGCCGCGCTTGAGGAAATCACGACGGCTGGTGAGGATCTCATGATGGGGTGGGCGGTTCATGGCTGATAGAGAAATTCGTTGGAATTGATGAGGACGTGGAAGAGGTCGGAAAGGGCCTCCAACTTGGGCGGGTTATTTTTTGTGATGGAAGTGTTTGGAGGGATGATCCAACGGAAGTTGGCATCGGGGGTTTCCGTGATGAGGCTGCTGCGGAGTTCCCATAGTTGTTCCAAGCCGGGAGAGGTTCGTTGGAGCAGGGTGTTATCGGAGGTGAGGGGGCCGTTACTCATCACGAGGCGTTGAATGCCGCCGCTCCAGAGATGGCCGGGCTGACCATCCCGACCACCGATGACCAACGCCCGGTCCGGGTCCATATAGCCGCCGCCCAGTGAGTGAGGGATCTTCGTTTCTTGGAGGAGAGCGGCGGGATCTGATAGATCCTTGGCAAGGAAGCGGATGTGGCCACCGAAGGTTTTTCCGGGCAAGGTCTCGGCGGAGAGGATGGCGGAGATATAGTAAGGTTTTTCAGGTGGGATTTGCAACCCAGAAGCCACCACCTCAAGGGTGAGTGCGGCTTGAAAATCCTCGCCACTGAGTTCCATCACGAGTTGACCGGGCGCGAAGCGGGATTTCTCACCTGTGATGCCCAGCGACCATCCTTTGTGAGACGGCTGACCGTTCCAACGTGAAGCGATGGTGCGGAGGGATTTATCGGGCTGGATGGAATCCAGATAGACGATGGCTTCGAGGGTGAAAGTGGCGTATTCAACAGCGGGCGTCCGAACGAGGATTTTTTCGTGATCGCTTGCGGGAGTGAAGGCGATGGGCGGCTCGTCCGAAGCGGCGAGGTTGATAAACCACTTGCTTTCATTGATGCGGACGGCAGGAGGCGGTGCAAGGGGGCGGCTTTTTTCAATTTGCTTCGCTTGCCCGTCGAGAAACGCCACACCGCCTGCGACCTCATCTGGCCGTGCCTGGCGACCGAAAATTTGAGTGATGGCAAGTTTCGCGAGATCTGTATCAGTGGCTTGGCGGCTGGTAAACAGCTGTGAGGCCATCGAGCGGGCGCGCTGGAGAGGCCACTCGCCATTAACCATTAGAAGGCTTTGGAGGGCGGTGTTTGTGGCATCCCGTTGGGCTACGCTCTGGAAGCCGGGTGGCGCATCGAAGCGCGAGAGCATCTCATCTTGGGAGTTGCGCTCCTTACGAATGAAAACCGATGGAACGGGTTTGTTTCCCTCCTCGGAGGGTCCACCGGTTTTCTCTGTGAGTTCGCCTGAGAGGGCAAGGAGCGTATCACGGATTTGTTCCGCATCGAGCCTTTGGGGGCGAGCACGCCAGAGAAGTTTGTTTTCCGGGTCCACTTCGTTGGCGCGAGGGCTGGCTTTGATGAGCGAGCTTTGGCGATAGGTAGCGGAGTTGAGGATTTGCCGATGGAGCCATTTGAAACTCCAGCCGTTTTGAATGAAGCCCGTGGTGAGCCAGTCCAGAAGTTCCGGATGGCTGGGTGCTTCACCGAGTTTTCCAAAGTCGCTGGCATTGGCGGAGAGGCCGCGGCCAAAATGATATTGCCAAACGCGGTTGACGATCACGCGGGTGGCAAGCGGGTTGGTGGGAGCGGTGATCCAGTCTGCAAGAGCGGTGCGGCGGCCTGTGGAATTCTTGTCTGACAGAGGCAGGACTTTGAGATCATCAGGGGCAAGAATGGTTAGGAATCCCGGCTCTACGATGGATTCACCGAGACGGTTTTTCAACTTCGTGGGCGGGGCGGTGGTCCCGACATCCGTAGCGATGAATGCGGGTTGCAAGGGCTTGGGTTTCCGATCATCGAAGGCCTTGTAGGCCGCCCAGGTCTTGGACTTGGGTTTGAATCCATTCAAAGCCCGCCCAGCCTCAACTTCGATGCGGCGGTTGACCAGATAGAGGACCTGCTTTTCATAGGGGGTGAGTTCGCTGTCCGGTTTTGCGGCCATCGCTTGCACGCCGGGAGGAAAGAACGCGAGGGCCTTTTTTCTGCCGCTTTCAAACACCGGGATTTTCTCGTGATCCCAAGCATCTTTCGCTGCCTTGGAGTCCGCTTCCCAAGCAGTCATTGCTTGCGCATGAGCCTTCTTTTTTCCAGCCGTGGCGAGGGGGATATCATCGCGCCAGATCATTGGTGAGAAGAAAGATTTAAAGCGGTAGTAATCCCGCTGAAGAATGGGATCGAACTTGTGGTCATGGCATTCCGCACAGCCGATGCTCATTCCAAGAAAGACCTCACCGGTCAGGCCCGGCATCTCTTTGATGATGAGGTCTCGCTGCGTCTCGGCATCGGCTTGGTTCCACTCATAGATTCCGTTGCGGAGAAAAGCGGTGCCGATGAGGATATCTGGATCGCCCGGGTTGATTTCATCGCCAGCCAACTGTTCGCGGACGAATTGGTTATAGGGCTTGTCTTGATTGAATGAGCGGATCACATAGTCGCGATAGGGCCAGGCGTGGGGGCGGTAGCCATCCTCGCGGTAGCCATCAGACTCCGCATAACGAACGAGATCGAGCCAATGCTGGCCCCACCGCATGCCATAACGTGGTGATGCAAGGAGGTCATCGACGAGGCGCTGGTAAGCATCCGGTTGTTTATCATTGAGGTAAGAGTGAATCTGCTCTTCGGTGGGAGGCAGGCCATGGAGGTTGAAGTAAAGGCGGCGGAACAATTCCCGTGGTTCTGCGGGTGCTGCTTGTTGGAGACCTGCCTCATCCAGCTTGGCGACTACGAAGCGGTCCACCTCATTGTGGATCATTGCATTTTTCGAAATCTGCGAGGGCGGGGTGACTTTCATCAAGGGTTGGAAAGACCACCAAGAGCGTTCTTCGGGACTGAATTCGCCGGGCTTGCGGGCGGCAATGACTTCATTGGCGGGCCAAGGTGCTCCCATTTCGATCCACCGCTTGAGGTCGGCGATCTGATGATCAGGCAGCTTGCCATCAGGCGGCATTTCATAGTCTGGGTCTTTATATTCCACAGCGCGGAAAATGTGGGATTTGACTGAATCACCCAACACGAGAACGGGCCCCTCGCTGCCGCCTTTGAGCATGTAGCCAAGGTTATCGAGACGCAGTCCGGCCTTTTGTTTTTTTTCGCCGTGGCATTTGTAACAATTCTCTGCAAGCACAGGACGAATCTTCATTTCGAAAAAGCGAATCGCCTCGGGATCTTCGGATTGCGCGGACAAGCGCCAGCCCAGCAGCAGGAAAATGGCTGCCGACAATAACAGGGTCTTTGTTTTGACAGATCTGGATGGATTCATCTACGCAAGCAAGAGTCGATTCCGGATGAATTTTGGACAAAATTAATTTATTCGTCCAAAAACACCGACAAATATCCTTTATTAACCGAGAGCATGACCGATCCCAGCACACAGTTTGTCACCCAGCTTGCCCGCCATGACCGGGCGTTGACGCTTTACGTGTATGGATTGATCGCCCGTCAGGCGGATGCGGACGATGTGTTGCAGCAGACGAAAATGACCATGTGGAAAAGCTTTGGAGATTTTGAAATCGGCACCAATTTCATCGCGTGGGCGAGGAAGATCGCGTTTCACCAAATCCTGAGTTATCGCAGGAAAAGTAAACGGGACCCACTGCCACTGAGTGATGAATTGTTGGAAAAAGTAGCGGATCGGGTGGCCGCGCTTACCGATTACGAGCACCGCCGCCGCGAGGCCTTGGAATCCTGCTTGCACCGCCTGAAGGGTGAACAGCGACAGTTGATCACCCTGCGCTATCAGGATGAACTTGAAGTGGACGATATCGCAACGCGGCTTTCCAGCAGCTCCGCCGCAGTCTATCGGGCGCTCAGCAGGCTGCGGATTTCACTGGTAGATTGTATCCGATCCCGGCTCTCCCACTTGCAACAAGATCACGGATGAAAACGATTAGTCCCAACACCCGGTTTCGATTCTTCGAGCTTTGCGAACAAGCCCGGGATGCGGGCCTTGGTGATGCCCAGTGCGCGGAATTGAATCAACTGGCCGGAAAACACCCGGAACTGTTAGGTCAACTGGCCGAGTCATTGTTTTACGATGCACAGCTGCGACAAGACGGAAGGCTCGTGGCGGATTTCCAAGCGGAGAT
>Ga0105048_10008272_pt1 | contig 16662 bp, 15 predicted proteins | sample MAT05_FD_78382 | JGI IMG/M metagenome (GOLD analysis project Ga0105048, IMG submission 78382) | Freshwater microbial communities from Lake Fryxell liftoff mats and glacier meltwater in Antarctica - MAT-05 | ecosystem: Environmental > Aquatic > Freshwater > Ice > Liftoff microbial mat | place...
CAACTCCATGAAAGACATCATGTTATGATAGCGCACGGCAAACAGATCAAACAGATCAAATGACGTAAATCGATCGGATAAAACAAGTTGCGGCATCATCGAGTTTTGTCGAACACGTCAAGAACAAGTTCCCCCGCAAGCAGGATCACGAACGCTTCATTCTCGCCCCGTCCATCATTACTGAGCGTGTCACCACCGCCGAAGAAATCTTCCGTCTGTTCGCCTCTGGAAGTTGGAGCGTTCGCGGACTCGCCCAACGGCTTCAAGAGCGGAAGGTAGACTCCGTGAACGGCGAAGGCTGGTATCACACGCGGCTTCAACCCATGCTCGCCAACCCCGTCTATTACGTCGGGGCGACCGTTTACAACAAGAACAGTCACGGAGAGTTCTGCTGGCGTACTGGCGGCAAGTTCGTCATCCCACCGAAGAAGAAGGGCAAGGCCACGACGGGGCGGAAGAACGACATGGCGGATTGGGTGTTCCCACCCACCACTACGGCCATCGTGACCAAGGAACTTTGGGACGAAGTGCAAACCCGGTTGACCAGCCCGAAGGCCACCATCAAGCGGGGGCTGCGTGACGAACGCCTCTGGCTGGCCGGGCTGCTCGTGTGCGGCAAGTGCGGCCAGAAGATGACCGGCAACGGGCAGGAAGGGCCGAACTACCGTTGCACCACCTACGTCAAGTTCGGCAAGGTGAACCCCACCGATTGCAAGCTCCACCGCGTTCCGCAACACCGCGTTGAAGGACTCGTCAACACCTACCTGGAGGCTATCGCCCCGGACATCAAGGAACTGCTCGGCACCAAGGACAACCCGGCCCTACTCAACGACGTACACAAGAAGCTCGCCACCAGGGAGAACGAGCTATGGAACGTGTTCGGCAAGATGCGGGATTACGTCAGGGCACGGGACGAAGAACGGGAAGTCATCCGGCACACCGCCCGCTCTGAAACGCCCCTTGAAGACATCCTCAACGAGTACCGGGCAGAGTACGACCACGACCGAGAACGACTCGAAGTTGAACTGACCGCGAAGGAGAGTGCGTTAACCACGCTCATCACGAACATCAACCGACTTCCGGCCACCGCCAAGAACGCACTTGCGTTTCAACAGAAGCTCATCGGGGACGTGGACACCGAGGTTGCCGAACTGCGTGCGAAGTTGGTTCCCCTCACCGACCAGTTGGACGCCGCGTACTCCGATCTTGAAGCACTCGACAACGACCTGAAAGCCGCACAGGAAGCAGCACCAGGAGACGACGCGAGAAGGAAGGCCCTGACGTTGCGGCGTGTCGTGGAACGTGTGGTACTGCACTTCGAGCACACCGAACGCCCGGCCATCGACCGCCGCACGAAGGGCAAGACGGTTAAAGGCTCTGTGCTCGCCAAAGCGGAGTTCATCCCCGTGACCGGGCAGACTTTCACTGTGGACACCGGGCCGGCGCCAGGTTCACGACGGTTCGCCCTGTTGGCAGGCGATACCCAAGATTCACGAGCGCCCGTTCGATGCGATGCACGCTCTCGCGCACCACAAGTTCCGGCAGCCCCACCATCACGGTCTTGGGCATCTGAGCGGGTGCCGTGTCCACTTCAACCTGAACCGGAACGGCATCAATTCCCACCAGAGCGAACGTGTTCAGTTGGGCGAGCACGAATACCTCCGGGGAGCACGATGAACGATCCGATCCGATTATCCGAAACCTCACATGATCTGGGGTTCACACGGCATACTTCGCTGCGAAAGGCAAGGTCTGGTGGGGCAGGCATTCTTGCCTGCCAGTCAGAGCTTGGGTAGGCAAGAATGCCTGCCCCAACCAATTCCAGCCCTCCACATGAACGGCGGAGCCATCGTTACTTCTTCACCCGCTCTTCTGGCCTGTAATTCCACACCAGTCGGCGGAACGCGAATCGGAGGCATGGAACGATGATGCGGAGTGAGATCACCAGGATCGTGGTCATGAACGCGGCAGGGTGGACGTAGAAAGTCGGCTTGCCATCGCCTCCTGGCTCGTCCTTGTCCACGATGCTGCCGATCATCCATTCACGCACGTTCGCGATGAACCAGATATTCAAGCCAATCAGGACCAGCGAGAGGATCACCGCGAAGATTGCGGGAAAGAGGTGCATGAACCAGTCTTCGCTTGTCGCGGCCTCGACCCGCTTGGTCTCGACGCGTTCGCGAGTTAGGTTGTTGAATCCGCAATTGAGACACACCTTCGCGTCAGGCGGATCGAGTTCAAAGGCGCAGTGTGGACACCGTGGGACGTCCTCTTCCTCAATGAGTTCCACCTTAACTTTGTCCTCGTCATCATCCAGGAACGGACTCTTTTCCTTGGGTGGTGGAGGCGGTGGGCTGGCAGCAGGCTTGGCGGCTTCCTTAGTCGCAGGTTTCGCAGCGGCCTTGGTAGCCGCCGGTTTCGGAGCTGCTTTCGCAATCTTCGTTGGCTTGCTTGGCTTGGGTGCCTTGGTGGCGGGGTCTTCAACCACGAACTGGAGTTCGCAGTGTTTGCACCTTACTTTTTTGCCAAATACTGTTGGCGGAACCTTGAGGTTCTGCTCGCAATGCGGACACGGGACATCAACAACTGTTGCCATCGGAGAATCCTCACCGCGGTATGAGAGTTTCGCGGCCGGGCATAAAATCGGACGCCACGGGATCAATACCCTAGAAAGATAGCCGACCCACTGACCAGGATACAAGCAGGTATCGCTTCATGTCTGAGCCTTCCGGAACTCCAGGGGCAATTGCTCCGAGTTCACCCTCCCCAATCTCCGAACCGCGAATCCTGGTATCGCTCGCGACCTACAACGAGGCCGGGAACCTTGCGCCGCTCATCGCGGAGATCCACAAGTTCCTCCCGCGAGCCGACGTTTTGGTGATCGACGATAACTCACCCGACGGCACATGGAAGATCGCCGAGGAGATGGGTGTCACCGATCCACGGATCAAACTCCTCAAGCGGCCGGGGAAGCTCGGGCTGGGCACCGCGACCCTGGCGGCGATGAACTACGCGATGGAGCATAGCTATGACTTGCTCCAGAATATGGACGCGGACTTCAGCCATCCTCCCCGCTATCTGCCGGGTATTCTAGCGGGAATGAGTAAGTACGACGTGATGATCGGTTCGAGATATGTTCAAGGCGGGGGTACCGAGAACTGGCCGCTGCCACGCAGGATCATTTCGCAATCCGTGAACACGATGGTGCGGTTCCTGTTCCGGATGCCCGTGCAGGATGCAAGCGGTGCTTACCGTTGTTATCGGGTGAGCATGTTGCGGCGGGTGCCACTCGATCAAGTGAAATCGCGGGGTTATTCGTTCCAGCAGGAAGTACTGTTCCGCTGTCACAAGACGGGGTGCAAACTCGGCGAATACCCCATCATCTTCGAGAACCGTCGGGCGGGTGCCAGCAAAGTGAACCGGAAGGAGGCGATCCGGTCGATGAGCATGATTATGTATCTGGGCCTTCGCAACTTCTTCGGCCTGGAACGTCGTTAAGCCCATTCACATGAGAAGCCCACCCGTTGTAATGGGTGGGCTTCGCACTTTGGTATTGGTAGGCAGGCATTCTTGACTGCCAAAGCTTTGACCGGCAGGCAAGAATGCCTGCCCCATCAAGTCACTTCGCTGCTTTCATAAAAGTCACTTGCGAACAGCGCGACGGATTTCGTCGAGTTCGCGAGCCAAGCGATCAAGCCGTTCCAGGATCTGCTCGTTTGTCGATGCGCCCGGCCGACCTGCGGGCGTCGGGCGTGCTTCTGAGCGCGAAGTTGGGGGAGTCGGGCGTCCTTCTGGGCGACTCCCGGGTCGCTCAAACGCACGCGGCGCTGGTGCTGTGGCCCTGTGCTTCTCGGACTGCAGCTTCTGGAGCGCCGCGATCACTTCCTTGAGTTGTTCCGAAGAGAGACCGCTCGCCGCACGGACAATGCCATGCACCGCACCAGACATACCATGGTGCGAGCCACCGTGCATCTCGTGTTCTCGTGTTAGTCCACCCATACCGCCAGGACCACGGCTGAGCCCACCCATTCCTGGAGGGCCGAAGCTGCCTGGGCCACCCTTCCCTGGGCCGAAGCCGCCTGGAGGGCCGAAGCCACTCGGAGGGCCGAAGCCACCTGGACGGCCGAACCCGCCTGGTGCCGGGGGCATGGGTTGCTTCCGTCCCTCAGATTTCATGGACTTCAGCTTCGATTCGACTTCTGCTTCCAGTGCCTTCAACTTGGCAAGTTCAGCTTCCAGGGTCCGCACCGCATCACCAGATCCCTTCTCGGACCCCTTCCACTTGTCGAAACCTTTCCCCTTATCGAACCCACCTTTACCGGGAGGCTGGGCAATGGCTGGGTCCGCGATAAATACCAATCCGGCAGCGACGGCAACCGACATGAACGGAGCGAGAACCTTGCGAGTCATGACGAACCCCTCTTGAGATCGGATCGCGGGAGAGCATTGTGATTCCCGCAGCGAGTGACGGGCAAGCAGGCCCGCTACTCAACCTAAACGTAATCCATCACCGATGAAGACGTGAGGAGTGTCTCAAGTTCCAGAGTTGAGTCAGTTCTCATCCCGTTCACATATCAGCAGTGAACGCCCAGACAGACAGCGGAGTGAGTAACGCGAGATCTGCGAGGATACAGGGGTCTTGAATACCGGCCGTTCGGCGCACCAAATGGAGCAGGAACAACAGACTCGTTGCCCCGCCAAGTGCGACAGCCACCGAGCGCGGGCAGAAACCCGCACACCCGAAGATTGCGCTCCCGATGGCCGACTCCAGGCGCAACGACGGATTTCCGCCCGCTTCCCACTTCTCGATCAATCGGCAATTCAAGCAGCACAACAGGCCGAACCCAGCGATTGCTGGGAACCACGACGCGTCGAAATCGTCCGATGCAATCAACGGGATCGCCACGCCTGCCGCGAAAAGGGCTCCCACAAGAACCTCTTTTCCACCCCACAGAGAAACAGACATGTAATGAACGACCACGAGATATGCTGCGACGAAGGACGCCACGATCCCACCCGTGTGGAGATACGCAAGCGGAAGTGTGAAGGCGACTGACCCGGCAAGAAGGGTTGCAACCAGAGCGAGACCGACGAACAGCTTCGAGTGGGTTGCTGCGTAGGCGTGACGGGGGCGAGTGATGCCGACTCGTTGCCCATCAAGTCGGCGATCCGTGAGGTAGATGGCCCAGACGACGAGACCAAGCACAATCGAGGCCGCCACCGGCACGGTGATCTTAAACACATCCGCGAGGAATCGCTGCCAGATCACCGCGACCGCCGGGGCATCAAACGCGAGAACATTCGGCCACAACCACCAGCTTACCCCGGGCCGTATGTCTTCGGTCACGCGAACAAATCCTTCACCACATGGCCATAAACATCGGTCAGTCGGAAGTCGCGCCCGGCGTGCCGGAATGTCAACTTTTCGTGGTCGATGCCCAGGAGCCAGAGAATGGTTGCGTGGAGGTCGTGCATGTGCACCTTATCCTTCACGGCATGATATCCAAACTCGTCGGTCGCTCCATGAACGTATCCTGATTTCACACCGCCCCCGGCCATCCACATACTGAAGCCCTGTGGGTTGTGATCGCGTCCATCCTTACCCTGCGAAACCGGTGTACGGCCGAACTCGCCACCCCACACGACCAGCGTGTCCTTCAGCAACCCGCGTTGCTTGAGATCGGCGAGCAAACCAGCGATCGGCTTGTCAACATCGCGGGCGTTCGTCTCATGCTGCTTGATGTTGCCGTGCTGATCCCACTTGAAACTGTGCGACACCTGGATGTACCGAACGCCGGCCTCAGCGAATCGACGTGCCATCAGGCATTGCCTGCCGAAGTCGTCTGTGGGCTTTTCGTTGATGCCGTAGAGCTTCAGCGTGTCCTTCGATTCGTCGCGAATATCAGCGACCTTCGGCACGGCGGCCTGCATCCGGAACGCGAGTTCATAGCTCGCCGCGGTCGCTTCGAGGCGGTCATCGACCCCGACCCGATCCGCGTGTTCCTTGTTGAGCGTTTGCATGAAGTCGAGTTGTTGGCGCTGCAATTCGGGTGGCAGTTCCGGGTGGTGGACGTTCTTGATTTGCGCGCCCGACGCAGGAGTGCCCGCAGCACCGATCGCCGTTCCCTGATACGCGGCGGGGAGGAAGGCATTGCCGTAGTTCTGCGCGCCGCCGTGACCGCGAGTCGGGCAGATGGTGACAAACCCGGGGAGGTTCTGATTCTCCGTGCCCAGGCCGTATGTGAGCCAGCTTCCAATGCTTGGTCGCGACAGTGCGATCTCACCCGTGTGCAGTTTCAGCACTGCCTGCCCGTGGCTCTGGCCATCGGTGTGCATGCTGTTGATGACGGTGAGATCATCGACGTGCTGGGCGGTTTCCGGGAACAGATCCGACACCATGATCCCGGATTCACCGTACTTCTTGAACTTCCATTGGGCCTTCATCAACTTGCGGGATGTCGTGGTCCCCTTGGCGGGAGCAAATGGCAACTCCTGCCCGTCTCGCTTCTCAAGCTCGGGCTTGAAGTCGAAGGTATCGACCTGCGAGGGGCCGCCGTGCATGAACAGGAAGATGACTCGCTTGGCCTTTGCGGGATGGTGCCCCGCCTTTGCTGACAACGCGTTGACACTCTTGCCTTCGCCAGCGCGGGCGAGCAAATCGAGGAACGCAAGGTAACCGAACCCCGCCCCTGCGGACGCGGACTGCAACATCTGGCGACGATTAAACATTGATGTCTCCTGAGGAGCGGGAGGCGTCAGGTCTGGTTTCGGTCAAGCAATCTCACTGCACATACCGGAATTCGCTACATCCGAACACCGACAGGCACACCGCACTCCACGCGGCCAGGTCGGGATTCTTCGGCTTCTGGCCGGTGCCGAGCGAGTCGATGGTCTTCTTGTAGTCAACGACAAACGTCATCGCGGCAATGGTTTCGGCCTTCGTTGGCGACCGGCCAAGTGCCCGGCGGAACAGCAACTCCAGTCGCTTGGCGTTGTCCGGCGTTTCCGCGATAAGCCTCTCGGCAGCGAGTTTCGCGTGCGTGTTCACGAACGTGCTGTTCATCAAGTAGAGGGCTTGCGTCGAAACCGTCGTTGCGTCGCGCTGCCCGTCGGCCACGTCGGGGTCCGCGAAGTCGAACACCTCGAACAGCGTGGGGAGGTCGTTCCGAATCACGGGGAGGTAGACCGCTCGCTTCATCAGCGGATCCGTGTTCACCCCTCCCTTTGAGTCGTTGTCGATGACCTTCTCCGGGAAGGTGGCGACGATCGAACTCCCGGGTTCCAGATCGAGTTTTCCCGAGACTTGCAGCATCGTGTCACGAATCACTTCGGCTTCAACACGGCGACGATTCGCACGGCCAAAGAGTTGATTCTCCACGTCGGCCTTCAGCAGCGCATCATCCGCGTTCACCGAGAGCTGATACGCATGGCTCAACACGATCTCGCGGATGAGTTTCTTCTGTGACCAGCCATTCCTGATGAACTGGCTCGCGAGGTAATCCAGCAATTCCGGGTGGCTCGGCTTCTCACCCTGGATGCCGAAGTTATCGACCGTCCTCACGATGCCAGCCCCGAAGAGGTGCATCCACGCTCGGTTCACCGCGACGCGTGCGGTCAGTGGGTTCGTATCGGAAGCAATCCACTCGGCGAGTTGCAGCCGACCGCTCTGGTTGGCAGGAAGTGTCGGCTTCGGACCAACGGATGCCGCTTGCAGGAACCCACGCGGCACTTGCGCGCCGAGTTGGGCCGGGTTGCCACGAATGTTGATCTTCGCGTCCTCGATCTTCTCCTCTTCTTGCACCGCCATCACCATCTTCGGCTTTGGTGGCGCGTCCTTCTTGATCGCGAGTTCTTCGGTTTCGAGCGTCTTCAATTTGGCTTGTTGCTCGGCAACCGCGGCCTTCACTTCTTCGGGTACACCCATCCCCATTTCGGGGTTCTTCGCGAGTTCGCCAGCGGGAACGAAGCGTACTGCATCGGCAATCACATGGCCTTCAGTCCCCTTGTTCGAGATCGTCACCGATCCCGTGGCACCCGCCTTGAACTTGAACTTCCCGAGTGACTGGAACAGCCCATCGATCTTCGGCGCTTTCGTCTGGTCCAGCGCGACAGTTTGTTCGCCACCGTCAAAAGCGATCGTCACAGGGATGTTGCTCGCACGGCCCATCGCGGGCGTGTATGACACCAGCACTTCGTACTCGCCAGCCTTCGGTAACTTCGGAGTGTAGATCGCGCTCTTCTCGCCTTTGCCGGTCTTGTCGTCGTGGATGTATCCGGCACCAACGTAGGGTTTCGTGAACACCGATGCTTTCCATGTACCGACGAGTTTCGCTTCCTTGTCGTCCACGGTGATCCCCAGCAGCGCTCCCGGGTTCCGCATCGTTGCCTTATCTTGAGCACCTGCCAGGAGCGCCTTCACGGCCTTGATGTCGTCCTGTACCTTCTTCAACTTCGCATCGTGAACCTTGCGGGCCGCGAGGATTTTTTCGGCTTCCGGCCCGCCGAGGGTTCGCAGCATCCAGCCCGACACAGCGGGGTTTCCGAGCTTGAATCCATTGACGGTCCGCGTGCTCATCATGATGCCAGCCATCGCGTAATAATCGGCAGTGGGCACCGAGTCGAACTTGTGATCGTGGCAGCGAGCGCACCCGAGCGTCAGCCCCATGAATGACTTGCCGATCGTGTCGATCTGCTCATCGACAACATCCATGCGGAGTTTCGGCTTGTCGCGCTCTGCGAGGATCTTCGGCCCGACAACCAGGAAGCCGGTGGCCTTGAGCAACTCATCGCGTTCCGCCTGCGTCTCAGCCTTGAGCAAGTCGCCCGCGAGTTGTTCGATGACGAAGCGGTTGAATGGCTTGTCCGAGTTGAATGCCTGGATGACATAATCGCGATACAGATACGCTTCGTGGAACGTGAGGTTCTCGTCCTTGCCATTGCTATCGGCGTACCGTGCGAGGTCGAGCCAGTGACGACCCCACCGTTCACCGAAGCGCGGGGATGCCAGCAACCGGTCAACGATAGCTGCGTATGCGGCTGGCGAGGGATCACGCACAAAGTCGGCGACTTCCTCGGGGCTTGGCGGCAAACCAATCAGGTCGATGTGAACGCGGCGGATGAGCGTCTGCGGATCGGCATCCGGAGCGGGCTTCAACCCTTTTGCTTCAAGCGGTGCGAAGATGAACGGGTCGATGCCATTGCGGACTTCGAACTTCGGATTTTGGAGGCGCGGCAACTCGGGCGAGCGAACCGGCTGGAAGCTCCAGAATTGCTTTCCCTTCTCGATGTCGATCCCCGAGACGGCCACCACGGTTCCGGTTCGCGGGTCCGGGGCACCCATCTTGATCCACTTCTCGAAGTCCGCGATCACCGCATCCGAGAGCTTCCCTTTGGGTGGCATGGTCGAAACACTGTCGCCATGCAGCGCGTTGATCAGCAGGCTTTCCGTGGGCTTCCCTGGCACAATGGACGCGCCCGAGTCGCCGCCCTTAAGCAACCCAGCACGAGTGTCGACGAACAGGCCGCCCTTCGGGCCTTTCTTGGTATCCACGGAATGGCAGGAGTAACACTCCTTGACCAGCACCGGTCGGATCTTGTTCTCGAAGAACGCCAGGGCGGTTTTATCGGGAGCCTGTTTGTCGGGAGCCTGAGCATGTGCCGCAGGGGGAGAACCAGGGGTGTAAATCCCGGGGTTCAGAACCACAGCGAACGCGAGAAGGAGCCGTCGCATCGGTGCAACTCCGGGCGGCGGGAAGAGCCGGGGGAGGAATGGTCACGTTATTCAGAGCAGATCACAGTCGCGTTGGACAGGAGATTTTCGCGGGATGAAGATCGTGGCCCCAATCACGGCTTCCGGTTAGAGTCTCAGTGGCACACCTCCCCCCGGAGTATCCCCATGATCTCACGCATCGCGTTCACTCTGGTTCTTGCGGCAACGATGGCGGGGACTGCACACACTGCTGACCCACCGGCAACGATCGCTCCATTCTTCAAGCCCCCAGCCGAGCTGGCAAACGATCTGGGAACCTATCGCTCGCCACTTAAGTTCGACGATGGGAAATCAGTCAAAACCGCCTCGGATTGGCAGACCCGTCGCGCCGAGATTCTCAAGTATTGGCACAACGAGATGGGAGCCTGGCCTGCACTGATTGAGAAACCACAGATCGAGTTTGGTGAGAAGGAAGTGCTCACCGGGATCACGCAACAACGCATCAAGATTGAGACTGCCCCGGGGCGCACGGTTGAGGATGCGTACCTCCTCGTGCCCGAGGGTAAGGGGCCATTCCCAGCCGTGGTCGTCGTCTTCTACGAAGCGAAAACTGCCGTCGGACTGGGCAAATCTCCGATGCTGACATTCGCACGTGATCTCGCCAAACGCGGCTTCGTCACCCTCTCACTTGGAGGCGATCCGAACACGTATTACCCGAAGAAGGAAACGTGCCGCATCCAACCGCTGTCGTTTCATGCTTATGAGGCTGCGAACTGCTACAACGCATTGGCGAACATGCCGAACGTGGACCCGAAGCGGATCGGCATCGTCGGCCATTCCTACGGGGGCAAGTGGTCGATGTTCGCCGGGTGCCTGTACGACAAGTTCGCGTGTGCCGCGACATCCGATCCCGGCATCATGTTCGACGAAAAACGCAGCAATGTGAACTATTGGGAGCCGTGGTATCTCGGCTTCGACCCCACTCTGGAGCAGCAACGCAAGGCTGGTACCCCAACCGAGAAGAACCCCCGCACGGGACCGTGCAAGAAGATGATGGCCGACGGCCGCGACTTGCACGAACTCCACGCGTTAATGGCCCCGCGGCCGTTCTTCGTTTCGGGCGGCTCTGAGGATGGTGCAGAACGCTGGAAGGCGTTGAACCACACCGTTGCGGTGAACAAGTTGCTGGGTTTCGAGAACCGCGTGGGCTTGACCACCCGCAAGGGTCACACCCCAACGGAGGAATCCAACGCGGCTCTCTACGAGTTCTTCGAGTGGGCACTGAAGCCAGCCAAACCGTGATTTGCAAGCAGGTTTTACACGTCGCACAGTTTGACCGCTTGCTTCAGGCCAGCAAGCGGATCTCGCGTCGGGATGAACTCTTGCCCGACGTAACCTGTGTAGCCGATGTCGAGCAGTTTCTTCATCACCGCCGGATAGTTCACTTCCTGGTTCTCGTCCAGTTCGCCGCGACCGGGAACCCCTGCCGTGTGAATGTGGCCGATGATATCCTTGTTCTGCTCAATCCGGCGAATGATGTCGCCGTGCATCAATTGAACGTGGTAGATATCGAAGAGAAGTTTGATCCGTGGCGAACCGACTTTCCGGATAATCGAGGCGACGAAATCGAGGTCGTCGCCCTGATACCCGGGGTGGCCCTTCATGGGATCGGAACCGTCGCGAGTGTTCAAGTGTTCGACGCAGACCGTGACACCCTTCTTCTCGGCGTGCCTGGCAAGTTCTTTCAATCCTTTCACGCAGTTGGTGAAGGCGTCGTCGGTGCTGATCGCCGCCGACTTGGGATCGTCAGGATTGGTCCACTTGTAGCCGATGAACGAGATGACATTCGGGAACTTTGCTTCAGCGCAGGCATCGATCATCTTGCCGGTGCGTTCCAGGTTCTCGGCGTGGAATTCAGGGTTGTTGAAGCCCCGCATGAAGGGAGCCCCCGGCATTCCGTTCGGAGCAATCGCACAGACCAACCCATGCTTTTTCAGCAGCGGCCAGTGCTCAGGCCCGATGATCTCGATTGAGGGGCAACCAAGCTCGACCGCGACTTCGCATGTCTTCTCGGGCGTCCATTTGTCGCCGCGTGCATTGAAGCACCAGAACACGACCGACTGCTTGATCCGTCCTTTCAACTTTTTCTCCTCGGCATTGGCCGCAACCCGAGGAAGCGATCCCGTCGCGGATGTCGCGATGGCCAGTGCTGCGCTTTTGAGGACAGTACGACGATTGGGCATGGAGAGTCTCCGGGATGAGGATAAAACAATTATAGTTCAGAAGCGTGCGATCGCACGATCAGTGCCAAACAAGTCAATAGTCCACGAGTCGCACTTGTCCGATGAGGAGTTCGTGACGAGAATTTCAAAGATGCGTCCGTAGCTCAACTGGATAGAGCACCCGCCTTCTAAGCGGGATGTTTCGGGTTCGAGTCCCGACGGACGTACTACAAAACACGGTGTTTCGTTGCGGTCACCCTGAAGTGGGCATATCGGCGGTTGAGCAGTTGCGGGAAGACGTGGCTCGCGTGCCGGTGAAAGCCGTGCAGAACTGCCCGAAGCGAACAGATTGGGCAAAACGGTGCAACCCCGCGATAGTCAAAACACCAACATCCAGGCAAACCTGGGGTGCCCCATTCATCTGGAATCTAACAGTAACGTGTCACCAGCCGTGAAACACGGAATGGTCATGCAAATCCTATGCAAGAAATTCACGGTCGTTCTTGCCCGTTTCGTGGGGCAGGGTTATAGTCAATAACAGCTTGCAAGCACACGCCTTCCCGGTTGGGGTTACCTTCAACCTCCTCCGCATCGAAAATCGTACCATCCCAACGAGGAGGATTTGCAATGTTTGGACTTGGCGGACAAGAAATTCTGTTGCTTGTGGTGCTTGGAGTGTTGCTGTTTGGGCGGAAGCTACCTGAGGTGGGCCGTTCACTCGGGAAAACAGCAGTGGAGTTTCGCAAGGGATTGAAGGGCTTGGAGGATGAAGTGAGCGAAAGCTCTACACCTCGCGCAGCTTTGGATCCGGAGCCGGTTAAGGCACCTCAGCGTGTTACTCCCTCAACCCCAAAACCAACATTTGACGATGCTCCGGCTGCACCGAGCGTGCCACCAAAAGTATAAAAGGATAACTGATGTGAACCTTGCCGAAGCATCACCGGTCTGAATAACATCACTTCTGGCCCGTACCTTCACGGGCCATTTGAAAAGACGGTATCGGGCGATTAACTCAGTGGTAGAGTGCGTTCTTCACACGGACGAAGTCACAGGTTCAAATCCTGTATCGCCCACTCTTAAAGACTGAAATTGCAAGAGTTTATGACTCGTCAGCAAATCGTGTAAATGGGTCGTGTAATTCGACGTGGAATCGGTCGTGTAAATCGGTCAGACAGGCCGGAGGGAATAGCCTTCGGCCTGTTTCATTTCTGTCTCTTCTCGCCATTCCCATCGTTGGGATGTCTAACGTGAACCTGATTGAGCGATTGCAAAAATACACGAAGGTATTCAAGAATCTGTCTCTGCTGCTTGCGAGCAAATCACCTACGGGAGATCGGAGAGTTGTGGGTCAGAATCCCACGTCGGTTCGGAGCGTGATTCCCTGGATTGACCTCGGATAATTCACCCAATATGCCCCAAGTGCATTCCCGAAATGTAGGTTAAGACTTCGTCCGATCATCGACAATTTTCATCAGATGACTGGCCAACAAAATCATCTCTGCCGCCTCGCCGGCTTCGAGTTCCACTCGTCGGTGGCTGCTCGGATTCTTGTACGAGCCGATAGCGCCAGCGAAGAGATCCGATAGAGCTTGGCGTTCACCCTCGTTTGCCGCACTGTCCGTCAGCCCTCCACTCGTCTTATCGAATGCTTTTCGCATCAGCGCCACACCGACATCCCGATCCGTGGCCTTCGCAGCTTTTCGCACTGCATCTTCCAAGTCACGGAAAGCCTCGAAGACTGCCATACTATACTTTCCGCGCAGATACACGGGCAGCACGGCCTCGGCAATGCTGGGATGCAGCAATCGCTTCGGAAGATTCCCCGCGAGCCGAAAGGTCGCAAAATCCACCCTCGACTTGATCTGCTTTCCCCGTTCGGTCACGAAGAACGTGTCGTGATAGTGCGCCTCCGGGAGGTGAGCAACCAGCCCCTCCCGTTCCAGCCAACTCCAAGCAGCACTCATCGTTTTGAGGATCGTCGGGTGGATGTCCTCGGGGTAGTCCATCACCGTGTTCTTCGTGAGCCAGTTCTTGCGGTTGAGTTCCTCGCCTTTCCCTGGGAGCCCACGCCAGAATTCTAGCAGCAAACCAGCCATCTCTTCTGGCTCCAGTTGAAGAACGGCTGCCGGATCGGGGTGCTGCAGGCAGAAGCTGGAATGCATGCCCATAATGCTGATCCTATGAATGATAGTAATTCCAACGATGCCATCTTCATGGAGGCAGGAATTCAATATTTGGTTCGCATCTCGCTGACAACCGAGCTTGCGCTCTCGCCGTGCTCGCGCTTTGCTGGGTGCAGGAAGTGCGTTATGGAATGCTTCTGCTGTCGCCGTCGGAATGTGTTGCCGATGAACTGCAATTGTGAGCGGGTAACGTGTCGGGAATGTCTAAAATGCTCGAAGCACTGCAACTGCAAGAAACCCAGGTTACCGGGATGTGCGAGGCCATCGCCACCACCGAAGATCGTATCTTTCTGCCCGCGGCAGATCCCCCGCCCCGCCCGCCGCGCTCCACTCTCGCCTGTTAATCCTCCGCTTTGTCGTTCTTTTTTGTCTTCAGAGCACGAGGCTTACCTTCCCGGCTCTCAACCACGTAATCTTTGTCCTTGATGCCGCGGAACAAGAATTCGCGGGCGCTGCCCGTGTTGTAATCCGGCTTCGTCATTTCAAGCAGCCCCAACTCGACGAGCTTGGTGATTGTCCCCGATACGACAACCTTCTTCGCCGCCAGCCACTCCCGCACCTGCTCGACGGGGAGCAGGATGGGTTCTTCCTTCTGGATCTCTTGGAGGTAGACCGCCAGTCCGACGACTCCCTTCGCATACCGCGATGCTTCCAACTGGGGGTTAAGTAACCGAATCGGACGTGCTTCCAAACGGCGCTGAGCCAGATCCATCGCCGTCCAACCATACGGCAGGCGCGGGCGATCCCGGGTGGCGATTAGGGCGGCGTCGAACTCCTCCGGCTCGTACCCCCGCTTCTTGCACAACTTCGCCCTGACGTTCTCGATCACTTTCGGCGGCACGCTCTCCAACTCCTCGCGCAACCGCCACTCTACCCGGTGGTAATTTAGGGCGTCTGTCGAGAGCCGGAAGTCCGCCACTGCTTCCTCGTCCGGCAGCGTCTTCTCGGCGACCTGCGAGTCCGTAGCCTTTACTATAATGGTGACGATTTCATCCGAGTTGTTTACCGGATCGCGGTCGGGGCTCAGCTTCACGGGCTTCACGGCTTATCCCCCAGGCGGCGATGTCGTGGGTCACGCCGCCGTTTTTCGACGAATTTTTTCGCCGGATCACGCATCCACCAGAATCTTAGCAAATCTTGTAATATCTGCTACGTCGGTGTGATCTTTTAGACTCTTCTTAAATCTCTGAGAAGTCCTGTTACATCCTGTGGGTCCCGGGGAGGTGTTGATAGCCCTTGCTAGTGAACTTGCGGTGGCCCGAAGTCGATCTTAAGGGTATAATTCACTGGGTTTTAAGTCGTTTAAAGCCTGAAAGAAAGGAGGACAAGCATGCCAGCGATTTCCCTGAAGGACGCGAGGAAGCGGCTTGCCCAGTTCGTCGCCACATCGGAGGCGATCGATCTTGTCGAGGTTTACGCCGAACTGTTCCCGTCCAAAACCCCTCTCGATGCAAACGCAGTCAAGGACCGCCGGATGGAGTTGGTGTCCTACGTCGAGACGAAGATCGAGCCGGAAGAAGTAGCCGATCTCTGGAACGTGGTCTTCCCAGATGGGCCGAACTTCTACTACGACGAAGAAGAGCGGGCTTTGCGCCAACCCGAACGCAGGGTACGATACGCAGGGTACTAAATACCTCGTATCGTACCCGAGACTTCTGTGCCTCCCACTGCTCTCCGGCACTTCAACGAAGACATCTCACGCGCGAGAGCACTTCTCGCCCACGCCGAATCTTTGCCGATCGCAACAGCCGAGCAGCAATTGCTGCGCTCCGACATTCTGCGGTGCGCGTGGATGTTCTCCATCGGCGCGCTCGACGCCTACTTCTGCGATGCGTACACGGACGCCGTCGCAGCGGCGATCATTGCCAAATCTCGCCAGGCAACGGTAGAACTTCCTGACACGTTCTTGAACATCAAGTTTCCTATCCGTGCAATCCTCGAAGAGTACGACAACGAAAACTGGCGCTGGCGCATGGCTGCTCGCGATCTCATGGAACGCGAAAACGTGCTCAGCTTCGAGACCATCCAGAAGCTCTTCAACAAATTTTGTCGCAAGGGGCACAAGTTCTTTCATGATCTGATCGAAAGGTGGCTCGCCCATGTCGATGCCCGGCAGCGGTTGTTCGGGACGACGAAAGCGAAGTACGACAAGCTCACTGATAAGGAACAGGACCAAGCAAGAAAGGACGCTGTTGCGCAATTTGGAGACCGCTTTGAAGAACTCTTCCAACGACGGCACGACTGCATCCACAACTGCGATCGCCCGCGCCGCCGTCCTCAAGATCTCAGTGCCAGCACTACCGTTCTGAAGGTGATTCAGGACGTTGAATTCTTCGTCTGCCGTTGCGACGAGCACATTAACACCGAATTTCGAGAGTTCTTACTAGGCTGCAAATGTTCCTCTGCAACCGCGAACGGAGTTGGCTACTAGATGACCGTTTCGCAAGTCCGCCGCCAGTGGGCTGGACAGTGATTCGACTGTTGGCATAAACTGTATCCTCGCCTAACCTGAAGGCCGCAGGACGCCGCCAATGCCCCGCCCTTTTGC
>Ga0105048_10008274_pt1 | contig 16661 bp, 14 predicted proteins | sample MAT05_FD_78382 | JGI IMG/M metagenome (GOLD analysis project Ga0105048, IMG submission 78382) | Freshwater microbial communities from Lake Fryxell liftoff mats and glacier meltwater in Antarctica - MAT-05 | ecosystem: Environmental > Aquatic > Freshwater > Ice > Liftoff microbial mat | place...
CGACGGCGCGGCTGCTGGATGAACTGCTCGCAGTCCAGCGGCAGCGACTGGACCTGCAGCAGCAGGAGCAGGAGGCGCTCAGCGCATTCCTCACACCCCAACAGCGCGCCCGCTACATCGGCATGATGGAGCAGCTGCGACGGCGCATTTCGAGCCTTGCGGACAGCACCCGGCGCGGCGGCGGGCCGGAGTAGCTGCTGCGTCGGAGTGACTCCCGCCGCTCGACGACTCGACCCACGACGTCAGCGCATGCGCGGGCCGATTATTCTGCGGGATGACTTCACCTCCGACGCCAGTCCTCGCCGTTCGCCTCAGCCGCCCACTTCGACAGTTCACGGAATGGCAGGCCGGCGGCGGCGTGATGCTGCTGCTGGCCGCCGCGATCGCCATGGTGATCGCGAATTCGCCGTGGCATGCGCCTGTCGAGCTGTTCTGGGAGACACCGATGCGCCTGTCCTTCGGTACATCGGCGCTCGAGCTGACGTTGCGCGAATGGATCAGCGACGGCCTGATGGCGATTTTCTTCCTGCTGGTGGGTCTCGAGATCAAGAGCGAACTGCTGGTTGGCGAGCTGTCGTCGTTGCGCAGCGCCTCGCTGCCACTCGCTGCGGCGATCGGCGGCATGCTGGCACCCGCGCTGATCTATTACGCACTCAATCGCGGTACTGCCGGTGCGCCGGGATGGGGCATTCCTACCGCCACCGACATCGCATTCGCATTGGGTGTGCTGGCCCTGCTCGGCTCGCGTGTGCCGCCGGCACTGACCGTGTTCCTCGCCGCACTCGCCATCGCGGATGATCTCGGAGCCGTGCTGATCATCAGCCTGTTCTACGGCCACTCGCCCGATGTCACGTACCTGCTGATCGCGGGCGCGGTGCTCGGCCTGCTCGTCGCCGCGAACCTCGCCGGGGTCGCGTGGGTCAGCGTCTATGCGCTGCTTGGTGTCATCCTCTGGTACTGCGTGCTCCGCTCCGGTGTGCACTCCACCGTGGCTGGCGTGCTGCTCGCGCTGACGGTGCCGGCCCGGTCGCGAATCGATCCGGCCCGGTTCGAGGAGCAAGCGAGAAACCGGCTCGACGAGTTCGCCACCGCGACCGGTGAGGATGATCGGCCGGTGCTGTCGAACGGCGGACAGCAGCAGGCGCTCGCCGCGATCGAGACCGCCGTCGAGGACGCGCAACCGCCGCTCGCACGCCTGCGGCACATCCTGCACGTGCCGGTGAACTTCTGGATCATGTCACTCTTCGCCCTCGCGAATGCCGGCGTCACACTCACGAGCACCGGCGGCGACGACGCAGCCTTGGTCGGGCCGGTGAGCCTCGGCGTCGCGCTCGGGCTGGTGCTGGGCAAACCGATCGGCATCATGATCGCGGCATGGCTGGCAACACGATTCGGTGCGACACTGCCGGCGGGCGCCAGCTGGTCGACCGTGTTTGGCGTGGCGTGCCTCGCTGGCATCGGCTTCACCATGTCGCTGTTCGTCGCCGGACTCGCGTTCCCCGACTCGCCACTGCTGCCGCAGGCGAAACTCGGCATCGTGATGGCGTCCACGATCGCCGGCCTGGTCGGCGCTGGCGTGGTCTGGTTCACGACGGCACCAGCTCGAGTCGCGAGTACCTGATCAGGTCCACGAACCAGGACCAACCGAGCCACCATTCAAGCATTGGCCACGCACCGACGAACTCGGCGCAGGTGCCCGGGAATGTCCAATTTCCGTGATATGTCAGGACGGCGAGCCCGCGCGACGCAATGGACGGCGACGTGCGAAAGGCGTTTGCACTTTTGCCCCGCGTGCCGACACTGTAACGTTACAATCTCGACTTGTTTAATTGACGAATCGCTGCTGGAAAAACCGGCTCACACTGACGCGACGCTTGCGCGCGACGGTGCTGCGCTCCTCCGGAACACGCCGGGCATGACAGAATACAGTGTTGCGATTCCCACAGAGCCCATCGGCAGCATTCCCCGACCACTCGCGCTGATCGAGGCGGCGAAGGCGCATGACGAGGGCCTGATCATGGCATCGGAACTCGATGCGCTCTACCGTGACGCGACCCTGGACACGCTCCAGCGATTCGAGCAGACCGGTTCGCCGGTCATCTCCGATGGCGAGCAGTGGAAGTACCACAACTTTGCGACGTACGCGTTGCACGGACTCGAGAACATGGAGCCGGACGGCTTCCGGCTCCAGTTCATCGGTCATCATCGCACGTGGCCACGTCTCACCTCGGGGCCGTTCCGCTATGCACGCTATGCGGATGCGTTCCTCGCTGACGCGATGCGCCTCACCAGTCGTCCGGTCAAGCAGGCAGTCATCGCGCCATCGGCGCTCAGCCTGATGTACCCGGACACCGATCTTCCGGGTTACTCGCGCGACGAGTATCTCGCAGCGGTCCTCACCGAGCACGAACGTGAAGTGCGCGCCTGCCTGGCGCTGGGCGCTCACACCGTGCAGGTCGACTTCACGGAGGGGCGCCTTGCGACCAAGCTCGATCCCTCGGGTGCATTGCTCAACAGCTTCATCACACTGAACAATCTGGCACTCGATCGCTTCTCGGATGCCGACCGTGATCGCATCGGCGTGCACACCTGTCCCGGCGGCGACCGTGACTCCACACACAGCGCGGATGTGGACTATGCGGAGTTGCTGCCCAGCCTCTTCGAGTTGCGGGCAGGACGCTTCTTCATCGCGCTGGCCCGTGAGGACGATCGCGAGCGCGTGCTGCGGCTCATCGGCAAGTACCTGAAGCCCTATCAGCGCGCATACATCGGCGTCATCGACGTCCTTGATCCACGCCTCGAGACCGCAGAGAAAGTCCGCGATGCCGTGCTCCTCGCGGCCGAATACATTCGGCCCGCGCAGCTCGGGACCACCGACGACTGCGGCTACTCCCCGTTCAGCGACGATACGTCGACAAGCCGCGACCTGGCCTTCGACAAGATTCGCGCTCGCGTGGCCGGCACGGCGCTCGCATCGAAGTACCTGTCGACACGTGTTCGGCGATGATCGGCGCACGCCGCCCGGCGAAGGGGAATCGCGCATGAGCGGCGCGACGAACGAACAGATCCCCGATGATGACGATCGGATGCTGCGCAACCTCGCCGTGCGCACCTCCAGTTCGATATTCATCCTGCAGCGCCGCGCTGAACAGGAGTTACAGAACGCGAAGACGCTGCTCGAGGAGCGAAGCGTTGCGCTGTCCGTCTCGGTTTCGGTGCTCAATGCGACGCTGGACAGCGCCCCGGACGGCATCATCGCGTACGACCTGACGGGCAGGATCATTGCGCACAACTCGCGCTTCTCCGCGATGTGGGGGCTCACAGACGCCAATCTCAAGGAGTTAGTGTCCTTCGACATGGCCGCGCAGGTCGCGCCACTCCTGAAGAGCCCCGAGACGTTCCTCGAACGCATTCATGGGAGCCGGACGCACCCCGAAGTCGAGGTGTTCGACGTCTTCGAGCTCCGCGATGGCCGCTCGTTCGAGCGAATCGCTGTCCCGCAACGCATCGACGGCGTCTGCGTCGGTGTCGTCGCGCACTGGCGCGACGTGACCGAAGCTCGCCGTTCCGCCGAGACGCAGCTCGCGCTCGCCGAGCAGCTGCGCCAGGCACAGAAGATGGAGTCGCTCGGTGAGCTTTCGGGTGGCATTGCGCACGACTTCAACAACATCCTCGGCGCGATCCTCGGTAACGCTGAATTGGCACTGTTGTCACCAACGAACGTGGCGTCAGTCATCGAAAGCCTCACCGCAATCCGTGAAGCGGGCGACCGCGCGACGCGACTGGTGCAACAGATTCTCACATTCAGCCGTCGGCAGCCACACTCGCGGATTCCGATTGCGATCGCGGACACTGTGCGGGAAGCCGCGCGACTCTTGCGCGCGACGATCCCGGCTGGCATCGAGTTGCAGACGGACCTGGATGTGGACGCGCCCCTGATCATGGGCGACGCAACGCAGCTGCACCAGATCGTGATGAACCTCTGCACCAACGCCATGCATGCGCTGCAGGAGCGCAGTGCGGGCGCAGGCCGCGTCGGCAGGATCGGAATCGAGCTGAAGCACGGTCGCACCGGCGTGGGCATCGGACTCGACGCACCTGGAGCACTGCTACCCGGGTCGTTCGTCCGCATGCAGGTGTCGGACAATGGTGTGGGCATGGACGCGCAGACGCAGGCGCGAATCTTCGAGCCGTTCTTCACGACGCGCCAGCAGGGTGACGGCACCGGGCTTGGTCTGTCCGTCGTCCACGGCATCATGGAAACGCACGGCGGCGCCATCGTCGTGCACAGTGACCTGGACGTGGGCACCTCGTTCGTGCTCTACTTTCCGGCAATCGAGGACCAGTCGTCGATCGCGCGCATGCTGCCACTGTCGACTGACGCAGTATCGAAGGATGCCATGATGACGGACACCGTGCGTGTGTTGTACGTGGATGACGACCAGATGATCGTCTCGCTCGTCTCCCGGCTGCTCGCCAAGTCCGCGTGCGTCGTCACCGGTTTCGCGCGTGCGGCGGACGCGCTGGACGTGATCCGAACGCGACCCGACGATTTCGATGTGGTGATTAGCGACTTCAACATGCCGGAACACTCGGGCCTGGATATCGCACGTGCGGTCCGCGACACGCGACCTGACTTGCCGGTCGTGATCACCTCGGGCTACCTGACGAACGAGTTGCAGGAGGAAGCCAACCGACTCGGCGTACACGAGCTGCTGTACAAGCCCGACCTTGCGAAACGCCTGCTGCAGATCGTGCGATCTGTGCCACGCGCCGCGCGACGAGTTCCCTGACGCACCGCGCTCCGGCCGCCCTGCGGGGCGCAGAGGGCAGCGCGGCAGGAGCAGGCCGTGCAGTTTGCTGCGACGCGGGCCGGGATCAGGAGGCTGGGTGTCAGCGCCGACCGGGGCCAGACTTCTGTGTGCTGCCAGGCAGCGCAAGCTTACGTTTTACGAAACAGTGCGTCACCACCGACGTTCTCCATCGCTGAGTCACCTGGGAGCCGGAGAGCCATGTGAGTGTAGGACTGCTGGCACTGATCGATGATCTCACCGCGCTTGCGAAACTGGTCGCTTCGTCCGTCGACGACGCGGCCGCGCAGGCGGCCAAGGCGGGCGGGAAGGCCATCTCGAAAGCGTCCGGGATCGTCATTGACGATGCCGCCGTCACACCGCGCTACGTCATCGGGTTCGCCGCCGATCGTGAGTTGCCGATCGTCGCCAGAATTGCGCGCGGCTCATTGCGGAACAAGCTGCTCGTTCTCCTGCCGGGCGCACTGCTCCTCAATTTTTTTGCGCCATGGATTTTGACACCGCTGCTGATGGTTGGCGGCGCCTACCTCGCTCTCGAAGGCTTCGAGAAGGTGGCCGACCTGGTGCGTCGCGCGAGCACGGAGGCGGCCAGTGCGACGGCGTCGGCCGATGCGTCGACACCGCTCGAGAGTGAGGGAGCAAAAGTGGCGAGCGCCGTGCGCACGGACTTCATCCTGTCGGCCGAGATCATGGCGATTACGCTGGCCACTGTGGCGTCGTCGCCCGTCGGCATGCAGGCCGGCGTGCTGGCCGCAGTCGGGATCGCGATGACGGTGCTCGTCTATGGGGTCGTGGCTCTGATCGTGAAGGCAGATGACGCCGGTGCAGCAATGGCGCTCTCGGGGAACGGCATCGTGCGCGTGATCGGTCGAGGCATCGTGTACGGCATGCCGAAGTTCCTGACGGTGCTTGGGTACATCGGCATGGTGGCGATGCTCTGGGTCGGTGGTGGAATCATCACGCACGGGTTGCACGAATTGGGGGTCCATGCACCAGAGGAGACACTCCAGCGACTTGGCGCGGCAGCCGGCCGCGCACTGCCCATGGCGGCCGGTTTCGTCACGTGGCTCGTCACCGCTGGCCTCTCGGCCATCGTTGGACTCGCGATCGGTGCGATCATCGCGCCGATTGCGCACAGGATCGGCAAGGCGTAGCGGCGCCTCGCACGGCCGTCGGCGTCCGGCACGTACTCTCTGCGCAGCCAGGCTGTGGCGAGTCGCGTGTTGCGCGCCGAAGGGCAGGATGAAACGCATCGCGGCTTCAGCGTTCGAGTCGTGCAGTCGAAACTACAGTTGATATTTGCTGCGGTTGCCGCGACACGCAGTGCCCGTGTGTCTTCCAAAGAACGTTGAGGCTTCGAAGGCCATGTCGAATACAGCACACACGGTCCCGTCCGCAGCCGACACGGAATACTCTCCTGCGGTCCTGCGCTCCCGTCTCACCGATCCGCGACGTCTGGAGGCGTTGCGCGCCAGTGCCCTGCTGGGCGGCGCGCAGAATGCAGTCCTGGATCGATTGACCCGCCTCGTCACCCGAGTGTTGGGTGTACCGGTGTCGCTGGTGTCGCTGGTGGACGACAGGGCACAGCACTTTCCGGGACTCACCGGGCTTCGCGGCTGGGCCGGTGAGCAACGCGGAACGCCGCTGACTCACTCGTTCTGTCAGCACGTGGTCGGACGCGACGGGATGCTCGCCGTCGAAGACGCGGCGATTCATCCGCTCGTCACGAACAATCTGGCCTTCCACGAGTTGAGCGTGGTTGCGTATCTCGGCGTGCCGTTGCGGACGGCATCGGGCGACACCATCGGTGCACTCTGCGCGATCGACACCAAGCCGCTGCACTGGACGGACGACCAGATCGCCACGTTGGAGGATCTCGCCGAAGCGGCGATGGCGGAAATCGAGCTGCGCGCGACGACTGTCTTGTTGCTTGCCGCGCATGACAAGCTCCGCGTGCAAGCCACCCGCGACGGACTGACCGGACTGCTCAATCGACGCGGATTCAGCGACGGAGCGCACCCGACGGTTGCGCTGGCGCACCGAATGAACGCACCGTTGGCTGTCCTGTCCCTCGATCTCGATGGATTCATGGAGATCAATGACACGCACGGCCACGACGCGGGGGACGAGGCACTGATGGATATGGCGAACGTGCTCCGAGAGCAGACTCGCTCCTCTGATATCATTGGTCGCATGGGAGGCGACGAGTTCGTTATTCTCTGCCCGAATACAGGTGCCGAGGCCATCGCGCCGCTCCGACAGCGCATCGAGGACGCGTTGGACGCATTGAATGCGGAGCCACACCGCATCTACACGCTGGCGAGCAGCATCGGTGTTTCAGTATGGGAGACCGCTGAACCGCTGTCGCTGGCAACGCTCCTCACTGCGGCAGACGCGTCGATGTACGAGAACAAACGCCAGCGAACGTCATCTGCACGGGGCGAGGACTCCTGACGGTATCGCAGTTCCCGGCGGTCGCGCGACTGCCGCTGCCGTCGCTCGTGTCGACCTCGGCGCAGCCATCGCGCTGAACCCGGCGTCGCCGCTCATTGCCCGTGCATTGGCCACGCGTACGAGGATGACTGGACTGGCCCGCTGCACGCTCACATGTCGTTCTTTCAGATGCCGGTGCGGGCAGTCGCGCTGCTGGCCGCAGCGGATGCGCTCGGCCTGATCTGCCGAACGCCGACGACGAGCCCTGTCCGAGCCAGTCGACCTGGTCCTTTGACGGCTCCGCCTCCGCAATGTGAGCGGCGATCGGATGAAACTCCGCTTGCACATCAACTGGCGCACGCGGGTTGCAACGCGTATGGTGAACATCTCATGGATGCCGAGAACGCCGCACTCCGCACGATCAATCATGTTCCAGCAATGCTGGGGTATTGGGGTGTCGACGAACTGTGCCGCTTCGCGAATCCCGCGTTGAGCGCCTGGTTTGACTGCAGCCCGGCCGAGATGATCGGCGTCTCGATGGCATCGGTCCTGGGTCACGACTACACGCTGAATGACCCGTACATCCGTAATGTGCTGGCGGGAGAGCGGCAGGAGTTCGAGCGCGACATCGTCTCGTTCGACGGACGACTGCGACACACGCACGTCGTGTACACGCCCGACGTCGTGGACGGAGCGGTCGTCGGATTCGTGGAGCTGGTCACCGACGTGACGTCGGCGCAGGCGCGTGAGGCGGCGCTGTACCGGACGACTGATATTCTCAATCGCTTGGGCGGCCTCGCGAAGGTCGGCGGGGCCGAGCTCGTGCTCGCGACCGGTGAGGTATTCTGGACAGCGGAGATGTGCCGCATCCTCGAGGTGGAGCCAGACGAGATTCCCGCGGCGGATCGATGGGTCGACTTTTTTGAAGCCGACGCGCTCGACGTGTATCTCACGGCGGGTGAGGCGATGCGGACCACAGGGACGCCCGTCGACCTGGAAACGCCGATGATCACGGCCAAAGGCAGTCGCATCTGGGTGCACATCCAGGCGTCAGCGGTCGTGGAAGACGGGGTCGTGACGAAACTGGTGACTGCCCATCAGGACATTACGGCGCGCAAGGCCATGGAACATGCGCTTCGTGAGAGCGAGGCGTTCAACGCGGGGGTCATCGACTCGGTCGAGCAGCATCTCGCCGTGATCGACGAGCACGGTGTCGTCATCGCGGTGAATCGCGCGTGGCAGCGCTACGGCGCGCAGAACGGCGCGCTCACTATCAATTCGGTCGGCCAGGACTACCTCGGTGTCCTCGACCGCGCCGCGCTGCGCGACGATGGCGACGACGCGCGGCAGGCGGCGATCGGCATCCGCGGCGTCCTCGTCGGATCGCGCGCCAGCTACTCGCTGGACTATCCATGCCATTCCCCGAATCAGCAGCGATGGTTCCGGCAGCGCGTCGTTCCGAATCTGGCGACGCGGCGCGGCGCGGTCGTCACGCATCGCGATATCACAGCGCAGCGTGCGGACGACGAGGCGCGGCGATTGAGCGATGCCGCGTTGAAGGCGGTGTCGCAAGGCGTCGTGATCGCCGACGCCGCGCATCGGGTCGTCTGGGTCAACGACGCGTTTGCGGCTGTCACTGGCTACGTTGCCGCCGACGTCCTCGGGAAGACGTTGCAGGACTTGCAAGGACCGTCGACCGATCCCGCGACGGTGTCGGCCATCTGTGCGGCCTTGCGCGACGGCGCCGAGTTTTCTGGTGAGATCCAGAGTCACCGGCGCGACGGGTCGCCGTTCTGGAACGACCTGACGATCTCCCCGGTGCGCGACGGCTTGCAACGGCTGACGCACTTTGCCTTAGTCGTGCGCGACGTCTCGGCGCGGCATGCGTCCGCATCGGAGCGCGCACGACTGGAGCAACAGTTGCAACAGGCGCAGAAGCTGGAGACCGTCGGGCGGCTGGCGGGCGGGGTCGCGCATGACTTCAACAACATGCTGAGCGTCATCCTCGGTTACGTCGACCTGACGCTTCTCGAGCAGCACGACGAGCGGTTGCGAGACGATCTGCAGCAGATCAGGACGGCTGCACAGCGGTCGGCGAACATCACGGGACAGCTCCTGGCCTTCGCGCGAAAGCAGGTCATCGCCCCGACACCGCTCGACCTCAGCGAGGTCGTGACGAACGCAGTCAAGCTGCTGGCGCGTCTCATCGGTGAAGACGTTCGCCTTACATGGAGGCCGGCGGAGGAACTCTGGCTGATCCACATGGACCCGTCGCAGGTGGACCAGATCATCACGAACCTGTGCGTCAATGCGCGCGACGCCATCGCCGATGTGGGGAACGTGGTGCTGCAGGCCGAGAACTGCGTGGTGGACGCGCGGTTCGCCGCGCAGCACGTCGGCGCGGCCCTCGGCGACTACGTGCGATTGACCGTCCGCGACGATGGACACGGCATGGACGACGAAACGCTCTCGCACATCTTCGAACCGTTCTTCACCACGAAGAGCAACGGGCGGGGCACCGGTCTCGGGCTCGCAACCGTCTACGGTGTTGCGCAGCAGAACGGCGGCTTCATCACGGTCTCGAGTGTGGTCGGGGCAGGGACGACGTTCGAGGTCTATCTCCCGCGCTACGTCGGAGCACCGGCGGCCGCGTCGCTCGACGCATCCACGTCGGTGGACGCACGCGGTGACGAGACCATTCTGGTGGTGGAAGACGAACCCGCCATCCTGCGCCTCACCACGCGGGTCCTCGAGCGGCATGGCTATCACGTCCTGTCTGCCTCCGATCCCCTCGAGGCGTTACATGTGGCGGCGGCGCATCCGGGGACGATACACCTGTTGCTGACGGACGTCATCATGCCGACGATGAATGGGCGCGATCTCGAGACGGCGTTGCGCGCCACCCGCCCCTCGCTGGCGTGCATCTTCACGTCCGGCTACACGGCCGACGTCATCGCGGCGCGCGGGGTCGTTGACGCCGGCGTGCATTTCCTGCACAAACCGTGTCCGCCGTCCCTCATGGCGCGGGCAGTGCGGGATGTGCTCGACGGCGCGTGAGACCGGCGACGCGGGAGCACGAACAGTGGTCGTTCGGGCGCGCAGCAAGGGTGTAACGGATTGCGTGGCAATCTCATCGCGTGGTGAGCCTGAATCGGTTACAGTTGGTCCAGTCATCCCGGCCGGGTGGCGGAATCGGTAGACGCAGGGGACTCAAGCGGCCCGGCGTTTTGTGCGAAGAGTTGGAGCAACTCTCTGCACTACAGTTGGTTGCGGAGAGCGCATTTGACGCAACGGAGCAGGCTTGGGGCGAAGATTGGGGCGTGTCTCAGTGCTCGTCGAGCAGTGGTACGCAAGGCAATACTGCGGAACTCGCCGCCACCAACGTGCTGCAGCATCATCAGTATCTCGATTCCACTCGTCGGTGGCATCGAGGACGACTTTCTCGCACCGGGCTTTCGGGATCAGCAGAGATTTATTCTTTGACACGACGAGGAGCTTCGAGGCCGAAGCGCTTTCTGCTCCGGTGTGCTTGGCGTTGCTTTCCGCGCCGCGCACGACATCTCGCCATTGCCGTCGGCCTGAGGCAGTACATCATCAGCGCCGCAATATTTGCCTGCTTTAATGTCTAAAGCGCCCCCTGTCTGTCTTGGCAAAACTTGCGTGCGGCCATCAGAAATAGTATCATATCCTGACAGGATATAATGAAAAAGTCGATTAAGCCCGTTCTGCCCGACCACGGTTTGGAGCTGTTACTTGCTTACGATGGGCGTATCGAACAGCTCCCCGGTGGGTTCTGGATGAAATTTGAAATTCGGGAGCAGGCTGCATCAGACGCTCGCCCGCATGGATTGAAATACAGTTTCTCCCTGCACGATCGCAGCAACAAACCAATACTCGGCTTTGATAATGCACACGAGGTTAAGCCGCTCGGTCGAAATGCCAAGTGCAGCAAAACACATGACCACTGGCACCGAAATAGTGCCGATAAGGGTCGCCCATAGGCCTTCACGGACGCCGCCACTCTGCTCGACGACTTCTTCTTCGATGCGGTCAAGTCATTTCTGGCGACGCGCGGAATTGAGCTGACTTGAATGAACTGGAGTGATCGCGACACATCAAAGTGTGGTTTCCATGTTTCAAAGGAGTAGATAGTTATGAGCACACCTCGAGTTCAGAGCTTCTCGTCGTTGCGCGCGGAGATGGTTTCAGTTGCGCGCGGCGAGCGGAAGGCGCCATCACACGCGGCAGAGCAGAGCACGCACTCTGCCGACATGATCGCGCGGCTCCTCACGCCTGAGAATCGGTCTCTGATGGCTTCGATCCGCGCACACAATCCTGCGTCAGTGGCCGAGCTTGCTGCGCTGACTGAGCGTGCGCCGTCGAATTTGACGAGAACTCTCGACAAGCTGGAGGCGGTCGGCTTGGTGCACTTTGAGCTTGTCGGTCGACGCAAGGCACCGCGAACGGTAATCGGAAAGGTTGTGATCGAGATAGATCCGTTCTCTGGTACGGACGTCGTGCGAATCGTCAAGCAGAAAGCCACGCGCCTTGGCGCTCGTCGTCTTTCGACTCAGAAAGACAATGTCCATCAAAAACCGGGACTCATTCCTAAGAAGGCGGCATTCGGGCCATAACGTAGATGTGGCGGCGGGACTACAATGGCTGTTCCGGCAAAGTGTGTTTGAGGGCGGCATCGAGCGCGGTCAGCGCCTCCGTCCAGGGAATTCGTTCTTGCTCGAGACGCACTCTGCTGCCCCACTGGTCCCGTTGCAGTCCGTCAAGCACTGCCGCCTCGAGTGGCGTCAGTGTCTCGGGCACCTGACGGCGCATCTGCACTGGCTCCTCGCCCCAAGCGTCTCGATAGCGGACCAGCGTCGACTCGTCCATCATGATCGAGGTGAGGTGGGGGATCGCGGTCCGGGCCAGTGCCAGGATCGCCATGCCGTGCGTGTCCACGTCGCCCCAGTACAGGGCGCGTGGCGCTGAACGAATCCACGGGAGCTTTCCGACTAGGTCTGTGACCGCTTAGAGAGTGGCTTTTCGTAGCCGAACTTTCGGCGGGCGTCTTTCCGGGTGAAGCGCCACCCGATGGTTGTTTTCCGATGATTCGCGCGTCACGTCCAGGCCCTTACTTCGGTGCGCAGGCGGTCGATGGTCTCGAGGCGCCGCGTCCCGAAGCACTGCCGTGCAACCAGACTCAGCTCGATCTCCGCTTGATTGAGCCAGCGGCCGTGCTTCGGGGTGTCGTGGACGGTGAGGCGGCGCCACAGGCGCTGTCCCTCCGCCACGCCGAGTCGTCTCATAATTGGGCTCTTCCGGGAGTTCCGGGGCCGGTCGCCGGTCAATCTTCCTCGGCCAGTCACACGCCCCCGTGACGTAGGTGGGCAGGGACTTCAGCGCGGGGCTCATCCTTCGCCGCGGCGACGTCGAGACGCATCGCCTCTCGACCGATGATGCGCGGCGGCCGGATTAGGAAGAGGCGAGCGACGCTCCAGGCGATCCGAGTAGACGGAGAGAGGGGTGCTGGTGGCCATACTCGAGGTTTCCGTGGTCGAGCCAGGTTAGGAGCGCCCGCTCCCCCCGCCGTGCGCGCCGCGGTGGCCAACGCTATGGATGGGGGAAAGCAACGGCTCGGCTGAAATCCAGCAGCACCAGCAACGCGTCCCCGACCACCGTCACCCCCGACGCGCGGCAGCGGCTGCTCTTGCGCTTTGTCTTCGGGACCATGAACATTTGTTATGCCTACGCACTCAGGTGTGCTCGGTCGGCTCGCTGGTGCGCTCGCGCTCTCCTCGGCGATTGACGTGTCGCCGCTCGCGGCGCAGCGAGCCGACGCCGTGCGCGGGCAGGTGTTTGACAGTCTTGCCGGCCAGCCACTCGCCGGCGCGGCCATCCGCCTGACGCGACTCGGCGACGACACCGCGAACGCTGTGACGGCCGTGTCCGATTCCAACGGTCGGTTCCGCATCGTGGCAGTCGCCCCTGGCACGTGGATGGTCAGCTTCACGCACCCGGCGCTGCAGGTGCTCGGCATCGACCTTGACCCCGATGCTATCCGAATCACCGGCGGCTCCACCGTCGACGTGGCGCTCGCAATACCGTCCGCAGGAACAGTCCGCGAGGCCTGGTGCGCGGCCGCGCCGCAGCCGGCCGGTGAGGGGGTGATCGTGGGCTATGTTCGTGGAACACCGGCCCGAGATGCCTCTGATTCGCTCGTCGTGCTGGCCAGTTGGTCGTCGCGAAACGGCGGTGCAACGCTACCGACACGCGACTCGCTCCGCCGGATAGTCGCCGTTGCCGCGAACGGCTGGTACGGCCTGTGCGCTGGTGAATCAGCCAGTGGCGTCACTCTCTCCGTGCTTCAGGGGCGCACGCTTTTGAAGCGCGAGAGCATGCAGCTTCCGGCATCGGGTGTGCTCTTCCATTCGGTCGAGGTTCTTGGGCTGAGCGGCCAGCAGGCCACGATGGGAACAACTGCCAAGCGTGTATTGCAAACCATCGCTGTACAAGGTGTGGTGCTGGCCGCCGATGGCCGTACACCCGTTGTCGGGGCGACTGTGGCCGTCGCCGGCAGTGGAATCACACGCACTGACGCGCGAGGACGGTGGACGATGAGGGCGGCCGCACCAGGTCTGCGCACCGTCACAGTCCGGGCGCTCGGCTACACGCTCGCGTCACGTGTGCGCCTGCTCGGCGAGGACACGCTGCTCATCGCGGACACGCTGGTGAGGCTGCCGACCGTGATCGACGAGGTGACCGTCCGAGCCGATGCCGTCACGCCAAGCCTTCGCGCATTTCTGGATCGAAGCCGCACTCGTGGCACTGGCACATTCTTGAAGCAGGACGATATCGCGTCAAGGCGGCCGACGTTCCTGAGCGAAGTGTTTTCATCGGTGCAAGGCGGCATCACAATCGAGCGTGACTCCCTCGGCAACAAGTACCTGATGATGCGGAGCAACACGCTTCGTAACCCTCGCTGCTTTCCGAGCATCTTCATCGATGGCATGAATCTCCGCGGTCTCACCAACGGCGATCTCGACGGCCTTTTACGCCCGTCAGAGCTCTTCGGTATCGAGATCTACCGGGCGGCCAACGCACCCGCCGAGTTCAATCATCAGGACGGCTGCGGAACCATCCTGATCTGGACCACTGCGCTACAATCATCGCCCTGAGCTGACACTCAGCCGACGCCTGAAGTCCGAACTCCGCATTCATGGTGGACCTATTTTCGGGAGAGACGCCTGATGGCTATCATCCAGACGTTACGTGGCGCGGACTCGCATGTGTCCAACAGTGCCTAATTGACGTCAAGACCACTCTTGTAGACAGACAGCGTGTGACAAGACTCGCGGTAGTCCTCTTCGTGTGTGTGCTCGCGTCCTTCGCACGGCCCGTCACTGCACAGACGCTACGCGTTCACGTGCGTGACTCGGTCAGTGGCGTCCCTATCTCGCAGGCGCTCGTCACGATCCGGTCCGATGCCGACGGTACATCATTGAACGGCGTGACCAACGCGAGCGGCGCGTTGATGATCGGGCTTCCGGCAGCGGGTAGGTGGTCGCTCACCGTCCGCCGGATTGGACTTCGACCACGCAGCATTGGGGCGCGTGAGGTTCTTTCAGGTGCGGTCGTTGATGTCACTGTCGCGATGCAGTCAGTCCAGTTCGTGCTCCCGTTGACGCGGGTCGTCGCCTCCGCGGGCAACTGCGTGAGGGCGGACGCCAGTAATGATCGCACGTCGGCCCTGTGGGAGCAGGTCACGCTGGCGCTGCAGGCCACTGTCCTCTTCGAGCGTCGACGCGATGCCGCGTCTTTGCGTGTCGTCGCCTTCGATCATGAACTGGATCGGTCGCTCCAATTGGTGAGTGAAACACCGGTGCAGATACGGCGAGGACTCGGACGCCCGTTCCTCGCGCTGCATCCGGATTCACTCGCGCGGAGTGGGTACGTGCATGCCGATTCGGAGCTGTCATTGCGATACTTTGCGCCCGACGAGACCTCACTGCTGTCCGAGTCGTTCGCCAACACGCATTGCTTCGATACCCCAGCGGTCGACGCGAATCCCGCGCTGGCAGAGCTTCGATTTCAGCCTGCTCCGTCCCAGCGTGTGCCTGACATCGCCGGGACGGCGTTTGTGGACACGGCGAGTGGTGCCCTGCGGCGAATCACCTTCCGCTACGTCAATGCAGGGCCCCTGTTTCCTGACGGCACGGCACATGCCGGCGGGGACGTACGGTTCGACCAGCTACCGAATGGCGCGTGGATCGTCACCGGGTGGTCGATCAGAATGCCGCGCATGGTGCGTGTCGCGTGGGCGCGCGGCCCACGGCTGTCTGGCTATCACGAGGTCGGCGCGGTGATCGACACGACGACGGGGGGCGCCTCGCACACCGTGGCGCTCGCACGGGATTCCATGCCACAGGTTATGCTGTCTGGTACCGCCAGCGCGCCGCGCAATGAGCCAGAAACACTTGCGACGGGTGATCAGGTGATCGTGAACGGGAAGCGCATCGTCGGTACCAGCGGCCCCGCGCGGCGTGCGCGAGATTGGCGGGCCGAGTACGCTGCGCGTCGTCGCGCCAGCGTGGGCGTATTCCGCGACTCCAATGAGGTGGCGCGGTCACCGGGAGGCACGGCCCTCACGCTTCTGCAGCAGCTCGGCGACATCCGCCTGTTCGTCGTCCCGGACGGGGTACCGGCGCCACCCAGCTCAGATGATCCCGATCTTGCGGAGGGATGGAGTCGCGGTGCACCCCTTCCCATGATGTCACTGGCCGACGGGTCACGTGCGGCAGGGCAGTGTCACGTGAAGCTGTTCCTCGACGCCGAGCGCACCAGTGCTGCGGTGCTCCATGCAATGCCACGTTCCGGGATACTCGCGATGGAGTTCTTTCCGCGTCCACGGGATGTGCCGGATGGCTTTCGTCGCAGCGGCAACATCTGCGGTACGGTGCTCCTGTGGTCCACGCGCGCAGGCGGGACGGCGCCATGATGCGCAACGCTGCGACGGTTGTCATGCCGGTGATCTGATGCACCGAGATGCCGTCGGCGCCCGCGGCCCACGACGCTTCCGGGTGCGAACGAGACGTGTACCATCCGTGCACGAACCCACCCGCTCCCACGTCAGACCCAGGCGGTACGCGTCTGACACCACGCCGGCGTGCGCGAGTACCCTGTAACTCGGCATTCTGTCGACGTGTTCGGTCGGCGGCGCTTCTGGCGACGTTGTGTCCCCGAAACCGAGCGCAACGACCGAGCGCACCGCCATTGCCAGCAGCCCTCCAGCGCCGCTCGCGCCGGAATGTCGCACGGCGGCCAGTCTCGCACGCGATCAACTGCACACGCGACACGGCGATTGGGCACAAGCGAATTGCGCCAGAGCTGCAGTCCGCTCCGTCAGCGTTGTCGCTTTCGGTA
>Ga0105048_10008277_pt1 | contig 16659 bp, 18 predicted proteins | sample MAT05_FD_78382 | JGI IMG/M metagenome (GOLD analysis project Ga0105048, IMG submission 78382) | Freshwater microbial communities from Lake Fryxell liftoff mats and glacier meltwater in Antarctica - MAT-05 | ecosystem: Environmental > Aquatic > Freshwater > Ice > Liftoff microbial mat | place...
GCGCGCGGTCTGGCCGCTCTCCACGGGCACGATCACCGCATCACAGGGCATCAATTCGATCGCTTGGTCGACCAGCAGCGCCTTGCGGAGGGAACGCGGGACTTCGTTGTTCGGTGCCGCCGCCCGCTGGCTCTGGCGATTCGCCTCGCGGTAGGCCTCGGTCGCCGCGGCGATCCTCGCCAACATCTCCACTGCCTCCACGGGAAAGCGGCCGACCGCCGATTCGCCCGATAACATCACGCAGTCGGTCCCGTCGAGGATCGCGTTGGCCACGTCGGTCGCCTCCGCCCGTGTCGGCAGGCGGCTCGCCGTCATGGATTCCAGCATCTGCGTCGCGGTGATCACGGGCTTGGCGTGCGCGATGGCTTTCGCCATGAGTTGCTTTTGGGTGACAGCCATCGTCTCGATCGGGATCTCCACGCCCAGATCGCCCCGAGCAATCATGATCCCGTCGCTGGCGTGCAGGATGGCTTCGATGTTCTCTAGCGCCTCGCGGCGCTCGATCTTCGCGATGAGGAAGGGCGATCCGCCGAGTTCCGCGGCAGCCGATCGCACCGCTTCCATATCGGCTGCAGTCTCGACGAAGGATTGGCTGACCGCATCGACCCCCTGCGCGACCGCGAAGGCCAGGCACTCGCGGTCCCGTTCGGTGAAGGCGCCGATGCCGAGAGAAATCCGCGGCAGATTCAGTCCCTTGCGGGAGCTGAGCTGGCCGCCGACCGCCACCATGCAATGAACGTCGTTCCCTTCGACACGATCCACGAGAAGCTGAATCAGGCCATCGTTCAGGAAAAGGCGGTCGCCGGTTTTCACGACTCGGGGAAGAGGCTCGAAGCTCATCGATACCCGCTGCCGGTCGCCAACGATATCCTCGCTCGTTAGAACGAAGGGCTCTCCCGCGTGGAGTTCAATCGGGCCTGGCTCGATCGCGCCCAGACGCATCTTGGGGCCGGGAAGATCGGCCATGATGGCGACCCGGCGGCCGACGGTGCAGCTGGCGGCCCGGACGCGCGCGATGATCTCGCCGTGCTGAGCGAAGTCGCCGTGCGAAAAATTCAGCCGGGCCACGTTCACTCCGGCCCGGATCATTCGCTCAAGGATGGACGTTTCCATCGAGGCGGGGCCGATGGTGGCGACAATCTTCGTTTTGTTCTCCGGTAATTTCATGATTCGTATCCGTTCGACTGGGGAGTCTTTTGTCCAACACTTCCCATCCGTAGGGAGAAATACCGGTGACGGCGGCGATGAGCAAGGCGGCAAGCACCCCGACTTTGGCCCCCGCGATCGAGAGTTTGTCCGTGAAGGCCGGCCCGGTGACGACAACGCCACTGTGAAACCGACCCCTTCAATGAGGTGACGCCAGCCCAAGTGCCACGCGCTGGCCTCTCTTGACCGGCCAGCGCTTCACTACCGACTGGCACCGCCATAATGTTTCCTCGTTTTTGAATTGGCCTTCGCCGCTTCACGAGTGGATCGGCAGCGCTACCAGTTCGACATAAATCAACATGCCCAGGAGTCTCTACGCCCTGGCTAATGGTTGCTCAATCGTCCCAAGGTATGATCGAGCATTTTTTCCAATTTATCAGCCGCGCCGGTGACGGCTTGCTCAATGTGATCTGCCTGATCTTTCACGGCGACCGGCTTCATTCCTTCCAGCCGCACTTCCATGACACATCGTTTGTCGGAGCCGCCTTTATGGCTGTTTTCGTCGCTGAGATGGACTTCCACACGGGTAATCTGTTGGGCGAATCGCTCCAACGCGCTCTCCACCACAGCCTGCGTCTGCTGAGTTAACTTGTCGCTGCCTTCAATGTTGTTGTCCGTGTTAATCTGGATTTTCATAATTTCGTTCGTCCTCGCTAAAATCGATACGTCGCCGCCGCTCCCGTCTTCGTTGGCATCCGTTCGGCCGGGACCACCACCACGCGACCTCCGGTCTTGAGCACCAACTCGCCGAGGTCGTCCAGTAGATCGTCCACCCCGGGATTGCTCAGGTCCATGAACTCGACTTGTCCGGTCGCACCGTCGATACGTCCAGGAATCTGTCGATCTGCCTCGATCAGCAAGGTGGCAATCCGCCCGGCGGCGGCAGCCTGAGCCACCTGCTTCACATCGTCCTGCCCGAGACCCTTTGATTCAGCCACCGCATATTCATCGGCCAGTGCAGCCAGGTTGGCTTGATACTGAGGTTCGAGAATATTCCACGCCCGTTCGAGGAATTCCTTCATCGGCATGGCGTCAGGATGAGTTTCGATTCCTTGCGCCAAAAGAAATGGGTTCTGGGTACGTTTGCGGAACTGACCCTGATGTTCGGGCAAAGCCGCGAGTATCAATGGCAGTCCCGAGGGTTGCGAGTGCGATGCGAGAATCGCGCGATCGATAATTCGAAAGAATCGCATTTCATCCTTCTCGTCACCATGCCGGTGCCGAATGGCCGCGCTCGCGCCGCCGGTTCCTCCGTAGGACGCCAGGGATCGATCTGGCTCGCTCAACGCTTCCGTGAGTGTGCTCGGAACTTCGGGCGCGAGATCTATTTCGCCGCCAGATGCTACAATGACCTTAAAACGCTCGTCGCGAACTTCGGGCTCGAGAGCTATTTCAACCAGCGAGTCGCGATTGCCCTCGAACAGTTTAATCTCGTGAAGTTTGAGTCCCAGTACTTGGAAGCGATCTGCCGACTGCAAAAGCCTCATCAGCGGTTTCGTGTGAAAAGTGTCGGCAACCACCGCGAGTGCGGGCGTCGTGCGTTGCAATCCAAAAACCTGGAAAAAGTCGCGCGCGGCGAATACGACCAATCCATCCGTGGTGTACTTCCAGAACTCGTGATCGCGCGAAAGTGCCTCGAACGGTTCCAGTAGCGGACGAATCTGCTCCGTCGAATACTTGTTCTGCAACGACTGGTCGAGTTCCTTGACCAGATTGCGAAAGCGGATCGGGTCTTGTCGATTGCCGGGATGATGCCGGTGCGTGGGCTGATAAAGCGAGAGACACGGCGAACCGTGAGGGCGTAGTAGGGCAGCGCGAAAATCGGTGGTGAGCAGATTCATAATGTCTTAATTATGGTGAATGTTTGTGAGACGGTTCCTTAAATTTTGATAGGTGCGGACGTCTCGTTGGAGGAGAGTAGGGAGTGCGCTTGAAAGTAACGAATGGCCTACGGCTCATCGTCGATGATATCCGACTCGATTCGAACGTATTGGTCCGCGCTCGATGAAATGTCAGAGGAGCGGGGCGTGGGTGTCTCCCTTGTTTGGCGCTGGCGCGGCATCACGCTCCGCTTGTCCGCGGCGCAGGACGTCGATTTCCCGTTCCTCCGTGGCAGGCGAACGAACTACCGAATTTTCTAAATCCCAGTAACCCGGACTATTATAGTGACGGTAAAGACTGGACTCGTATTCCCGGTTTAGCAGGGCAGCCTCATTATACTCGGGCGACTTTTTAATGGTTTCCCGGGAAAGGCCGACAAAGACCTTCGATTCGTTCCAGCTCAGGCGGTCGATCCACTGCGGTGAAATCAGAACCTTTTTCCCCGGCCACCAATTCCGGGTGCTGACGATCAGGTAGCGAATAGCCCAGGTCTCGGGATCGACGATAAAATCCTCGACGTGACCTATCTCGCCGTCGGTGGCCTGAATATGATGCCCCGCCACATCGTGCGTGCTGCGCAGATTGGGGTCCCACGATTTTTCGTCGCGGGTGTGCTCGCTCCATTTTGACCGATCCCGCATCGGATACGGATACGCGCCCCAACTGTAGGATCCTCCCCAATACATCGGCATGCCGTAGTAGGGATAATACATTTCCTCGTATTGACGGGAGACGGGTTTGTCGCTGGCCAAGGGAGGACTTTCTTCGATTTGCTTCTTGGTCAAGTCGACGACAATATCCTTTCCCTCGCGGTGAACGGCCCCCAAGGCATAGGGCGAAAGCAGCACCTGCCTCCCGGTCAACCAATTCCCCGTGTCCGCGACTAAGTAGCGGATCGTCCAATGCCGGTCATCGAAATAAAATTCCTTAACGGATCCTATCTCCCCGTCGCGACTGTTCAATGTGTAACCCTTGAGGGTTTTGACTTGGGTGAGCATGATAATTATTCGATTGAATTTTTGTGGTCTTCTGCAGCGCCCGGATTTGGTTCGCCTGAAAGAGGTCGTGTTAGGCGAAGACGTTCACCCTAAGAACCCCGACAAAGACTAATCGGTTTCAGGTCGAGTGTCTATGGGGGGAAACCCGCTTCGGACTCTCAGATCGTGACGGGACGGTGACCGCTCTTTGCCAGCGCTTCGTAGCCCGAGATTACATCAAACAGCTCCTCGTCGATCCCGCTCTGGCGCAAGCGATGGAAGGTCCCGTGCAGCGTTTCCAGCAATTCATCGATGTTCTTGTCCGCACGTTGCATCGCCGCGAGACGGCTGGTATTTTCACTCGCGAGCGATTCCGCGCAGGCTCGGAAGAGAGAGATGAAAAGGTATTCGTGAATCAGCGCGCGCAGCGTCGTTGTACCGTCGCCTAGCACCTCGGGCAACCGCTGCGTCGGCCAGGTTTTTTTTGCGAGGCCATCAATCCAAGCCGCGTCGAGCGGCAACAAGCGCTGGCCGACTGGTTCGTAGAGCGAGCCAGTCTGCGGGCGCTGGTGGAAGATATAGAGCTGCACATACTCGCCCTTCGCTCGGTGTGCTTCGCTCTCGATCTGAATCTGCCTGACGAGTGAGGCGATCGCCTGGACGGTATTTGGCACCGGAAATAGACCGATCGGCGTTATTCCGGCGTCCGCCAGACGCGAACTCACGCGCTCGCCGACGGCCCAGACGTGTGGCTTGCCGGGCAGCGCCTTGAGGGCCTTGATCGCAAAGTCCACAATCAGGCCGTTGAACTGGCCGACGAGTCCCTGATCGGATCCGAACACCACCGCACCGACAGCGTCGGGCTCGGATGGTTTCTTACGGTTGATGCCCGGAAGGACCGGCGGATTCGCTCGAAAGCAGGCACCCAACCCCAGTTCCACCGTGCGATAGTAGTCGCCCAAGGCTTGGATCGATTTTTCGTATTGTCCGACGCTCGACGCGGCCAGCGCCTTCATTGTGCGGACGACCGATTGAAGATCTCCGGCGCTACTGATCTTCCGGCGCAGACTCGCAATGGTATCGCTCATGGTCAGTTATCTGGCGGAAAGGGTTTGAACCTCGGAGGCGTCCGCTTTCAAACGCGACTTGATCAGGTCCTCGTCGAGGCCGAAAACGATTCCCATTCCTTGAGCAAATAGGAGCGTCGAGACTGCTAGCATCAATCCCACCGAGGCGGAGCGCAGATTGAGAAGGAGGGGGCGTGCCGAGTGATTGGCAATCATTGGCGTTCCTGGGGCTGGGTCAATTCGACCTTGTTCTTGTGCTTGGAAGAGGGGCCACGGTCGGCATCTGCTGAAAAATCGGAGAGTGCCTGCCGGGCGATCTCGACGATCGCCTTGCGATCTTCTTCGCTCAACGCGTCCGCAGTTTCAAAACGCGCGCACACATCCGGCGGAATCGTGGCGGCCGCCTCGCACACGGCACCGCGCGCTTCCGTCATCTTGGGCAACGGAACCGGATCAAAGAGATCCGCCGTCAGCGCCAGCAGGATGGCGATTTGCGCGGCAACCGACATAGGCGCAAATTCCGACTGCTTCAGGCATGCCCGGATGCGTCGGCCATGCTCGATGGCCTTGCGCGTGTCGTCGTCAAGGCGCGCGCCGAAACGGGCAAACGTCTCGAGTTCCTCAAACTGCGCATAAGCGAGTTTGAGATCCCCAGCCACGGCGCGATAGGCGGCTCGTTGCGCCTTGCCGCCGACGCGCGAGACCGACTTGCCGACATCGACCGCGGGAAGCACTCCCAACTCAAAGAGCGAAGGCGACAGATAGATCTGCCCGTCGGTGATCGAGATAAGATTCGTCGGAATGTAGGCGGAAATATTCTGCGCCTCGGTCTCAATGATCGGAAGTGCGGTGAGCGAACCTCCACCGCGTTCGGGACACAGCCGGGTAGCACGCTCGAGCATGCGTGAATGAATATAGAAAATGTCTCCGGGAAACGCTTCGCGCCCCGGCGGCCGGCGGAGCAAAAGGGAAAGTTCACGATAAGCACGGGCATGGTGCGTGAGATCGTCATAGACGATCAGGACGTCGCGTCCCGCTTCCATGAAAGCTTCGGCAATGCTCGTTGCTGCATAGGGAGCGACATAAGCGACGCCGGGCGCGTCGTTGCCCTCGGCGACCACGACCACGGTGTAGTCCATGGCGCCTTTCTCGCGGAGACGTGCAACAACCTTTGCAACCGCGGATGCCCGTTGGCCAATCGCGCAATACACGCACACCACATTCCGGCCGCGCTGATTGAGGATCGTGTCGAGCGCGATGGCGGTCTTGCCCGTTCGGCGATCGCCTAAGATCAACTCCCGCTGACCGCGTCCGATGGGAATGAGCGCATCGACCACCGTGAGTCCGGTCTGGAGCGGCACCGTCACTGGCGCTCGATCCATAATGGCAGCGGCGGGACGCTCCACCGGCAGCCGCCGGCTCGTAGCGATCGGTCCGCCGCCATCAAGCGGTCGGCCTAAAGGATCCAAAACCCGGCCGAGCAATTCGTTCCCGACTCCAATGTCCATCACCCGGCCCGTGCCCAGGACTTCGGCACCGGCCCGCAAATGGGCATAGTCACCCAACAACACCACGCCGATCTCGTCTTCGTCGAGGTTGAACGCGATCCCAAAGACATCCCCGGGAAATTCGAGCAGTTCCTCTAAGCCGACGTTAGGCAGTCCTCTGACACGAGCGATCCCCGTGGAGACGTCGATGACGGTGCCGATCTCCCGGGGCTTGAGAGACGGGGTGAACACCGCCCGCACGTGCCGGATGTCCGCAAAGGCGCGGTCAAAGACAGCCTCCAACGTATCGTCCCGAGCGTTCATGTCGTTGCTGTCTCGACCGCAGATTTCGCGTCAGACTGCGCTTCTGGTTTGGGAGCGCCCTTCTCCACGGGGCTATCGTTGTCCGCAGAATCCGCTTTCGCTTCCGGCTTGTACTGTTGCTTCAGGAGTTCTCCCACCCCCTTTTCCAGCGATTTCAAATAGTCCGCGATGCTCCAACCAATCTTCTGGCCGTTCGCGGTCAGTTCGATGCCGCTCACGAGATCCGGTACCGTCTCGAAACGCAGCCGTGCGTCGACCGAAAACGCTACGTTGACGGCGTTCTGCACCTTGGCCCGTTCCTCTGCTGACAACTCAAACGCGCTGCGCACCAGCGTCGGGTCTGTCGCGTTTTTGATCGCCGACCCCAACGTCGTTCTAACGTCGTCCTTCACCTCGCCGAGTCGGCGGGTAAAAACGGCTACCATTCTTTCCTCAAGGCCGGTCGAGGCCAGATCGGTGAGGGTCTTGCGGGCGATGGAAAATACCTCCTGTTGCGTCCGCCGGGCGAGCGTCTGCTGCAGGCTGGCTGCGTCGCTCTGCAGTTTTTCCTGTCGTTTCGCGCTGAGTTCGTCAGCGCTCTTCCGTGCCTCGTCGAGCAGCCGCTCGCGTTCGGCGCTTGCCGCGTCAATCGCCTTCTGCAGCAACGCTGCGCGCTCCTCGTCGAACGCGTCACTTTTCTTCTGAAACTCGTCGCGGTCCTTGGTGGCCTCGGCTTTCTTGGTCGCTGCATCGGCCAGTTCATCCGCGATATTTTTCTCGCGGACGTCGATGGCGTTCAGAATGGGCTGATAAAGAAAATGCTTCATCAGCCACACCAAGATGAGGAAATTGAGCGCCTGGGCCCCGACGGTGAACCAATCGATGAGCATGGGACTATTTGGCCACCGCCTCGGCCGCTCCGGCGATCACGTGCTTCCAAAACGGATTCGCGAAGATCAGAATCATCGAGACCACGAAGCAGTAGATCGCGGTGGACTCTATCATCGCCAGACCGACGAAGAGCGTGCGTGTGATGGTGGCGGAGGCGTCCGGTTGCTGGGCGAGAGCGGTGAGGGCGGTGGCGACAGCCCGGCCTTCGCCAAGCGCTGGCGCGATACAGCCGACGCTGGTGGCAAATCCTGCCGTGGCGATCGAGGCGACGGCGATGAGGGTCATGTTATCCATAAATGTTTCTTCGGTTGGAAGGCGGTGGTATTAAGCGGCGGGTACCGGCTCCGCCTTAGCGGACGGCTTGTGCTTGCGCGTGGCCGCGGCGATATAAACCGCGGCTAGTATGCTGAAGATGTAGGCCTGCACCATGCCGGTCAGAAGGCCGAGCAACGTCATGACGATCGGAAAAACAAATGGGGTGATCGTGAGCAAAATCGCGATAATCGTCGCGCCGCTCATCATGTTGCCGAAGAGGCGCACTGCGAGGGCGAGCGTGCGCGACACTTCACTGATGAGATTGAACGGCAGCATGATGAACGTCGGTTCCACGTAGGACTTGAGGTAGCCCCCGATGCCCCGCTCCCCGATGCCGAACAACGGCACGGCGGCGAATACGCACAGCGCCAGCGCGACCGTCGTCGACAGCGAGGCGGTCGGCGGCTCATAACCGGGAATGACCGTCGCAAGGGCCGCGGCCGCGACGAAGAGAAAGAGCGTGCCGAGGAAACTAAGATACTTCTTCGGGTTCTTCAGTCCGACCTCACCGATCTGGTTCGCAATGCCAGTGACGACAATCTCGAGCAGGTTCTGCCAACGGGACCGTTTGTGCTCCGTGGTGAGTTTCCGGGTGATGAGTTTAGCCCCGACCGCGAGCACGAGCATGAGGCCCCAGGTAAACACGATCGTGGCGTTGAGCGTGATGAATCCGTGCTGCCAGAATATCAGTTGGTCGGGGCTAAGGCGCATGGCGAGTCTTCGGAATCTGACGCGTCAGGTTTGGTGGTGGTGCAGCTTTCCAAACGCGTGATCGAGAGCGGCCTTCAGTTTTTTCGCCGCGCCGTCCACCGCTTGGACCACATTCGCAGCGTGATCCGTGACCGCAATCGGCTGCAGGCCTGCGGGCCGGGCTTCCATCGCACAGCGGATATCGTTCTGACCGCTCTTCGCGCCGTTCTCATCGCTGACGTGGACTTCCACCCGCGAGAGGCGATCTTGGTGGTGGCTTAATGAACGGCGAACAGTCGCCTCGATTTCGGCGGTCAATGGGTCGCTGCCGTGGATCGTGCGATCGGTGTTGATTTGAATAGTCATACTATTTTTTTGGCGGGTTTAGCAGGGGGATGAAAAAGAGGTGATTCTCGTTTCGTTCCCACAAAGGGACCGGTTGCATTTGCACGGGGTAGACCGAGCCGCGTCACGAGCAGCCGCGTCACTATAAATCCGATCAGACACGCCACCCACCGCGGCCAGACGTTCCCACCGACAAAATAAAATCCCGCCAAGGCGACTCCCATGCGTAAAAGGGCGCTGCCCAAAAACCACAGAGCCGGGCGCGACGACAAGGCGCCGCGGCGAATCGTCCACCAAAGCCCGCCGAAGAAAAAGAGTCCGAGCCCTGCGCCGGCCAGGCCCGCGAGGCCGAGGATCAAGGATTCACTCATCGCGATCCTCCGATTCGTCGCGCATCGCCTTGTCTTCTTTGGAGACCCAGAACCACGCGTTCGCACAGCCGATCGCGAGACCGACGACCAGCAATGCCAGCGTCCAAGCATGCCTTCCCGGATGGTGTTTGTCCAACCAGACGCCGACCGCAGCGCCGATCAAGGTCGGGACCACGACCGACCACCCGATCAGTCCCATCATGCCGAGGCCAAACCAGACGCCCTGCTCGGAATTGCGCGCCTTGAGTTTGCGCGCCGCTTTCGCGCCGATCTTTGCGGCGAGCTGCGAATCTGCGTCGGGTTTTCTGTTCGGATGGTCATTCATTGCGAAAGGTGGCGAAGCGACGGAGAAACCCTGTCTCAAGTTTTGCCATCACGGTGCGAACGCTCTGTTCGGCTTCGTCGAGCACCAGAAACTTTTTCGTCACCTCTTCGCGCAATTCGCCGAGATCTTTTCCGCTCAAGGCGCGTCGGACCGACACGAGCACGTCGGGTCCGGTCTTCACCAACACACCGTCATCAACCGCCACGAAAACTTCGCCGTCCGCCTTCGTTTCGTAAGTCAGGATTCCGGGAGCCAGCGCAGCCACGCAATCGAGCCGGTGTGGCAGCAGACCGAACGACCCGCCGGGCGTTTCGGCCACGATGCGCGAGACGTCCGCTTTCTCCGCGAAGACCTGGAAGGGCAGCAATATTTTAAGAGTCATGGGCAACTGCGGCCGGTGTGGCGGCCGTTTCTGGTTTCGTCGCAGTCGTCATGGTTTTTTGGCCTCGCCGATAGCGCCGATCATATACAGCGCCTTTTCGGGGTAGTCCTGGAATTCGTCGCGCAGGATTCGCTCACAACCGTCCAGCGAGTCCTTGAGGCTCACGAGCCTCCCCTTGAGGCCGGTGAACTGCTCCGTGGTGAAAAACGGTTGAGTGAGAAATCGCTCCAAACGGCGGGCGCGACCCACGACCTTTCGATCGTCCGGCGAAAGTTGCTCCAAGCCGAGCATCGCGATGATGTCCTTCAGTTCGGCGTATTGTGCCAGCGTTCTGCGGATCTCCTGCGCCAGCGCATAGTGACGTTTGCCCACGATGCCGGGGGTCGCCATCTTGGAGCTGGATTGCAGCGGATCGATGGCCGGGAAAAGTCCTTCGCTCGCGCGCTTGCGGGAGAGCACAATCGACGCGGACAGGTGCGAGAACGTATGCACGGCCGCCGGGTCGGTGAAGTCATCCGCCGGCACATACACCGCCTGGATCGAAGTGATTGCGCCCGTGGCGGTGTTGGCGATCCGCTCCTCGAAGCCTGAAAGCTCGGTGCCCATCGTGGGTTGGTAGCCCAGACGCGACGGCATCTGGCCCATGAGGCCGGACACCTCCATGCCCGCTTGGATGAACCGGAAGATATTGTCGACCAGGAGCAAAACGTTGCGGTGCTCATCGTCGCGAAAATATTCCGCCATCGTCAGCGCGGCAAAGCCGACGCGGAACCGGCTGCCGGGCGGCTCATTCATCTGGCCAAAGACCATCACCATGTGGGGCAACACACCGGCGTCCTTCATTTCGCGATACAGCTCCTCGCCTTCGCGGCAGCGTTCGCCGATGCCGCAGAAAATGCTCACGCCGCGCTGATGGCCGATCATGTTGTGGATCATTTCGGTGAGGAGAACCGTTTTGCCAACGCCTGCGCCCCCGAACAACCCAGCCTTGCCACCGCGCTCCAACGGTAAGAGCACATCGATCACCTTGATCCCGGTCTCGAAAATCTCGGATTGAGTCGACCGCTCTGCAAGGGGAGGAGGGGGCCGGTGCACGGATCGCCATGACATTTCCGGCAGTGCGGGGTCGCGATCGATGGCCTGCCCAAAGACGTCGAACATACGCGACAGGATCGCCTTTCCCACGGGGACTTTCAACGGTCCGCCCGAGTCTCTGACCGCCATGCCACGCGCGAGACCCTGCGTCGGGGTCAGCGCGATCCCGCGAATGTGACGGGCGTCGCGCTGGGCGAGCACCTCGACTACGACGCGATCCTGCTCACCTGCGTAGAGTACGTTATAGATCGGAGGCAGACCCACGTCGAACCGGACATCCACCAAACTGCCGCGGACGGCGACGACCGTGCCAATTTTTGAGTTCTCGTTCATGCGTCTGCCGTAGCCGCCTGAGGTATCGCCGCCATGGTTCGGGCCCCGGAGGCAGGGTCGGAAATCTGGTCCACGGCGTCGGCGGACGAACCGGGTGGGAGGTGTTCCGGCAAGTCCAGGCGCGCCACGCCTATCCGGTTGTCGGCCATCCCATAATATACATCGAAGCGGTCCGGCATGCCGAGGTCGTCGCGCCGGTCAATGCCGGTCGGAAACACGACGTTGGCGACGATCCCGTGACGCTCCTGCGGCGATTCCGGCGTCAACACCGGCTCCGCCGAACGATACCGGATCACATGCGGGTCTTCTTTTAGCAGCACCATCATGCCGGCGGAATAACGGAGCTGGGGGTCATTGGAGCCCGGCTCCGCCATCGTGCGTACGCCATGGTAAACGATCAGCCAGCCGTGGCGCGTGAGGATGGGGGGAGTGCCTCCGCCGATCTTCAACTTCTCCCACGGCTCGACCGGCGTCGCGAGCCGGTGATGAGAGTTAAACAGGCCGAGCCGAGGTGTCGCCAAGCTCGCTGGCGGCATCGGACAATACGAAATCCAGATGCTTTCGTGCGCACGATCCGCCATCCGCGACTCGCCTTCGCAAGCGGTCTCCTCGGGACGCGTGCCGGCGAAAAGCGGGCGGTGGAGCAGCGCCATCTGCATCTTTCCGACGTGATTGGGAACGGCGACCGGGAAGAGGATGGAGTCCTTGTTGTCCACATGGACGAAATCGATGTTTTGAAGCGGCGCAAACGTTGCCAGTCCGATTCGCTTCCAGTGAAAGAGATCTTTTGACGTAGCCAGGGCTATGCGTGGTCCATTCGGTGAAAACGCCGTATAAGTCATGACGTAGTGCTGGAGCGGCTCGACAAACGTGACGCGTGCGTCCTCGCAGCCGCCACCGCCATCGGCGCGGAGTTCATAATCGGCCTTCGGCTCCAGCGCGAGGCCAAGGCGCTCGACTCCGCACGGGTCTCCGGTGTCGTTGAATTTCACGCGGGCGATGCCGATGCGCGAATAGTTGCCCTCAGCAACAAGTCGCGGAAACAGGTAAAGCTCTCCATCCGGTCCCCGGACCGCCGCTGGATTCAAGGTGCCTTCGACCTCGTGCGGATTGCCCGGCTCCGGCTCCATTAACATCCCCAAGCGCTGCAATTGAAATCCGATCATGGCCTCTCCTCCGTCGCGCGCGAAGGGCGGGGTGCAAGACCGTCCCGACAGGCAACGATCGTTTCGATCACGCGTTTAGACTCTTCCGGATCTCTCACCCGGATGGACACGACACCGGCTTGTTTGGCCGGGTAGTCGTTTCCGCCAAGGAACAAGGCGTCCCCGATAAAAATCATTTCCGGGATGGCAATTCCCAGGGTGTCGCGAAGCTTTCGAATCCCGTAGGCTTTGTCGATGCCCGGCCTGGTGATGTCCACGGAGGTCGTGCCCCCCAGTCGCACTGAAAACTCAGGTATGAGTTGATCGAGGTGCTCCTTCAGGTGCTTCCGCTTGGTGAACTCCGGATCCCATTTTTTCTTCTCCTCAATGGGCGCCTGCTGTCCCAACGCAGAGAAAGTGATCTGGCTGCCCCGGTCTTCAATCGTCTCGCCCCAGCGCTTTTGGACTTTGAAGTCTGAGGTTGCGAGCGCTTGAGCCAGCGCATGTCGGATCCTCTCCTTTTCATGCGCGTTGGAATCCTCCGAACAAATTTTTTCCCACCCCGTGAAATGGCGGTAGAACTTCGTCCCGCAGGTAGGAAGGAGCGACAAATTCTTCAGCCGAGCGTCATGGGGCAGCTTCGCAAGGATCTGCTGCTCGAACTGCCGCCAATTTGCTCCGGAAATCACGGCAACTTCGACGATGTCGAGGAGCCCGTGCAGCAGTCCGCCCATCTCCGCGTCGCGGGACGATTTCCTTTTGGCCAGCGTGCCATCCAGATCGAACACGATGAGCTTTTTCATCGATTAGCCGGCCTCCCGGAGTGAAATCTCCGGCAAGCTGACGGCAGCCCGCGTCGGGATTTGCGGGGCGAACGGGAGCGAGTCACTTGTTCTCTTTCGCCGCCTGGGCCGCGCGCAGCATCCGATCCCGTTCGGCCTCCTCGGCGCCTTCGTTCACGAGTTGCGCCGTTACGCTTCGGCCTTCGTCATCCTCGTCCTCGCTTGGCGTCTCCGGCGCCTGGCTCCCTTCCGAACCCGGAACGGGATCCCAGCGCTTGGATTCCGGGAGTCCTTCGAGCAGCGCTGCCTGCGGGTCAATGTCAGGCCCACCCGTCAATTCGCGCTTCGCCCGCCGGAGGTCTGCCTCCGTTACTTGTTCGGGCCCCCGAGCTTCCATGGTGCTCAGTTCGCGAGCACGTGCGTGCACCATCGCCGGGGTCACAGTCCCGATGCCGGCGAAGTTTTCGCTTATCACGCCTTTGCCGAGAGGGTTTTTTTTCATAAGATTATGCCTGGTTGCCGCTACGGTTGTAGCGCCTGGTTTGTACCGGCCTCCTCGATTTTGCTGGTTGCAGATCACGTACGAAACGGTTTTTAAAAGCGAAATAGTATGTAATTCTACACCCGTTTGGACATTTGTACTATGGGGCATTCTCCTACATTGGTTTCAACGATCCCTACTCGCCTCCAAAGTTAGTGCCTCCCATTTCGTTGCTTCGCTGCACTTCCACCACGGACACGTTTTGCACCTTGAAGATGAGTGCTGCTAGCGACATCGCCATGCCCACGATGAGTTTGAGGTTCATCAAGATTCAGGTCCTCAATTTTGGCGGCTGCGAAAGGCCTGCGCCTTCATGGGCCATCGCGGCATTGACCAAGATCATCTCACTGACGTTCTCGAGCGTCAGCAGGCCAACCATACGACCGCGTGAGATGACCGGGATCGTGGCGCATTGCCGGGCGCGCATGGATTCGACAGTGGTCGTCAGCGGCGCCGCCTCGTCGACGGACACACAATCGTGGCACATGCCGTCTGTCACCGCCGAATCCCGGCGTCCCTCGGCGAGGGCCTTGACCAGGTCGTTGCGGCGAAGCATGCCGATGGGTTGTTCGTTCTCCATCACAGGAAAATCCTGCTGCGAGCCGGCGAGCAATTCGGTCACCGCTTTGGCCAGCGTGTCCTGCGCAGCGAGGGTGCGGTAACGCGTCATCATGGCGTCGCGCACGCACAAACCCGTCAGCGCCGACTGCATCTCGACCGCGGCGGCTTCGGCCTGAGCACCCATGTACACGAAGATGCCGATGAAAATGAGGAACGGGTTGTGGAAAAATCCAAACATCACAAACAGGATGGCCATGCCTTGTCCCACATTGGCGGCGATGACCGTGGCCCGGTGCCGACTCATCCGCCGTGCGAGCAGTGCCCGCAGAATCCGTCCGCCATCCATCGGAAAAGCCGGCAGCAGATTGAAGGCGGCCAGCAGCAGGTTCAGCATGAGCAGCCGGTGCCAGAAGGCCCCGTCGGACGCATTGAATTGCTCCACCGGGGTAAAACCGCCGGTCACGGTCAATCCGACCCACAGGACGGCTGCGATGACGATATTCACGGCCGGTCCGGCCAGCGTGACCCAAAGCTCTTGCATCGGTTTCTCCGGCATCTTCTCCAGGCGGGCAATCCCGCCGATCGGCAGCAGAGTGATGTCGCGGGTGTCTATGCCGTAACGTCGTGCCATCAAGGCATGTCCCAACTCGTGCAGGACCACGCAGCCAAACAAGGCGGCGATGAAGGCGACACCCTGCAGCGTAGCTTCAATTTGATGAGTGGCCCGCCAGTAATAGATCCCCAGAAAGACCAGCAGCAGCACAAACGTGAAGTGCACATACACGTCAATGCCGAACAGCTTTCCGAGTTTCAGAGACCACTTCATAGCGGATCAATCGGCGATGAATCGTCCAACCCCATTGGCGCGCCGACGCCGGCGACATGATCGAAGTGGCGGACTATCGCCTTCGTAAACAGCGAGGAGTTTCCCGCCGTTCCCTTCATCGGATTGAATGGACATGTGGGTTCCCTCTCAGTGAGTTTTGGCTTCCATTGCGGTCGAGTATTCGCCTCGGCGCGCGGCGCGGTTACACTTGGCTCGGTAAAGCAAAGCTTTCTGCGCCGCCGAAACATTCGCCGCTTTGCCCTGCCAAATCTCCATCGCCGGTTGTTGAAGGGCGCGCGCGAACGAAAACGCGATGGCCCAGGGCGCGCGCGCTTTGAAGCGAAGGTTCATCGCATTCAGTCGTGCCGACGCGAGCTCGGCCGATTGTCCGCCCGATAAAAACGCGATCCCCGGAACGGCTGCGGGCACGGTGCGCAAGAGGCACGTCATCGTCGCATCGGCGACCTCGTCGACGGCCGGTTGCTGCGGACAGGAAAGTCCCGCCAGCACCATGTTGGGTTTCAGAACGATTCCCTCCAGCTGCACACGCTGACAGTTCAACTGGATGAACACGGTGCGGAGCGTCTCCTGCGTGACGGCGAGGCATCGCTCCAAGGTGTGCGCTCCGTCCATGAGGACCTCCGGCTCGACGACGGGGACGAGTCCCGCTTCCTGGCAGAGCGCGGCGTACCGCGCGAGGGCCTGGGCGTTGGCTTCGAGGCCGCTGCGACTGGGAAGATCGTCGCTCACGGCGATCACGGCACGCCACTTCGCGAACCGCGCGCCCATCCCGGCATATTCTTTCAAACGCTCGCGCAGGCCATCGAGGCCTTCGGTAATTTTTTCGCCAGGGTGGCCCGCCAGATCCTTGGCACCGGCATCCACCTTGATGCCGGGAACGATGCCGGCATCGGCGAGCACTTTAACGAACGGCACGCCGGCGCTTGTGCTCTGGCGAATTGTCTCATCGAAGAGAATAGCGCCACCGATGCTTTCGCCGAGGCCGGGTGCGGTAACAATCAGCTCGCGGTAGGTCCGCCGCATCTCTTCCGTCTGGGGAATTCCCAATTCGGCGAAGCGTTTATTACAGGTGGGCGTGCTCTCGTCCATCGCCAGCAAACCTTTATCGCCGGCGA
>Ga0105048_10008278_pt1 | contig 16659 bp, 9 predicted proteins | sample MAT05_FD_78382 | JGI IMG/M metagenome (GOLD analysis project Ga0105048, IMG submission 78382) | Freshwater microbial communities from Lake Fryxell liftoff mats and glacier meltwater in Antarctica - MAT-05 | ecosystem: Environmental > Aquatic > Freshwater > Ice > Liftoff microbial mat | place...
AGGCGGCAGCGCGAAATAGCGAGTCGATTCCGGCTGTTCGGACGAATCAGGCCGAGCGGCCCGAAATATGCTCTTCCGGCGCTCGGAGGTGTGCCATGAAGAGCAGAATCTGGTGGGCGTGGGGCACGAGTTGCATCGTGGTCATCGCGAGCGCGAGCGCGGCCGCGCAGCCGCGAGCCGCCGATGGGCGGGCGACCGAGCGAGTGCGTGATGCGACGGTGGTGCAGATCGACGGCGGCGATGTGTATATCGACGTCGGCCGTGGGGCGGTCAGCGTGGGTGCGTCGTTCGAGGTGCTGCGGCCGATCGAGACGCGCCATCCGCTGACGCGCGCGGTGCTACGCGACCGCTTCCCGATCGGGCGGCTGGTGGTCGTTCAAGTGGGCGAGACGCTGTCGATCGCGCGCGTCGAGGGGACGCCGCATCGCGCGGTGGAGCTCGCTGATTTGGTGCGCGTGCCGCGGCCAGACGCGCCACCGAGTGAGCCGACGCCAGTCGCGGGCGGTGCGGCGTCGAGCGCCGTCGCGGCTTGTCCGCCGGCGCCCGCTGCGCCGGAGTGCGTGGTGCAAGTGGGGGGCGCGACCGACGTGCGCGCGATCGAGATCTTGCGCGTCTGGTCGGCGACGTTCGGCTTGCTCCCGGAGTCGCGCATCCGCGTGTGGACGGCGTTCCTCGCGACGAGCGCGAGCTCGCCGTATGCGCGCTATGCGAGCGCGGAGATCGGGGAGGCGCAGCGTGAACTCGCGCGTGCGCGTGCAGAGGGTCCGACGGCCGGTGTTCTCGCGGCGCTGGCGCCGCTCGGGCGCGCGTTCGAGGGCGAGCCGGTGGCGTTTGCGGGCATCGTCAGTCGCGGCGTCGCGATGCGCGATCTGTCGATCTACGTGCGACCGCGCGGCGGCACCGACAATTTCAAGCGGGTACCGATGGTGGCCGATGCGACTGGCCACGTGCGCGCTGCGGTGCCGGCCGAGCTCGTGGTCGTCGCTGGCTTCGAGTGGTTCGGCGAGATCACGCTCGGCGATGGGCGCACCGCGTTCGTCGCCGGCGGGCCGTCTGCGCCTATCGCCGTCGCGGTGTGGGCGTCGCCGAGCAGCCCGCCGGTCGAAGACGGCCGCTCACGGGTGCGCTTCTCGAGCGAATACGTCGACTTCAACCGCCTCCGCGGCAACGACTATTACGTCTCCTTCGAGGGCGATTTCGCGTACCGCCTCGGCCTCTCGTTCTTGCCGTCGGTGCGCGTCGGCTATGGACATCTGCAAGGCGAGAGCGGCAACGTCGACGACCTCGACGTGCGCGGCCTCGCCTCGCGCGAGGTCGGGTTCACGTATGGCTATGTCGAGCCTGAGCTGAGCTTCACCGAGCTGTTCGCGATGGCGGTGCGCTTCACCGCCGGGCTCGGACTGCCGGAGCGCAGAACCGATGGTCTCCGCGGCGGCGTGCAACTGCGCTTCCGCGTCGGCCGCGCGAATGGCACCAACCTCGTACTCGCTGGCGAGACGATCCCCGAGCTCGGACTGCGCGGCTACATCGGTCTCGCGTTCTTGCCCGTGCCGAACTGGCCGATGGGCGCCGAGGTCCACGTCACCGACCAGCCGGGCAACGGACAGATCGCCGTGCGCGGTGTGTTCGAGGTGGGCCACCGCTTCGGCCGCGCGTTCGCGCTCTCCACACGGCTCTCCTATCAGGGCCGCAACATCGATCACTCGGGCTTCGGCGTCGGCCTCGCAGCCACGTTCGACTGGTGAAGGAGCAAGCCATGAACACGATGACTCGTACTCTCTCGTTCGTTGCGCTCGTCACCACTGCGCTCCTCTTCGCGCGCACCCAAGCGCACGCGCAGGACGCGACCCCGGCCGCGCCCCCGGCCGAGACCACATCCGAGACCACAGCGCCACAAATGATGGAAACCACAGCGCCGCCCGTGACGGAGACGCCGCGCGGTGCGTCGCTCTACGTCGCGCACGCGCCGGTCTCCGAAACGCGGAGCGGCGAGCTCACGCTGACGTTCGCAGTCACGCCGGTCGATCGCGTCGACGCCGTCCTCGTGCGCTGGCGCGCGCGTACTGCCGGCGCGCAGGTCCACGAGTCGATCGTCACGCGCCACGCCGATGGCTGGATCGCCGAGATTCGCGACGCGGAGCTCGCGCCGCCGGGAATCGTCTATTGGGTGGTGCGGCGCGATCCGGGCGAGGGCGATCCGCGCGCGCGCGAGCATGCGGTGTTCGCGAGCGCGGCAGAGCCGCACGACGTCGTCGTGTACGACTCGGAGGTCGACGCCTACGAGCGGCGCATGTTGGTGCGACGCGAGGGACGTCGCTACCGAGCGGGCGCCTCGTTCGAGTACGTCAGCCTCGGTCAGCGCACGCTGCCCGCCGGCGTGAGCGGTCCACGCGCGGCGTCGTATTGGCGCACGGCGGCGAGCTTTGGCTATTCGTTCTTCGGTGTCGTCGACGCGATTCGCTTCGAGCTCGGCGTGCTCCGCGGCGAGCAGCAGCTCGTCGGCTTCGACACGACGCCCACGACGCAAGCGATCGGCTTCAACTGGGGCTCGGGTGAGCTGCTGTTTCGCGTGCACGCGCTGGTGCGGATCCGCTCGCGGCTGATCTTCGGCGTGTCGCAGCGGGGCTTCGAGCTCGGCGGCGCGCTCGGCGTCGTCCTCGGCGATCCGGATGGCACGAGCCTCGAGCTCGGTGGCGAGGGCGTGACTGGACTCGGCGTGACGGGACGTCTGCGGCTCGGCTGGGCCACGGTACCGCGCGTGCCGATGGGCGCGACGATCGAGCTGACGACGTTCCCGACCGACGACGTCGCGGGGGTGCGTCTGCTGTTCGACGCGGCCTACGAGATCTATCCGGGAGCGCTGATTCGCGTCACCGGCGGCTATCGCGGCTGGACCAGCGTCGCGGGTGGTCCGTCGCTCGCGGCAGACCTCGTGATCGCGTTCTGAGCGGCGTGAAACTGTGATCAGCGAAGCGCCGGAGGTCGCATCACGGTCTTCCGCGCGGGAGGCGTGACACCGTGTTCGGCGAGCGCCGCGCGTACTGTCTCGACGGTGCCGTGGCGCACGGGCACGCAGAACGGCGCGCCACGCGCGGCTGGCGGAGCGTCGCGCGCGCTCACGAATCCGCGCAGCTCTCGGCCGCTTCGCGCTTCAGCTCGAGCGCTTCCCAGCGCGTCAGCAGGCGTGTGCTCTCGGCGCGCCCTTCGTCGAGCTCGCGCACCAGCGCCGGTACATCGGTGCCATCGGTGTAGGTCGACTGCGCCGCGAGCTTTGCGTCGAGGGTGCTGACGCGCGCGTCGCTCGCCTCGATCTTCTGCGGCAGCTGCTCGAGCTCGAGGCGCTCGCCGTACGTGAGCGCGCGCTTGACGCGCTTCTCGCCGCGCACCTCGGCGGGCGGCGCGACTGACGCGGCGCGTGACTTCTCTGGCGCGGCGCGCTCCACCGCTGCGGCCTCGCGTCGCGCTGCGGCTTCGGCCTTCAGCTCGAGGTAGCTGCCGTAGCCGCCTGGGTATTGCACCAGGCGCATCACGCCAGCGAGATCGGGCTCGAACGCGAGGATGCCGGTCGCGACGCGATCGAGGAACCAGCGATCGTGCGTCACGACGAGCGCGGTCGCCTCGGTCTCGACCAACATCTCTTCGAGCGAGGACAGCGTCGCGAGATCGAGATCGTTGGTCGGCTCGTCGAGCACCAGCAGGTTCGCCGGTCGCAGCAGCAGCTTCGCCAGGGCGACGCGCGCGCGCTCACCGCCCGAGAGCGAGCCGACCGGCTGGCGCGTCTTGCTCGGATCGAAGAGGAAGCGCTCCATGTAGGCGCTCGCGTGCATCGTCTGGCCGTTCACCGTGACGCGCGGCGCGCCGCCGGTGATGTTGTCGGCGATCGAGCGCACGTCGTCGAGACCGCTGCGGCCCTGATCGAAATAGGCGAATTCCGTGTTCTTGCCGCGCACGACGACGCCCGCCGCCGGCTGCAGCTCGCCGAGCAGCGTGCGCAGGAGCGTGGTCTTGCCAGCGCCGTTCGGACCGACGATGCCGAGGCGCTCGCCCTTCACCAACGTCAGCGTGATGCCCGAGGCGAGTACGCGTCCGCTCTCGCCAGCGCCCGGCGCGCGCAGCGTCGCGTATTCGAGCGCGAGGATCGTCTTGCCGGTGCGCTTGGTCTCGAGCTCGAGCGCGACACGCCGATCTTCGAGCGGCTTCGGCGCGGCGATCGCCGTGTTCGCCCGCTGGATGCGCGCCTTCTGCTTGCCGGTGCGCGCCGACGGAGTGCGGCGCAGCCACTCGAGCTCACGGCGCAGCAGGTTCTGCCGATTCTTCTCGGTGCGCTCGGCCTGCGCGGCGCGCTCGGCCTTCTGAAACAGATATTCCTCGTAGCCGCCATCGTACGAATAGACGCGACCGAGATCGACCTCGAGCGTCCGCGTGCAGACGCGATCGAGCACGTAGCGATCGTGCGTGATCATCAGCAGCGCGCCCGTGTACTCCTCGATCAAATACGTCTCGAGCCACTCGATGGTGTCGACGTCGAGGTGATTGGTCGGCTCGTCGAGCACCGCGAGCGCCGGCCGCGCGACCAGTATCCGCGCGAGCGCCACGCGCCGCCGCTCACCGCCGGAGAGCCCGCCGAACGGTGAGTCTGCGCGATCGGCGAGCTGCAGATGCCCGAGCAGCGACTCGATGCGGTGCTCCGGGTCCCAGCCGCCGAGCCGCTCGATCTCCACGCCCGCCTGCGCCTGCCGCGCGAGGAGCGCATCGGTGTTCGCGTCGCCGCGCGAGAGACCTGCGCTCGCCTCGTCGTGACGTGCCTTCGCCGCGCTCCACGCCGCGAGCCCGCCACGCACGACGTCGCGCGCCAGATCGCCGAGCGGAAACACCGGCTCCTGCGGGAGATACGCGATCTCGGCATCACGCCGCCGCGCGACGATGCCGGTGTCCGCGGTCTCGAGGCCGACGAGGATCTTCGCGAGCGTGCTCTTGCCCGAGCCGTTCACGCCGACGAGACCGACGCGCTCATCCTCTTCGACAGCGAGCGACGCACCCGCGAGGATCGTCTGGGGACCGAAGGTCTTCGTCAGATCGTTTGCTACGAGCAGCGCCACGGCGCGGAGGCGTACCACATAGGCGCGGCGATGCTCGGCTGCGCGCTCAGATCGTGCGGACCCCATCGACGTGTCTGCGCGCTATGCTCGCCGCCGACAATGATTCACCCCTACGACAACGCGACGCAGACCCGCTGGGATCGCGGGGACTTCAAGGTGCAGCTCAACCTGCCGGAGACCACGCGGCCGATGGGCTTCTGCGATGGCACCGCGGAGGACATGGCCGAGCTGCGCGCGATGGCCGAGGCCGAGAGCACGACCGTCGAGATCGACGTGAAGGTGCTCAAGACTGGCCGCGAGATCTGGACGCTGCGCGGCACTGGCTGATCGCACGCATTGCGTGCACTGGCTGATCGCGCTCAGCGCGCCACTGGCTGATCGCACGCATTGAGTCGGCGCCGCGTCGTCACGGCGTGGTGCGCGCGGTCGTGCCGGTCGTCAGCGTGTTCAGATCGGTGATCGTGCACGCATCGCCGCCCTCCCAGCGCACGTCCGCGACGCGCCAGAAGTCGTTCGCGTCCGACCCGGCCGCGCCGTTCAGGAGGTTGCGCGTGTACGTGCGGGCGGGCGTCGTCGAGACATCGCCGCAGTAGATCCGCACGGTGACCGAGCTCGCGCCGGTGCCGCGGTAGTAGTGGATGCCGACGCGGTAGGTCGAGCCGGTGATCGGCGCGTCGAGGTTGATGTTCTCGGGGCCAAAGCCATCGACGTCGTCGATGTCGAGCCGCGGATCGTCCGCGGTGCCGGCCGCATCCCACGAGGGAACGCGGTTCGCGTAGTAGCAGTCCATCGGAGAGTTGAACCATCCGGTCCCGCCCGCGCGCCGCAGGAGGTGGGTGTCGACGTCGGTGCTCGACGTGTTCCACGACACCTCGACGCGGATGCCTTCACCGGTCGCCGTCACGGTCGTCGTGCACGACGCGGTCTGACCCTCGTCGTCGGTGATCGTGAGGCGCACGGTGTACACGCCGACGAGGTTCGGCGTGAACTGCGTGATGCGCGAGCTCGCCGCCGAGAACGTGCCCGACGCGCCCGTCGGTGCGCTGACGAGCTCCCAGCGCCACGACGCGATCACGCCGCCATCGGGATCGCTGCCGTTGCCGGTGAGCGTGACCGCGACGAGCGGCCGCGTGGTGCTCGGCGACGGGCACGCGACGATCGGCGGCACCGAGCAAGTGCCGTCGTCGACGAGCCCATCACAGTCGTCGTCGCGCGAGTTGCACGTCTCGACACCCGGGAGCGTCTCGCCGCCGCACGCGCCCCAGCTCGCGGTGCCGCCGCTGAACGCGCACATCTGCGCGCCATCGCGGCAGATGCCGACCATGCGCGTGACCGGCGGGCCCGAGTAGCAGCCGCGCGTCGCGCCCATCGAGCACGCGCACGTCTCGTCGGGGATGCCATCGCAGTTGTTGTCCGCTCCGTCGCAGATCTCGGTCGCGGGCCGCACGTCGCCCGAGCACACGCCCCAGCTCGAGCCCACGCCGCCCGCACCCGACACACAGCTCTGCGCGCCATCGCGACAGAGACCGATCCGCCGCGTCGCCGCAGGCCCGCCGTAGCAAGCGCGCGTCGAGTCCGGGATGCACTCGCAGCCATCGTCGACCACGCCGTCACAGTCGTCGTCCGCACCGTTGCAGAGCTCCGCGCCCGGCACCGCCGAGCCGGAGCACGTTCCCCAGCTGGACATCGTCCCATCGCTCGAGAGCGCGCACGTCTGCACGCCCGAGCGGCAGAGGCCGACGCCCGCCGTGGCCGTCGGGCCCGCATAGCAGGAGCGTGTCGTCCGCGGCGTGCAGCTGCAGCCCTCGTCCGCGACGCCGTTGCAGTCGTTGTCGCGACTGTCGCAGACCTCGGTCGCGGGCCTCACGTCACCGGTGCACGTGCCCCACGCCGAGCCGCTCGCGGTGCTCGCGCAGCTCTGCACGCCATCGGTGCAGAGACCGATCGCGCGCGTCGCCGCAGGACCCGTGTAGCAGGCGCGCGTCGCGCCGAGGTCGCACTCGCAGCCTTCGTCGTTGAGCCCGTCGCAGTCGTCGTCGCTGCCGTTGCAGGCCTCCACACCGGGGAGCGCCGCGCCCGCGCACGCGCTCCACTCCGCGGTGCCGTCGGGGCGCATGTCGCAGGTCTGCGCGCCGGAGCGACAGATGCCGACGTCGACCGTGCCGCTCGGGCCGGTGTAGCAGCCGCGCGTATCGCCGACGTCGCAGCCGCAGCCTTCGTCCGCCGTGCCGTCGCAGTTGTTGTCGAGCCCTTCGCAGAGCTCGGGCGACGGCAGTCGGCTGCCAGTGCATGCGCCCCAGTCGGCGCCCGCGCCGCCCGCCGCGACGACGCACGACTGCGCGCCATCGCGACAGAGACCGACGCCGCGCGTCGCTCCGGGACCGGCATAACAAGCGCGCGTGTCGCCCGAGCGGCAGAGACAGCCGTCGTCGATCACACCGTCGCAGTCGCCGTCGGTGCCGTCGCCGCACACCTCGGCGTCCGGCGTGGCCTCACCGCTGCACGCGCCCCAGCCAGGCGCTCCACTGGTCGTCGCGGCGCACGTCTGCGAGCCCGCGCGGCACATGCCGTAGCCGACCGTGCCCGGAGGACCCGAGTAGCAGCTGCGCGTCTCGCCGACGGGGCAGGTGCAGCCCTCGTCGAGCAGACCGTCGCAGTCGTCGTCGTTGCCATTGCAGAGCTCTTCGACCGGGAGCCGCTCGCCGGTGCATGAGCCCCAGTCCGAGCCCGCGCCGCCCGCGAGGAGCGTGCACGTCTGCGAGCCGTCGCGGCAGAGACCGGTGCTGCGTGTCCCGGCGGCGCCCGAGTAGCAGCCGCGCACCGAGCCCGGCGGACAGAGGCAGTCCTCGTCCGCCGTGCCGTCACAGTCGTCGTCGATGCCGTTGCAGACGTCGGTCGTCGGCAGGAGATCGCCCTCGCACGCGCCCCACACTGCGAGGCCCGCCGAGTCCGGCGTGCAGTACTGACGACCCGACGCGCAGAGACCGATTCCGTCGGTGCCCGCGGGGCCCGTGTAACAGCCGCGCGAGGTTCCGTCGGTGCAGCCGCAGCCCTCGTCGACCGCGCCGTCGCAGTCGTTGTCGATGCCATCGCAGCGCTCGGTCGCGGGCGTGATCGTGCTCTCGCACGCGCCCCAGGACGTCCCGACTCCGTCGGTACCGGGGACGCACGTCTCGGCGCCGGGCAGACAGATGCCTACCCCCTCCGTGTCCGCGGGCCCGTCGTAGCAAGGCCGCGTGCCGCCCTCGGCGCACTCGCAGCCATCGTCGACGACTCCGTCGCAGTCGTTGTCGCGTCCGTCGCACGCTTCGCCATCGGGTGGCTCGGCGCCGGTGCACGCGCCCCAGCTGCCGAACTCGGCGCTGCTCGCGACACAGATCTGTCGCCCGAGCAAACACGTGCCGACGCCCGCGAACGAAGGATCTCCAGGCCAGCACGACTGCGTGTCGCCGACCGCGCAGCTGCAGAGTTCGTCGACGCGTCCGTCGCCGTCGTCGTCGACGCCGTTGCAGATCTCGTCGGCCGGTCCGCCGTCGCTCTCGCCCGCATCGTCCTCGACGGGTCCGTCGCGCATCACGAGGGCGCCGTCGATGGCTGGACCGCTGTCGCGACGGGCGCCGACGTTGGAGCCGGCGCCGCAACTGCAGCCTGCAGCGAGGGCCGTTGCGATCAGGCCGAAGCTCCACCCGAGAAAACGCGAGTACTGCACAGCAGTCCTTCCGCGCGGCAGGTGCCGTCGCATCGGTCACGCTATCACCGAAGTCCGTAGTACAGGAAGAGGCCATTGCATCTCCAATCCGTACTCGCGTACACTCGCCGAGCAGTGCGTCGTGGCGACCGCGAGTCGGAGTCTTCAGACCGAGATTCCGGTTTGAAAGGGGATCCTGCCCTTTCACGGATGAACGACATCTTGTGAAAAGTCAGGACCTACCAGTGACCGACGTACAATCCCGCCTTGGTCGCTCTCTCGCGTGCTTCCTCTTCCTCGTGACGGCGTCGATCGCCGGCTGCGCGAGCGGCAGCGCAGTGGCGGACCTCGACTCGGGCGTAGGTCGCGACGCGCGCCCGAGCGACGCCACGATGGTGGACGCGCAGGCGATGTCGTGCGCGACCGACGACGAGTGCGACGACGCCGACGAGTGCAACGGCACCGAGACGTGCGCCGCAGGGACGTGCACCGCGGGAGCGCCCGTGAGCTGCGACGACACCGTCGCCTGCACGACCGATACGTGCGACCCGGGGACGGGCGACTGCGCGAACGCCGCCGACGACACGGCCTGCACCGCCGGGCTGGTCTGCGATCGCGTGGACGACTGCATCACTCCGCTGCCCTGCGAGTCCGACGCCACGTGCGACGACGGCGTCTTCTGCAACGGCATGGAGCGCTGTGATCCCGCGTTCGGCTGTCGCCGCGGCGACGACCCGAACTGTGACGATGGATTCGCGTGCACGGTCGACGTCTGCGACGCGACGACCGACGCGTGCGGCAGCCCACCGACCGACTCCGCGTGCGACGACGGCCTCGTGTGCAACGGCGGCGAGACCTGCGCGCCGACGGACGGAACGGCGGACGGCCAAGGGTGCGTCGCGGGCGTCACGCTCACGTGCGACGACGCGGTGCGGTGCACGATCGACGCGTGCGACGAGGCGGCCGGCGGATGCACCGCGACGCCGTCGGCGCTGGCGTGCGACGACGGAGTGTTCTGCAACGGCGCCGAGCTCTGCGATCTCACGGCGGGTTGTGGCCCGGGTGCGCTCCCGCCCTGCGCGGACGCGATCGGCTGCACGATCGGACGCTGCGATGCGGCCCTCGACGCGTGCGTCCAGGACGCCGATCCGAGCGTCTGCGCGGATGCGCGCGTGTGCAACGGCGACGAGCGCTGCGACGTGACCGGCACGACACCTGGCACCGGCTGCGTGCCCGGCGCGGCGCGTGACTGCAGCGACGGGCTGTCGTGTACGACCGACTCTTGCGCGGAGCCCGGCACGTGCGTGCACGGCGGATCGGACGCGGACATGGACGGGCGCAGCGCGCGCGGCTGCGCGGGCGGCGATGACTGCGACGACCTCAACGCGTCGATCCGCCCTGGCGCGGCCGAGCTCTGCGATGGCGTCGACAACGACTGCTCGGGCGCGGGCGCGGCGTATCCCGCGGGCGTCGACGACGGCGCCGGCCAGCAGTGCGCGCTCGGCTCGGGCGCGCGCGCGTGCACGACGCTGTGCGGCAGCGGCGGCACGCAGACCTGCAACAGCGCATGCCGTCTCGGCGTGTGCCTCGCCGCGGCCGAGACCTGCAATGGTTGCGACGACAACGGCGATGGCCGCGTCGACGAGCCGGGGCCCGGCAGCACCGTCGAGTGCCGCGCGGGCGAGACGCGCACGTGCACCGTCTCGGGCTGCGGTACGGTCGGCACGCAGACCTGCTCGGCGAGCTGCGGCTGGGGTCGCTGCGGCGCGACCGAGGTCTGTAACGGCTGCGACGACGACGGCAACGGTGTCGTCGACAACGGATTCACGCTCGGCGGCTCGTGCAACGTCGGCGTCGGCGCGTGCTCGCGCACCGGCAGTGTCGTGTGCCGCTCGGACGGAACCGGGACGACCTGCAGCGTGTCCGGCGGAGCGCCGATGGCCGAGCTCTGCAACGCGATCGACGACGACTGCGACAGCCTGACCGACGAGCCGTTCACCGAGCTCGGACGCGCGTGCAGCGTCGGGGTCGGCGCCTGCGCGCGGAGCGGCTCGTTCGTCTGCCGCGTCGACGGCTCGGGCACGACCTGCAGCGCGAGCGCCGCGGCGCCGGGTACCGAGACCTGCAACAACATCGACGACGACTGCGATGGAACCATCGACGACGGCGCGAACGGCGGCGCCTGCGACGGCGCGGACATCGATCTCTGCCAGGAGGGCATGCTCCGCTGTATGGCGGGCGGCGTGCTCGTCTGCGACGACGCGACCGGCAACACGGTCGAGGTCTGCAACGGCGTCGACGACAACTGCAACGGCGCGACCGACGAGGGCTGCGACTGCACGTTGGGCACGACGCGCTCCTGCTACGGCGGTTCGATGGGCACCGCGGGCGTCGGCTCCTGCGTGACCGGCAGCCAGGCCTGCGTAGTCGGCTCGAGCGGCGTCGGATCGATGTGGGGCACCTGCGCCGGATGGGTCGGCCCGGTCGCGGAGGTCTGCAACGGCGGCGACGACGACTGCAACGGCGCGGTCGACAACGGCAACCCCGGCGGCGGTGCGGCGTGCGACGGCGCGGACACTGACCTCTGCAACGAAGGCACTCGCACGTGTACCAGCGGAGCGCTCGTGTGCAGCGACACGACGGGCAGCACCGTCGAGACGTGCAACGGTGCGGACGACGACTGCAACGGTTCGATCGACGACGGCAACCCCGGCGGCGGCGGAGCGTGCGACGGCCCCGATGGCGATGCGTGTCAGGAGGGAACGCGCTCGTGCTCGGGTGGAACGCTGGTGTGCAGCGACGCGACCAGCACCACCGTCGAGATCTGCAACGGCGCAGACGACGACTGCAATGGCAGCGTGGACGACGGGAACCCCGGCGGCGGCGCTGCGTGCGACGGACCCGACACCGACCTCTGCAACGAAGGCATCCGCGTCTGCAGCGGAGGCGGGCTCTCGTGCAACGACTCGACGGGGAGCACGATCGAGATCTGCATCAACGGCGTCGATGACGATTGCAACCCGGCGACGACCGATCTCTGCGGGCCGCCCAACGATCGCTGCACCGGCGCGACCGCCTACACGTTCGGCACGACGGTCTCGAGCGCGACGGTGAGCGCGGCGAACGACTACACGGCGAGCTGCGGCTCGACGTCCGGCAGCCCCGACGTGGCGTACTCGTTCTACGCGGACGGCTCACCGACGGCGTACCGCCTCCGCGTCGACACCACGTCGCACGACGGCACGATGCACGTGCACTCGGCCACGTCCTGCGCGATGGGCGACGAGATCGCATGCAACGACGACTTCGGCAGCACGCGCGTCAGCGAACTCACGCTCAACAACCTCGCGCAGGGCACGTACTACCTCGTGGTCGACGGCTTCTCCACCACGAGCTCCGGACCGTTCACGCTGAGCTCGTCGACGACGGCGCTGAACAACGACACCTGCACGTCCCCGAGCCCGATCGCCGCGAACGGCCGCTACATCGGCACGACCGCGGGGCGCGCGAACAACTACACGCCGAGCTGCGGTATCTCGTCCGCCCCGGACGTCGTGTACGCGATCACCGCGCGCACGACGGGGACGATCACGGTGTCGACCTGCGGATCGAGCTACGACACGATCCTCTCGGTCGGTACGACCTGCGGCGGCTCGACCTCGTGCGACGACGACACGGGGGCGGGCGCGTGCGGAGAGCTCACCTCAGTCATCTCGTTCGCCGCGACCGCTGGCACGACGTACTACGTCGTCGTCGATGGTTACAGCAGCAACTCCGGGAGCTATGTGCTCGAGGTGAACGGCTATTGAGCCCTGTGGTGCCTGGCTTCTCCGGCGCGACGCAAGCGTTCGTCGTTCATGCACTATTGGCTGATCGCACCGGCAGCGATCACTCGCCTGCGCCGCCAGCGATCCAGCTCTCGACCAGCTGAATATCCTCTGCGCTGAGCGCCGGCAGGCCGAGCGGCATTCCGCGGAGCGCGCGCACGTCGCCCGCCTCTTCGCGCTGACGCGCGAGCAGCACCTCGACGAGACGCGCCGTCTCGCCTGGCGCGCTGCGTAGGATCGAGCGGCGCAGCCCAGCGTCGTCGCGCGCACCGGAACGCACGGCGCTCGCGCTCGCGAGCGAGAGCCCGCGGCCTGCGAAGCCGAAGCCGCCGGTGTTGCCGGGGCCGCCATCACCCTCATTGAAGTCCGGCTCCGAGTGGCAGTGCCAGCACGAGCGACGGAACACGCGCTCTTCCACCTCGGCGAACGTCACGCGCCGTCCGAGCAGCGGCAGGCGTACTGGCGCCGCTGGCTGCGCGCGCGGCACGATCGGCGCGTACGAGAGATAGGCAGCGATCGCCTCGGCCTCGGCGCGTGAGCGCGGCAGCGCGGGCATCGTCGTCTCGGGGTCGATCGTGCGCGGCGCGAGCAGCCACTGCACCAGCCGATCACGCCGCAGGCGTGTCGGCACCTCCGCGAGATCGGGCGCGAGCGCGATGCCGCGCGTCAGCGACTCGGCGTCGATGGCGACGCGCAGCGGCCGCGCGGGGATGTGCTCGCCACAGCGCTCGTGGCAGGTCCCGCAGCCGAGCTCTTCGACGAGCTGACGTCCGTGCGCGAGCGTCGCGGCGTCGTGCGGCAGCGCGCGTGCCGGTGCCTCGGCCTCCGGCGCGAGCCACGCCGCGAGGTCAGCGGCCTCCGCCGCGCTCACCGCCAAGCGTGGCATCGTCTCGGCGAGGTGCGGCCGCACATCGTGTGGCGCTTGCACCATCTCTGCGATCGCGCTGCGGCGCAGGCGTGCGCCGAGATACGTCAGCGACGGGACGTTCAGATACGAGCGCACGTGCGCGCGCCACAGCGCCTGCGTCGCTTCGTCTGCGCCAACGTCGAGCGTGCCGCGCGCGACCTGCGCGTGACACCCCGCGCAGTTCGCGTCGTCAGGCGGCCCGGCGAGTTCCGCGTGCGCGTGGCAGCGGGTGCACTCGAAGCGAACCGCGAGCGCAGCACCTCGCACGATGGCGTCCCGCGTCGCGGCGCGCTGCACGTCGCCGCTCGCATGCTCGGCGCGTCGCTCTGCGGCCTCTGCATCTGGCGCGGCACCGCGCTCGGGCGACGACGGCACTTCGGGCGTGTGCGCGACGCCGCGAGCACAATCCGCGAGCGCGCAGACGACCGAGAGCGAGAGCCACCACGCGAGCCCACACGCGGGTCCACAGCTGCGTGCAGGCCGGCGCGCCATCGACGTCACGTCAGCGCATCGACTCGAACGACGGACACACCGCGCCTGCGTGCGCGCCGCCGAGCGTCGTGCACTGCCGCACTGCGCGGTCGCGCGCTGCGACGTCGTGGCGCGTGTCGGCGAGCCGCGCGAGCACGGCGTAGCCCCACGCATCGGGCACGAGATCGCGGCGGTCGAGCTCGCCGAGCGCCGTGAGCGCCTCGGCGCTACGACCGGGGATCCGCGCGAGCGCCTCGGCGTGCCGCGCGATCGCGACGGGCGCATCGGGCGAGTCGCGCCGCGCGTTTCCGAGAATGCGCTCGGCCCACACGAAGTTCGCCGCGCGCACGCCGTCCGGCACCCAGCCCGCGCGCAGCCGCGGCCGATCGATGAGGCCGTCGCGACGCACCACCGCGACCGCGAGCAGCCGCTCACCGCGCGCGCGAACACGCGCAACGCCGGGCGAGCGCGGATCGGCGGCGAGCTCGTATTCGCCCTGCGCTCCGCCACGCGAGATGCCGAGCGCGAAGCGCAGCACCTGCACCGCGCCGACGGTATCGCCCTCGGTGAGGCGCTTCTCCGCGTGGGTCACTCGCCGCGCGAGCTCGTCGACGGTGATGGCGATGATGTTGTGGCAAGCGAGCACCGCGCTCGGCACCGCTGCACACACCAGCATCGCGACGCCGACGATCGACGGCAGCAGCGGTGAGCCCGCGAGCCAGCGCGCGTTGCGTCGTCTGCTGACCAGTCGCTTGGCGAGGTGTCGACGACCGTAGGCGAGAGCGGGGCTACGCGGTGCGTGTCTCATGTCGGTCCCGCTCGGACAACGCGTGTGCGGCGGAGTTCCCGCCACGCGCGCGCCGCTCCCGTCCCCGCAGCTGCGCGATCTGTTAGCCTGCCGCGCACGATGGCTAGCGAATCGCGCGTCACGATCGTCACTGGCGGCACGGGCGCGCTCGGAGCGTCCGTCTGCGAGGCGCTGCTCGCGTCGGGCGGCCGCGTTCACGTCACGTACGTCGAGGAGCACGAGCGCGCGCGCTTTGCGGCACGCTTCGCCGAGCACGCTGCGCGCACCACGCTGCATCGCGTCGACGTGACGTCGGAGCCTGAGGTAGTCGCGCTGTTCGACGCCGCGCTCGCCGCCGAGGCGCGCGTCGATGGGCTCGCGTGCATCGCCGGCGGCTTCGCGATGGCGCCGATCGAAGACACCACCGTCGCGATGTTCGAGGCGCAGCTCGCGCTCAACTTGCGCAGCGTCTTTCTAACCGCGCGTGAGGCGGTGCGGCGCATGCGGCCGCGCGGGCACGGACGCATCGTGACCGTCGGTACGCGCGCCGCCGTCGCGCTGCCTGCGCAGATGAGCGCGTACGCGTCGAGCAAGGCCGCGGTGTTGGCGCTGGTGGGCGTGCTCGCGGCCGAGCTGCGTGGCACCGACATCACCGCCAACGCCGTCTTGCCGGGGACGATGGATACGCCGGCGAATCGCAAGTCGATGCCCGACGCCGACTTCGGCGCGTGGGCGAAGACCGAAGACGTCGCGCGGGTGATCGCGTTCTTGCTTTCGGCAGCGAGCGGCGTGACCAGCGGCGCGCAGATCCCGGTCTACGGCGGCTCGTGAGCGGGCCGTCGGCGCGTGCTTCGATGCTCGACGCAGCGCTCGCAGCGAGAAGGTAGAAGGAGACGAACGTGGAGAGTCTGTATCGCGAGTCCGATGCGCCGAGCGAGCTGCTCGCGCTGCGCTGCTACACGTCGCGCCTGCTCGGCGCCGAGCCATCGCTCGTGCTGCACGGCGGCGGCAACACCAGCGTCAAAGGCACGACGACGGACTTCTTCGGCGCGCCTGTCGACGTCTGCTGGGTGAAGGGCAGCGGCTGGGATCTCGCCACCATCGCGCCCGCAGGTTTTCCGGCGGTGCGTCAGTCGGTGCTCCTCGCGCTCGCGGAGCTCGAGGCGATCAGCGACGTCGATCTCGTCCGCGAGCAGCGGGCTGCGCTGCTCGATCCGAGCGCGCCCGATCCGTCGATCGAAGCCGTGCTGCACGCGCTCGTGCCGTTTCGCTTCGTCGATCACACGCACGCCGATGCGATCATCACGCTGACCAACCAGCCGGACGGCGAGGCGCGGGTGCGCGCGCTGTTCGGCGAGCGCGTGCTGATCGTGCCGTACGTGATGCCGGGCTTCGTGCTCGCCAAGCAGATCCGCGGCCAGACGCGCGCGATCGACTGGGCCTCGCTCGACGGCATCGTGCTGATGAACCACGGCATCTTCACCTTCGGCGACGACGCGCGGTCGAGCTACGAGCGGATGATCACGCTCGTCGATCGCGCGGAGAAAGAGCTGCAGAAAAAGGGCGCCTGGAGCGCGCCTGCGCGTCAGGCCGACGCGGCGCCGTTCGAGCCGCGCGCGCTCGCGGCGATTCGTCGCGAGGTGAGCCGGCTCCACGGCAGCGCGGTCGTCGCGCTCGCCGATAGCTCGCCCGAGGCGGCCGGCTTCGCGTCACGCGCGGATGTCGCCGAGCTCGCGACGCGCGGTCCGCTGACGCCCGATCACGTGATCCGCACCAAGCGCATCCCGGCGGTCGTCGACGCGACGGATCCGCGGCCTTCACTCGACGCGTATGCAGCCGCGTACCGCGCGTATTTCGACGCGCATCAGCGCGGGCACACG
>Ga0105048_10008280_pt1 | contig 16658 bp, 13 predicted proteins | sample MAT05_FD_78382 | JGI IMG/M metagenome (GOLD analysis project Ga0105048, IMG submission 78382) | Freshwater microbial communities from Lake Fryxell liftoff mats and glacier meltwater in Antarctica - MAT-05 | ecosystem: Environmental > Aquatic > Freshwater > Ice > Liftoff microbial mat | place...
GTGTCGTACAGCGATTTTGACAAGCATTTGGCGATGTATTGCCAGTAAATAAACATGGCATACCAACTGAACAACATCATGGGGCCCATCAGACGCATGGTCAAGGGCATCTCTTTGATGGCCAGGCCTATTTCCTTAAAAGTTGCGCCCAAACCGGAAGGCAATTTTTTTATGGCATCCTTTTCCTCCTCTGTTAGTGGGATTTCTTTGGTGGTGTAAAGCGTCCACATGATGGAAGCGATGGACACCACGCCGCCTATCAAAAAGGCGATGAGTGTGGTGGACGGCAATTTTCCGATTTTTTCCGATTCGCCGAAGGCAAAAAAGTTGATCAGCAGGAAAGGCGTCAGGTAGGAAAGGGTTTGTCCCAGACCCGTAAAAGCGCTTTGGGTGAGGAAGCCCAGCGGGTGCTGGCTTTTGTCCAGTTTGTCGCTCACAAAAGCGCGGTACGGCTCCTGCGTGATGTTGTTGGCTGCGTCGAGGATCCACAACACGCTTGCGGCCATCCAAACCGTGCTGCTGAAAGGCATAACGAAAAGCGACAGACTGCAAAAAATGGCGCCGATCAAAAAGTAAGGCGTGCGCCGGCCCCAGGGCGTAATTGTTTTGTCGCTCATCGCGCCCACGATGGGCTGGACGATCAGCCCGGTCATGGGGCCGGCAAGCCACAACAGCGGCAGAGTGCTTTCCTCAGCGCCCAGGTAGGAGTAAATCGGGCTCATGTTGGCTTGCTGCAGTCCGAAACTGTACTGAAGCCCAAAGAACCCGAAGTTCATGTTCAGGATTTGGGAAAACGACAATAATTTCTTCTTCGTCATGACTTGTGAAAGGTTATGCGGCGAAGATATACATTGTCCTTATTTATTATTGTCTTGTTTTTATGGTGGTTAAAAGGTCGCTTTTGTTCCAAGGAGGAGGCGTTTGTTTTTCATTAAGATGTTTAAGTTTTACGGGCTAATTTTAAAATTATACCTGCCAAAATGGTCAAACATACCAACCCCGAAGTTCCCCATTTCAACAATTTAAAAACCTCGCAAAGTGTAGCAGCAGCCAGGGATTGTTCGGGATACGTTTTCAGCAGGTAAACAATGTTGATGTTTTCGGCGTAATCAAAAAGCAAGACCAAAAAGGGCAGCAAATGTACCCGGGCGTACTTTGTGTTTCGAAACAACAACGTAAGCATGATGGCCAAAACAAATGCATACACGATGGGGTAGGCCACGTCTGCGGTCATTTCAACCATGGCGTAATGGCCGCGTGCTGCATCGCCGTAACCTGCCACCATGTCGAGGGTACGTTGTGGATCAAACCCCATCGTCAAATCAATGATGCCGATGCTTTTGCCCGCCAGGGAATTGATGTGGGCTTCGGTGTTTTTTAAAATGAGAGCGACGAAAAGGAAGTAAAGTGCCAGAAAGAGCAGGAGCGTTTTCCAGGAGGCGATGCGGTGGAGGAGGGAGGAGAGTGTTTTCATGTGGAGTGGGTTAAAACAGCAAGAGCCTTCCAAAAAAGCAACTTTAAAGCTGCATTTTCAGAAGGCTCTTATTAAATAGATAAAATCCAGTTAACGCAATTTAAAGTCACCCACCACTTTTCCCTGGCTGGACATCTGGAAGCTGCGGATGCTCCTGTCGGTCGGCAAAAGCACTTCAAAAGTGCCGGCGGACATTACTTTTACATCCTCCCTGCCTTCTTCGCACGTCCGCAAAGTCAACGGAGATTCAATGCTGTAACTGCCCAAACGGTTGTTGTTGGCATCAAACCAAGTAACAGTAAAAAGCTGGGTGCTTTTTTGCTCCCGATCCAATGCGTACGGTAGCCGTCCTTTCCGTATTGGACTGTTTACGCTGGCAGAATCCAACTGTAAGGTGCCGTCGGCGCCCACCATTACGGTAATGCCCCTGTGCGCACTTTCTGGCTTAACTTCTGTGGAAGGGTTAAACGTGCCCGCCATTTCATCAAGTTTGGGCAGCGCTTCTTTGATTTGTTTGTCGGTCGCTGACTCCTTTGGGCTACAACCGACGGCAAAAAACAGCAATACCGCCAGACTGCAACCTATGAATTTTATATGTTTCATGACTTGTCCTTTTTGTTGTGAAAAAATCAATTCGAAGCTCTGTCACTCAAAACGTTGAAAATACGAATTTTACAGGGTTCGTCGTAATTGTTTATCGGCAAACCGCTGCTGCGCATGGGACAAGGATTGGAACAAATACGGTAAAAGTCGCTGGCGCCCATTACCCGCACATCGGCTGCTGTTTTACCATTGTAACCAGGCGCGGCGGCTTCAGCATCCGTCTGGTTGTCCCAGTTGTTGGGCCATTCCGCTTCCTCCCAATGGCTCGCGCTCGCGCTGTCGTATTCATCAGCCAACCGGTAAAGTGCATGGCCGCTTTCATGCAGCATGGTTCCGCGCACATAATATTCCGCTGAAAAATAACCGTTGCCGGACTGGTCGCGTATGTCTTGGAAATGCAGGATGGCCCTTCCCTGGGCAAAGCTGAGGTTGGCCGAGTTGGAAGGCAATACATGGCCCTGGCCTGTATCAAAATCCCGGGCAATCGCCGTTACAGGATTGATGAAGAAATTGTAGGAACTTCGAAACCTTCGAACCCAGTCCTCCTGGTGGAATGTGCTGTCTATCTGGCTGCGAACAGCATTTCTAAACAAGGTCATGCGGCTGTCCATGCTGGTATCCGGAATAAAAACGATGTTGATCACCTTGTCTTGGTTGCCGACAACATATACCGGAATGGCGGCATTGACAACGGGGTAAGGCCGGGTGGCAAAGGAGATCCGGTGGTAGTAGGTTTTGCCGTTGCCCTTTACCTGAAAGCGGTATTGTACCAATTTGTTGGTACCGTAACCACTACCGGTGGTGGTAAAGTTGACGGGGAAAGTAGGCGAAGTCCATGACTGGATCTCGGTCTCGGGATTGGTGGATAAGAGACTGCCGTCGGCATTGACGTTAAAAACGATGACAAAAAGTTTGACCTCATCAACAACAGCACCGCCAGCAATGCGGTTGAGGGTGTAAGTAATGTTGTCGTTGTCATCCGGTGAAATGGGTGTGTGAATGGCAAAAGTTTCCGGATTGGGCTTGCAACTCCCGAAAAAGAGTAAGGCAAACAGGCCGATGGGCCAAAACAATGTTTTCAAATGCGTTTTCATAAAAATCGGGTTTGGTTATTAAAAAAATGGATTTTAGTCGACAAACATGGTTTATTTTGTTGAAAATTCAAAATGTATTTTAAAGCGCATACATGCAACTTTCTCCCTCGAATTTCAGATCTTTACCCTTCTTTAATCGCAACACACTCATGCTACGCTTCATTGCCATCTTCCTGGCAGCCGTTTCCGGGCTGCCTTTCTCCCACGCTCAACACACGTTTGACGCCTCCGATGCTTGTCGTGCCGGACGCTTAAACATGTCGCCCCCACAAGCCGCCGATATCCGCAGCGACTCGTTCGACATCCTCCACACCAACATAAAACTGGACCTTACCGGCGCTCCCATTCTCGCCGCCGATGCTGTTCTTTCCGTCCGGCTGCTCGAAGATGTTTCTGGCCCCTTAAAGCTCGATCTGCTCGGCTGGACAATCGATTCGGTATCCCTCAACGGACAATTCATAACATTTTCCTACAACAATCCCTCGCTTAACATCGATTTGCCTTCCGGTATTTCTGCTGGCGACACCATACAAGTCCGGGTTGTTTACCGCGGCACTCCGGGCCTCGACGCAAGTGGTTGGGGTGGCGTGTACCAACAATCCGGATACATCTACAACCTCGGTGTGGGTTTTGCCGCCGACCCGCACAGCTACGGCCGCGCATGGTTTCCTTGTTTCGATAATTTTGTAGAACGTTGCGCGATGGATCTTTATGTGACAGCGCCAGCAAACCAAAAATCTTTCGGCAACGGCGCCCTGATGTCTGAAGTTATCCAACCTTCCGGCCACCGCCTCAGCCACTGGCGCCTCAAAGATCCCATTCCTTCTTATTTGGCCTGTTTTTCATCCGGTCCTTACGTGTCCTTCGAACGCTCGTACCCTTCCGAAAACGGCATCGTGCCCGTGCAAATCGCAGTGGCTGCCGTGGACACCAACAAACTCAAAACCTCGTTTACACACCTGCCCGAAGCCCTGGCCACCTTTGAACATTGGTTCGGGCCTTACCTATGGGATAAAATCGGCTTCAGCATCGTGCCTTTCAACGCAGGCGCCATGGAACACGCCACCAACATTGCGTACATGCGCGCCGCAGTAGACGGCACACTTGGCTTCGAAACGCTTATGGCCCACGAGCTAAGCCACCACTGGTGGGGCAACCTCATGACCTGCAGCACCGCCGAAGACATGTGGCTCAACGAAGGATGGGCTTCCTATTGCGAACACCTTTTTCTGGAAAATGTGTACGGCCAGCAGGATTACATTGACGCAGTGACTGATAATTTCCTCGACGTGCTTCAAAACTCGCACATCAACGAAGGAGGGTACCGCGTGGTGTCCGACATACCTCACGAACATACTTACGGCACGCACGTGTACAACAAAGGCGCCGTTGTAGCCCATAACCTGCGTGCATACCTCGGCGATTCGTTGTTCCGCGAAGGTTTGCGCGCCGTGTTTGCTGAAAACCAATTCGACGACTGGAGCAGCGCCGACCTGCGCGATGCACTCAGCGGCGCTACAGGTTATCCGTTGGACGATTTTTTTGCCGACTGGGTGTTCCAGCCCGGTTTTACCGATTTTGACATCGATTCGGTGGAGGTTTCAGAAACTGGCAACCTGTACGACATCACGGTGTTTGTAAAACAAAAACTTCGTGGCGCCCATTCGTTTTACCACAACGTGCCTGTTGAAATCGCGTTTGTCGACTCATTGCTGCAACGCACCCATGTAAACTTCATGGTAGCCGGTGAAAACAGCACGGTCAGTACAACATTGCCTTTCTACCCACGTCACGCCTGGCTGAATACGCAGGGCATGGGCATCACGCAAGCCCGCGCGCAAAGTGAAAAGTGGCTTCCCGCCGACGGCAATGTGGTGTTTGGGAAAACACGTTTCAACCTTTTGGTAAACGACCTGTCCGACTCCATGTTGATGCGTGTTGAACACCATTGGGCCATGCCCGACACCAGCTTTGCGGCAAATCCGGGACAGTTTAAAATCACCCAGCGTTATTGGGTGATTGACGGCGATTTTGATCCGGTACAAGACCTTACCGGATCGTTGTTTTACGATGGCCGGGGCCAATTCGATCAACTTGACGCAGCTTTGTTTGCTCAAACCTCTCCCAACGAAGACAGTGTGGTACTTCTTTACCGTTCAGGCGCCGGCCATGCTTGGCAGGCACATTCCCCGTATACCAAAAACACCTTGGGCTCCGCAAACGACCGTTACGGACTGATACGGTTCGAAAATGTTTTGCCCGGACAATATACTTTGGCAAAAGGGGCGACAATTTCATCCGCTCCGGAGTCAATCGGCACGGTTTTGGTATTGGTAGTTTCGCCCAATCCAGCGAAAGACAAGGTATTATGTACTGCGCCTTTTGTCATGCACCAATTGATGCTTGTAGACGCTGCCGGATTGACGGTATACGCTTTGAACCTCGACGGAACCACCTCATTCAACCTGCCACTAAACCAACTTCCTGCGGGCACCTACCATTTTATCGCTTTTGGCGACAAGGCTGTAGCTTCTGCCGCGCTGGTTATCCAACCCTAAAATGCCTACTCTTTTTAATCCCACCCCCCTTGGACGAAACGCATTTTTTATTCAAGGCAATTGTAAACCAAATAGGTTTTTTTAATGGAAAACATTGGAAAATACCCGCTATCTACGCTTATTGGCGTAATCATGTTTTTTTCGTCTTTCCTGCAAGCTCAAGCGCCGGTAGGTGTGGTTTTATCCAACGAAGCACGTGCTGTTGCGTTGGATTTATCCGAAGCGTTCGGTGCACCGGTTGAAGACATTGAGGCATTTATTGTGGAAGCCTTGCTATTGCAAAAAGACGAAGGTATTTCGGCTGTTGCTGTGGTAGGCATTGCCATGCTCGAGTCGGCCGGAATGACCAGTTACATTTACCGCAATTCCGGCAATCCATTCGGCATGAAAGCAACGGCTGAATGGAAGGGTCCTGTGTATGAGATTTGGCATGAGGAAGGCACGACACGTTTCCGCCGTTACAAAAATCCACGCATAGCCGTTCGTGATTTCTCCAAATTGGTGCGCAGCCGCCGTTGGTTCGCCGATGCCTTGCAGTGCCCCACGGAGAATTACGGATGTTTCATCGACCACCTTTCGCGCAGCGCCAAGCAGCCCGGTTTTTCTGCCGATTTTGATTGGCCAAACAAGGTTAAAAGGGTGATTGCTACCTACAACCTGGATGCCATCACAGGAGAAGAGGACTGGTTGCTGGAATCGGCAATACCGATGACAAGATAAGGAACATCAACCTACCATGTTTTGTCCTGATTCCAAAACGGCCAGGATGGTGGGTTTTGTTCAGCCTTTTTGCGGGCTTCTTCTTCTGCCTCGGCGATGCGTTGGGCTTTGGTTTTGTCGAATGCATCGCGGTGCAGGAAGTATTGTTTTTCTTGTAAACGTTCCTCTGCGAATGGGTCAGGACGGTCATTTTCCTCGTCTTCAAGTTCGCCTTTGAACCAATATGCAACAAAAATACCCACCAAGCTGCCCAGTAGGTGACTTTCCCAGGAAATGCCTTCCTGATCGGGCAGGATGCCGAAAAACATGCCGCTGTACAACAACACCACCATGCCTGCAAGGATGATGGAGCGCATACTGCGGCGGAATATGCCATTCCAAAAGATAAATGCTACAAGTCCGTAAACCACTCCGCTGGCACCGATGTGCGACACCGGGCGGGCGAATGCCCATACACACAACCCGGTGAGGATGTAGATCATCCAAAAAGCCCTGAGGGCCACTTTGCGGTAGAAATAGGCGCTTATGCCCGTAAGCACAAAAAGTGGGAAGGTGTTGGACAAAAGGTGTCCCCAACTGCCGTGAACAAGCGGTGCGGTAAAGATGCCGCGCAAACCCCATGCGCGCCTCGACATGATGCCGTAATACCCCGGATCCCAGTCGCCCAGCCATTGCAATAGATGTACAAACCACAAGATGGCGATGAGAAACATCGGAAATCGCAGGCTTTGAAAAAAATGCCTGCGGGTTTGTTCCAAGGAATAATTGTCTTTTTCAAACATGGATACCATAAACAACGCAAGTGCCTTCAGGGTTTGGAGAAATCTTCCACTATGCCGATGGTACGGTATTTTCGACCGGTACCAAGCGCGAGGTTGAAGGACAAACCGGCTGCAGGCACCAGTCCGGGCGCATTGATGGGAGCTACCCTGAACGTCAGGTCGTCGGTTACATCAAAACGTTGAAGGTGTGCATCGACAAAGGCATCGGTGGCGGTGAGCACGTAGGCCAAGCCCAGCAACATGCTGCTAATTTCCACATTTTTTCTCCATTCGTCGCGGTAGGCTTTCAATCTGGGGGCATCCATTTCGGTGTAAGGGAATTCAGTGGGGTTGGTGTTGTCGTCACCGTCTACTACCCATAAATAATTGTCGCGCAACGCACGGTATTGCTTGATGTTGGTCACTTCAACCCATATCAGGGTGCCGATGGTGCCGTAAACGATGGGAAGTTTCCAGTATTTTTTGTTGTAAATCTGGCCTAAACCCGGTAAAACAAACGACATCAAGGCTGCTTTACGCGGATTGGGATAGCCTTTTTTCCAAAAACCTTTAAAAGGGTTCGTTTGAACTTCGGCAGGCGCAAGACTGTCTGCCACCGTAGTCAAGCGGAGGGTATCAACGTCTTGTGCCGCCGCGGTAAAAACCGTGGCGGCACAAAGCATCAAAAGCAGACCGTATTTTTTCATTGCTGTTTTTATTGCACTTTAACGTCGTCTATACGCCAGGTTGTTGTGTTGGTGCCCGAATTGCCTACATATTTAAATGCTACATATCCTTTTCCGTTGAAAACCGGCAGGGCCACATTGCCCGAACTTACCCACTGGGAATAGTCCGAACCAGGTGAATCTGGGGCTGTTCCGGCGTTGGCAATGATGGGGCTCAAAGGTTGCCAGGTAGCCGCAGCTGCGTTGCTCCCGTTGAAATCGGTGGACACCCACACCGTGAGGCCCTGGTGTTTGTAAAAACCCCATGAGCTGCGGAACGACAATTCTTTTTGTGTGCGTAGATCCACGGGCGGCGAGATCAGCAAGGATTCTACGTTTGACGGGTTGGCATTGAAAGCAGAAACTTGGGCGAACTGGTTGCCGGAGAACAAGCGGCCTTCCCATTTTTCAGCGCCGGTGATGGCCACGTTGGTCCAATAAGCAAGCGCTACTTCGGCAAACGATGCAACGCTGGAAAACGTTTCGTTGAAAGAAGCATATCCTTCGGGAGGCAAAGGAGCTTCGCCGCAGCGCAAGCTGTCCAGCTTTACATCCGTGAGGTCACGGATGAAGAGCTGGAGGTCGTCGCGAAAAACACCAAGAACACCCACAACAGTACCATTGCCACGCGGCGTAATGGCAGCTGCAAAGTCGGAATAGCCGCTGGTGCGCAAAAGAATGGTCTTGCCGTTGCAATCCTGCAACGTACGGTTAAGATTGTTGTTCGTCACCGGGTCGGCATACATTTTCAACGAATCGACGCCGACGAACTCAACGTCTTCCAGCTCAATCAGGGTGCTGAGGTGGCTGGCATTTATTTCGTTGATTTTTAATTTTTTCGGTACGGGCGGCGAAGGCAAGTAAGCACCTTTCACCACATTGTTGCGCACCTGGGCTTCCGTGAGGCCGAAGTCGCGCATGTCGCCTCCTTCTTCCACCACACTTCCGATGATCTGGACGAGGCCTTCGTAATCGCCCAGCAAAAGACCTTTGCCGCGGACAAAAATGGTGCGGCCCACAGGCATGGTGGTATACAAAAAACCGTCGTTGAAGCTGATTTCAATGCCGCCGGTGGAATCCTGGATCACCAGAGTTTTGAAGTAGTTGCCCGAACGGTCGTCCATCACCACCACACCCGAAAACACAGCATCGGCGGGTATGGAGTCGTAACCTCCTGAAGTAACATGCAAGGCTCGCAGTTGCTTGATGGTCATGTTGGTGGTGATGTTAATGGGTTCACCTCCCGTTGGCGGTTCGTCGAATTCGGTGTCAACACAGGCCGAAAAAGTAAGCAGCAAAGCAATTACTGCCGTGGCAAAAAGAGGCCGTTTAATTTCTGTGAAAAAGTGCATGAGCGGTAACATTTGATGTATTTTAGACGGTGGTTATCATTTTTTTGTTAGTTCCCTTGTTCCTCGGGACAAGACCCTCGTTCCTCGGGACAAGACCTGGTCATAAGCGCAAAGCGATGCTCGCGAAATAGTTGATTCCCGGGGCAAACAACACCTCACTGTTGTAAAAACGCTGATCGGTACGGTCGTTTCGAAAGGCATTGCGGTACGCTTCACGGCCCGACACAACAACATTTTGATTGTTTAGAAGGTTGTTGACGCCAAGGTTCAGGTAGATGAAGTATTTTTTATATATACGCCATGATTTACCTCCAAAAAAGTCGACGGTGTAGGCCGCATCGGCTTTTTTCTGATTGGCAATTTCTTCTGCCCAAACTTCTGAGTTGGGATCCAGCCCGTCAACAAACCGCGTTGTACGACGGATGCGGTCGAAATCGTAATACATGCCGTCGGTGTAGTTGAGCGAAAGGGAAGCGTACCAGAAACGTTTGGATTCGTAACGGGCGCCCACGGTTGCTGCGGTTTGTGGCGTACGCGGCACGTAAAAGTCTTTCTGGAACACCTGACCTGCATCGAGGATGGGTAGTTGGCCGGCGTCGAGAGAAAGCCACAGTTTGGGTCTGTTGGTGTAAATGTATTGACCAATGTTAGCGGCTGCGGTGAAAGTCCAAGCAGGAATGGGTTTGGCCTCAATGGCGAATTCAATGCCTGTGTGCCTGCGATCAACACCTTGCAACACCGCGGATCCGAAAAAGATGGGCGCCTGGAGGAAGGTGTTGTCGTCGCCCAGATTGAGAGCGCCAAGGTTGATGCCTTCCACCACACTGCTCACCGACTGCGCGTTGCCGAAAACATTTTCCGTTTCGTTCAAAAACTCACTCACATAACCAGTGATTCGGAGGCGGTAATAAGGAGAACGCAATTGGTAACCGCCTTCAATGCTGCGAACGGTGGAGTTTTCCAAGTTGGGCAACACCACATCGCGGGTGCGGGGTGCGAGGAAAGCATCGGAAAAGCGCGGTGCTCGGGTGCCGTACAAACCGTTTACATAAAAGTAGTTGCGACCGTTGATTTTGTAAGTCACGCCGCCTTTTACCGTTCCGGTGTTGTATTCAAGGGTTTCCGAATCGCCAAGCGACTGGTCGGGGAAGCGACCGTTTTTCATGTATCCGGTGCGCCACATTTTGGAGTGGTTGTATTCGCCTGCGGCAAAAAACTGGAATCTGGACAAAGCGTATTGTGCTTGGCCCCAACCGTTGAAACGCCGGATGTTTTCGTCGTAATTGAATCCAAAAGTTTCACCAACCTGAACAACGTTGTTGATGTTCAAAAGGTCGCTGTTGCCGGCAGGGGAGTTGGCGTCGCTGTCGAACAAGCTGAAAAAGTCCCTGTCGAGCCAATAATCGGCGCCAAGCAAGTCGTCAACTTTTTTAAAATTTTGTCCTGTAAAATGCACGTAATTGACGCCTCCATTCAGGTTGATTCTGTCGTTGAGGGTATGTTTGGCCACTACATTCATGCCGTACTCGCGGCTGTCGGAACGCGAATCTTCCACGATATAAACCGCTTTTTTACCTGTAACGGTGTTGCCTGGAATGCCTTCGGCATTGGTAACGGTGGCGGAATTGTTTTGGTTGGCTTCCCAAAGTGCGTACCAGTCGATCTGGCGCAAATTTTCGTCTGCGGCCAGTTGGGCGGCCCAGTCGTTGGCTTGGGAGGTATCGATCAGGCTGCTGGGCAAACGGCGGTTGAAGTCGGGCGCGGGGTTGGCGGCATCGAGCCAGTTGAGGCGTGTGAAGCTGTTGACGCCTGTTTGGGCATGTACCGTAGCCGTTACCGTTGTTTTGCGGGTCGGCGTATAATCGTAACGCAACATGCCGATGGGCGTATGGTTGTAGGTGTTCTGACTGTTGCGTTTTTCACCGTTCCAATAGCCCCAAAGTGGGTTGTAGAAGTTGGTGCCTGCGATGTCCATCATTTCCTCAAAACTGTCCGCGTTGCGGCCGCGTTTGGAAGGCGAACCCAGCACCGTAAGGTTGAGACTGTGTTTGTTGTTGAAAATTTTGTCGGCGGAAAGGAAATACGAGTAGCCGTCGAAATACGTCCCCGGAACATAACCTTCCTGGGCCCAGCGCCTGCTGCCCGAAACCGAAACGGCCCATCCGCCCGGCATCAGTCCGGTGCTGGCGGTGAACATCACACGGTTGCGGTAAATCCTGTTGCTGCTGGAATAAGACGCCCTGATTTGTTTGCGTTGTCGGCTGGCGCGGGTATCAATAAAAGAGGACCCGCCCACACTGCCAAAAGCAAACTCGGACGCTTCAAGTCCGATGCTATTTTCCCGGTAGCGCATCACGTCGTTCAGACCGGCAAATTCGCTGAAAAAGGTAAACCCCGATTCCGGATCGTTTGCCATGGTACCGTTGAGGAATACCGGGAAGTTGTCGGAATCGTAGCCGCGTTCGCGGAATCGTCGGAAAAACCAGCTAAATCCTGCAACGCTTTGGAAAACGTCGCGGTTGCTGTGCAAAAGGTTGGCCACTTCACCTGCACCATCTTCGTCTTGCTCCCCTTCGTCGAGCGAAATGATGGGAATGTCGTTGATGGTGTTGGTCGGCAACGAGGGGTCGCGTTTCATGGTGATGCTGAGCACCGGGTTTTCGTTGCTTTTCAGCTCGGCTGCAACTTCGACCGGGAAATAACCTGGCTGTGTTACAACGATGGTGTACAGCCCGGGCAGAACATCAAAAAAGGTGAAATCGCCTGAGGCGTCGGTGGCTGCAACTTTACCGGTGCCCAAAAGCACAACGGCGGCATCGTTGAGCGGCCTGGTATTTTCGGCATCGGTAACTTTGCCCTGCAACACGATGTTTTGGGCGCTCAAGCCCAAGGTCGCCAGGACCAATAAGCCTGTCAAAAAGATGGTACGGATCATTCAGTGGATGGGATATTGTTGAAATGGTTTTCCAAATGCAGCTTAGGTGGAAAGTGGTTGGTTTTTTCAAAGACACAAAGGTAGCTATACACCGCTCTAGCATTCGATTAAACCCATGTTAAATTATTGCTAAGTAGTATTTGGCTGCGGCAAAAAAGCCTTTCCTTTGCCAAAAATCAGGAATTCCCGCCTTACGATGAAAAAACTGCTCTTTACCTTGTGCCTGCTCACCACCCTGGCCCCTTCCTTTGCCCAAAAAACGGAGTATAAAATTGCTGCCATAGGGTTTTACAACCTCGAAAACCTGTTCGATACCCTCGACAGCCCGGATACCAACGACAAAGATTTTTTGCCCAAAGGCCGTCTGAAATGGAACACCGAACGCTATGTTTCCAAACAGGCGAACATGGCCAATGTAATAAGCCAGATCGCTACCGATCAAACACCCGACGGACTCGCCCTGCTCGGCGTCGCAGAAATAGAAAACCAAAAGGTGCTCGAAGACCTGGTCGCACAACCCCAACTGTCGCCCAGAAATTACAAGATCGTCCATTTCGAATCGCCCGACGAACGTGGCATCGACTGTGCTTTGCTGTACCAACCCAAATATTTTACCGTGCTCGGCGCTCAAGCCGTACCAGTCAAACTTGTAGACGCGCAAACCGGTGAAGTTGATTTTACACGCGACATCCTTTATGTAGCCGGTATTTTCGACGGCGAACCGATGCACCTTATGGTTGGCCATTGGCCTTCGCGCAGTGGTGGGGAAGCCGGTTCTGTTTGGCGGCGCGGCGCGGCAGCAAGTGTTTGCAAAATGTTGTCTGACAGTATTTTAAATACCGATCCAAACGCCAAAATCGTCATCATGGGCGACCTCAACGACGATCCCACCAGCAAAAGCGTGGCCAAGGTTCTTCAGGCCAAAGGAAAGTCCGAGGATGTGCCGGAAAAAGGTCTGTACAACCCCATGTACAGTCATTATAAAGACGGTAACGGCACCCTGGCTTACCGCGACGCCTGGAATTTGTTCGACCAAATGGTGGTTTCCAAAGGCATGATCAACAAATCAGTCGGTGGCTGGCAACTGCACAAAGCTGTCATTTTCCGGCAACCATGGCTCATGCAAACCGAAGGCGCTTTCCGGGGGTATCCGTTTCGCACGTTTGTGGGCGATATCTTCATGAACGGTTACAGCGACCACCTTCCGGTATATTTGACGGTGTTGCGTAAAAAATAAATTTGACCAAATGTTATGGTGGTCTTACCTTTGTTTTAAGAAATAAAACTGCCATGACACAAAAATTTACCCTACTTCTGGCCGTTGCAATGTTTTGCATGGGCTTGCTTAATGCTCAAAACCCCAGTTTTGTTGGTTTCAGCGACACAAGGTCGGTGTACGATTTGGCTGTTACCAACGACGCATACTGGGCTGCCACCGACGGCGGTCTTTTGCGCTACGACCGGTTAACAGAACAAACCCAGTGGATCAACCGAACAATGGATAACCTTCCACTGCTTGACATTACTTCTGTAGCTGTCGGACCCCAGGGAACGGTTTGGGCCGGTAGCAGCATCGGTTTGTTGCGTCAATTACCAGGTTCAACAGAATGGGAGTTGCTCAATCCAGCTTCCCTCGATGTCATTGTTGATAATTACCTTACTTGCGACAAGGTGCGTTCCGACGGCGCCAACGGGGTTTGGGTCTTGGGAAGGCAAGGTCATTTTTACCATTACGACGGCACTGCCTGGAGCGGAATGAACGAGGAGGTTCTGTTTGGAACCACTGAAAATGCCTATGATTTTGATGTTCGTGCCAATGATGGTCGACTTTGGGTTCAAATTGGCGATGCATTTTTTCTCACCGATGGAGTCACCGCCACCGAATGGGGGTTCTCGTCCCAACTTCCCGAACCTAGCGGAGCCAGTATCATTTACGACTGGGCGCTGGACCATTCGGGAAATCTTTGGTTTATTACAGGCAACCATCTCGGCATACCCGTAAACGGATCCTGGGATTTGCACACCTTGCCCGAGTGGTACAATTGCGTTGCGCCAGACCACCAGGGAGGTGTTTGGCTGTTGGCCGGAAGCGACTCCAAACTTTCCCACCGCGACTCCAACGGCGTTTACACCCATTGGTCAGATCAGCCTTACTTGGATTTCAAGTACTATTTGGACATGGGGACAGATATGGAGGGGATGCCGATTGTTTTATCCGATCTTTCAGGTTGGTACCGTTTCGAGGACCAAACATTCCAATCCATGCCAACTGCCACTTCAGGCATTCCGAACAACAGTGTGGTGGATTTTGCCGTAAGCGGAAACCAAACGATTGGACGGTTTTCGACGAAAACCTCCATTGGGGCTGGACCAGCGGGTACGACATCGCCCGTTTCGAAAACGGTACGTGGACCGATTTAACCGACACGCAGGTGGGCGACAACCATTTCCTGCGTTTTATCAGAGATATTGCAACAGATGGCCAGGGACGTCTTTGGGCCGCCGCTCACCAACGGTTGTTTCATTTCGACGGGTACCATTGGCATGCACAAACTGTCCCGGAAATGATGTGGGGCCAAATAAACTCCGTGGCTGTTTCACCCGCCGATGGTTCGGTGTGGGTGGGCGGTTTCGGTGCAATCGGGCGGCGCAACAGCGATGGAACCATAGCCACAGTACCCATACCCGATTATACCGGCGGTGGGAGTGTTAGTGTTGATGTAATGGCAATCGATACACAAGGAAATGTATGGTTGACTACTGGGGACAACGAGGGGAACAGGATTTCACGGTACGATGGCGCCTCTTGGACGCATTTTTATTATCAAACATTACCCGGACTTGAATTTTCCTACTACGTATCCGACATAGCCCTGGCGCCCAATGGAAACATCTGGTTGGTAACCGATTGGGGCGTAGCCTATTACGACGGTTCAGCCTGGCATTCCGTTACGCAGGATTATCCGTTTATGGGACATTACAGCGCCATTGCTTTCGATGGCGAAACCGTTTGGATCGGTTGTTATTACGAAACCTGTTTTACCCCTTTGATCAACCTGGCTTTGCTGCGGCTTGAAAACAATATCCTGACGCTGTTTCCATACACAGATTATCCACTGCCGTATCCCAGCATCACAGCTCTTGCCGTTGATGGTTTTCACAACGTTTGGATCGGTGGTCAATACGGTGGCATTACCGTGATGAATTACGACGGGGTTGTTATCTCCAGTGGTGAACCTTCAACTTCCATTCCTGCATTGTCCGTATATCCAAACCCAGCCAGTAATGAACTGACCTTTGTGACCAACGACCTTGGAGCAGGTGAACAAGTATGGACCCTTTACGCCCTCGATGGTCGTGAGGTTATGCAACAACACTGGTCAGGAACCTCTGATACCAGAACCATAAACCTGCCCGTTGAAATTACCGAGGGTATGTATTTCTGGCGAATATGGTATGCCGAAGGTGAACATACCGGCAAGGTGTTCATCCAGCGGAAAAGGTGAATCACTGTACCCGATACAAACCAACTTTGAAAATTCCGCTGTCAACAGCCATCATTTTCCCGGCCCCGCTCAGCAGCAGCCCGTTGAACCTGCCGTAAATGGTGTCGTTCAAAAAACTGTCGATCTCCACGGTGAAATCATTGCTCACCTCGTTGGTCAAGCCGGTGTAGTTGCATGTGTCCGTTGGACCGAATTCCACACCACCCCAGCCAAAATCTTTCAATTGTAAGCGCGCATAAACGGGCAGGTAAGGGTATTCGCCTATGTTTTCGTCAAATTCAAAACCCAAAGCCATGCCCATGGTGGGGTGGAGTGCGTGGTCCTGCCGAATAAACTCAACATACTTGCTCTCCACCGAAAACCAATTGCTCATGGTATCGAGCTGTTGGTCGGTGAACCTTCCGCGTGGAAAAAAACGGCCCGATCCACCGCGCATGGGTTGGTTGAGCCGTATGTTTTGATGCCGCATGTGGAAGGTTATCCCTATGTTGAAAACATCGGGAAGGCGAAGAGAATCGGCGGATAAAAAAAACACGAACGCGGCAAGCGGGAGTAAACGAAACATGATGCAAACTTACAGATTATCGCATTTTTTTGGGACTTTTGATCTATGTTTTTGGAAAACCATTGGTGACGCCTGGCTGGATTTCTCCCTACGGTCGAAATGGTTTGTGGGGAAGCGTTTTTAGGTGTCTCCCTTTGGTCGACATGACAGCGCAATTGCTTGGGAAAATTGAATTGTGGTTATGTTTAATTTGAGGAATAAATGTGTAAGAAGTTGATGCAGTTGATTTGATCCTCGAGCGCAAAAATGCTATGGTCTCTCGCTGTCATGTCGACCGAAGGTAGACACCTAACAAACGCTTCCCCACACCGCCGTTTTTTCCGAATCTCTCGCTGCCATGTCGACCGAAGGGAGACACCTAACAA